>Ga0123354_10001201_pt1 | contig 30551 bp, 18 predicted proteins | sample TergutLab28metaG_2_FD_97872 | JGI IMG/M metagenome (GOLD analysis project Ga0123354, IMG submission 97872) | Labiotermes labralis P4 segment gut microbial communities from Petit-Saut dam, French Guiana - Lab288 P4 | ecosystem: Host-associated > Arthropoda: Insects > Digestive system > Gut ... | reverse complement strand
TCCTCAAAAAATATATTTTTTTTTTTTTTTTTTTTTTCCCAAAAATCAAAAAACCTTTACTTCTTTTTATATCTCTTCTTTTTTATTAACAACAAAATAAATTTGGGGGGGGGGGGGGGATGTTCTTGCACTAAATATTTAACATTTAATCTGACATAAAAAGTTTTGACAATGCTTTCTGAAATCAGTGGCTCATTTCAGATACTGAGGCACTTGAAGTTTTCATAGGTTAGATACACAATCCAACGAAGGAACATAGGACGACCGAGGAAGAGATGGTGGGACCAACTTCATCTTGAGGATCAAGGGACAGGAAACATGCCTAACCCTTCAGGAACATGATGATCAGATACACAATCCACTGTGAGTGGAAGCTTTCTTCTATGATAAACATGCAATATCTCTTGAACATCTGTCCATGAAATAAAATTAAGACACTAACATCCAATTAGAAATTGCAATAATTATAAACAGAAAGGAATCAAAAACACAACTGTATGTCTAGATGTTATATACTTAATATTCAAAAAAACTACATGTTTCGGCCAGCTGTGGCCATCATCAGGTTTTTTCTCAAAACATTAAGATTGTTCTATATAATTCGCGTGACAGCATATTGATGAAGAGATCTCTACATCAAACCTGTTGGAACATAGTACCCCTCTACTGGAAGTGTAGGTAAAACCCACACTCCCAGTAGATGGGTACTATGTTTCAACAAGGGTTTGATGTAGAGATCTCTTCATCAATACGCCGTCACGCGAATTATATAGAACAAACTTAAATGTTTTGAGAAAAACCTGAAGAAGGCCATAGCTGGCCAAAACATGTAGTTTTTTTAATATTAAGAATATAACATCTAACTAGACATACAGTTGTGTTGTTGACTACATACCCTCTTATTAGTTTACATACACACAACTGGGATGGCACACTTCAAAGTAACAGAAAAGAAGACGATGCAACTTAAAAGAATGATGACTGAATTGAAAATATGGGAAATGTTCTAGTAATTTTTTCTTAGCAATGTTTCACACACTGTTTTTTTTCCCCCCCAACAAAACAGTGACAACCATACAACTGTAAAACGGTTTTGGTGAAAGAGAACCCACACGAATTGTTGGCGAGGTTTCCAAATTAGAGAGTATAACAAACATCAAATGGAGTAAGGCAATGAAATTTAAGAAACTGAACAATGCAAAAGGACTCTTAATAATTTCATCACCTTTAGAAAGTCTCAGAACTCGCATCTTCCTACAAATCATGAAAACCACATCCTATCAACAGTTTTAGTAACTTGCCCAAACCAATTTTCTATTACAGACAGCTGATTCATCAGTCACAATGTTCTGTTTGACATCAAGCTTGTAAGGTCCTTGCAGCTCTGTGCTTTCAGTTGCAAAGTGAGATCTTAGAGGTGAGCTTTCATGCTATAAAGAAGGAAGTTTGTGTATTGCAAGTTCAGTACAAGGTTTCATTCAAAAACATGAAGTTTAACACTTAGGAGAAACCAACCTGACAACTTTGTTCTTAACAGCAAAGAATATGAACATGAAGATGCCTGCCACGCACAATGCCATTTTGGTGTAAGGGATTTTTTAAGACTACTGGACAACTTCCAGTACATTGTTGGAAAGCCTGTACTGTTTTTCATGTCTCATCTTTGGTGGCAGTACTGTGCAATCATGAACTGTGCTTATTTCAGTGCAGTGTGGATACAAAACATATATAGATTGACAACAAATTATGCCGCTACACAATACATCTCAGAACGGCAGTTCTGTGGTCCGACAGATATTCAGAATAGGGAGGAAGGGCTGGTGGCTACATGATCTACATAGCTCTCAAATAATAAAAATATGCTTCTTTGCTCTGACATTTTAATCTTGAAATTAATTATGTCAACTTGTGAGTGGGCATTTGTACAGAGGTGTCAACATTAATAATACAAATTCTGATACCACCTGAAAATAACAGACCACATTTTCACAGCAGAATATAAAAAACTGTGAAACATGAACATCTATTTTAGGTAAATATTTTCAGTTGTGTGTTTTTGATCATGTATTCATGCATATATCATCAGAGGACCCATTTTTATGCCACCATTATGCACAAATATTATTACCAGTAATCTTAATTACACGATACATATCATACAATATTTTGTGTTCCTAACACTTGACAGCAGTTCCTACAAATGATAAAACTGTTCGTTTTGTAGCAACAAGATAATAAAAGAATGTTATGTTTCCATATTATGACGAAAACAATTTAATTACTATTCTATAGTTAAAAAACTTTACAATGTGGAATTTTACTTACGGTTCTATATTCGTATTTTACAATAAGTAATACCTTATAGGAACACTTAGTAACTGCCATAATCACATTCTTTAAGGTCTTACCTTAATTTTGTTAAGAAAAAGCATGAACATAAACAAATTGTGCTGCTCTTGATACACCTGGTAACATAAAATTGCACAAAATATTACCACACATTCAGTTTTTCTCATGAAAAATATATTAGGATTAGTACATAATGTATATGTATAAAGTTTGTACTGACAGAAGATTTATCACTAACCCCAACAAAACAGACGACCAGACATTACTACTCAGTAATAAACTTCTTCCAAAAAGGAACCATCTGAGTGAGTATAACATCCTGAAATATGCCCCAGCACCCCCCCCCCCCCCCCCCCCCCACCTGCCCTAACTAGATCATCAGTGAACAGGTCTGTCATACACTTTCCTTGCCCTGAAATAATTCCTGGCACAAATAATTATAATGGTATTCAGAACAGCCATAAATATGTAGGGGAACTCAAATAAAAATCTTATACATAAAAGTTTTTACCAGCCAGTTTAGTGCATATATATTTTTAAGAGCTCTGTCATATTTCAGATCATTTTTAACTGCCAGATCTAGCATACAAAGTACATGCTTCTAAACCCTATTGATGCTTTGCTGTGCCAACAACTGCACCACACACTTCTAAGGCTTTCATTAGTCTTGCCCTCATAAAATAAACTGACCGAAAATCACAACGTAATATACGAAAATGAAACAACGATGTAAGCAACCAACAAGATGCATCAAATTCCATTTATTGATCTTTTTAAAACAGCTCTACATGTTTCAGGCGACAAATTCGCCCATTCTCGGGAGCATTTTTTGACTGTATATACTGTTTTCAGTACAATGCACTGATACTGCTGCAGCAATATTGGTGCATTGTACCGAAAGCTGTATATGCAGTCAAAAAAAATGCTCCCAAGGATGGGCGAATTTGTCGCCCAAAACATGTAGAGCTGTTTTAAAAAGATTAATAAACGGAATTTGTTGCATCCTGTTGGTTGCTTACATCATTGTTCTAATGATGCACGGTCTCACAAACGTCAAGTACAAAAATAAAAAGGTCGATTTGACCGCAAATAATAAGCCTACACAGCAAAAATAGAAGCTCAGTCTTTCCATAACAAAACTCTTCTGACCTTTCACCGTAACCCACTTCACTGAACTTAATACTACATCAGTCTTTGAAATGTCAATTTGTTAATGCCACACAATTTGCTATTGGCCTGACCTCTGATTAGGAGTTGTAGATACTGAAGTTTTAAAGTCAGCCAACAGCCAAAACAGAAACCAGTCATGCTCCAGACGCACACTTAGTACTGTCACAACTTCAAAATATGATTCAGTGTTTACAAGAATGAGTTGCTGTACAGTGATTAACTCAATGTATTTTCCACGTGTATACAAATGCTCCTCAACTTACAACAGGGTTCCATTCCAACAAACACACTGTAAAATTAGAAATAAATTTTATATATATATATATATATATATATATATATATATATATATATATATATATACAATGACTGCCAGCTACCACTGACATTTTCATTTTAAAATCCAATGTGTGTCTAACCACCTTTATCAATTTCATTTTTCCTCTTGCTTGCCATGTTGGGCCCAAGGAAAAGTAAATACATCATAATAAACTAACATGTAAAATACAGACCAGACACCAAACTACATTGCTTCATACAGCATTGTAAAAAACTTATGAAAACAAAAACAAAGAGGCCAGACATAACATCGGCTCATACACATGTGCACAGCATCAACAAATCGCTGGACTTACCAATCATATCATGCTCATAAGTATAAGTGGCCCTAAGTCCACGGTATCACAAGCTGCAGACCGTCCATATGTGTATATTCCACAATCTGTGGTTTTTGCTCATCACAATTATATCCACCACACGAGAAGAAAGATAGTAAAAAAGAGCTGGGAACAGACTGTGAGAATGTGAAGACACATCAGCACAGCACTGCGTTTAACAGCAGGCGTCAGTACGGAGCAATGAAATTTCACCTCTAGTATGTATTTATTACCAGAGTTGATTAGCACCTCAATTGCTGCCGATTTTCATAACCACTCTTGTATATCGTACAAAAAAAAAAAAGAACTGTGGCTTGGGATAATGATAAAACAAAATAAAAGGCTAAAATGCAGTACAAAGAGAGTATCTTGATCTGTGGCATGTATTTTATTACACCAGGTAGCTTCAACAAGTTATGGGGAAGAGGTACCTGCAGTTAATACTGCAGCACAGGCTCTGACACCTTCACACAAGGAACCTGTTCTTTTACCATTCAGACCAGCTGGTGTGGTACACCCCACAGAAGACACATCACAGCCAATGGAAAGTTTCAGACAGAACAAATGAATCACCTCAAGCAACTGGGTAACACAAAATTTTGCCAGATAATGAACCTTATTGTATTTTGCCAGAGACAGGGACAAAGGCAGGGACTGTGCAACTGAATAAGCAAACGTATCAATCTATCAATCAATCGCTGCATTATGCCATCAACAAACCTAACTGGCAAAACTCTTGGATAGCTAACAAATTATGACTAATGCCAGAACAGTTAGCTCTATTAGGTCAAGCACTATTCAAGGTGTACCTTGATGAATTCTACAGTGAATATTACAAGAATGCATTATTCTGTTCATTCTGTATCCAACACACATCATCATCCTCCACTTGCATGCTGTCCTTAACATCTTCTCACGCAAGCATACAACACACAATGTATGAAGTTAGACACATCAAAAAAGTCAAATAAGCTCAAATGAAGTTCTGGGGTGGATGACCTCATAAGAACATAAGAGTAATTCAACTGAACATCTGAAAGAGATCAGTGTCTGTGGATACAAGTAAACTTACCACTGAATTCAATCAATACAACAGAAGAACAAGAAATGAGCCTGAGAATACCACGACCACTGTTGCTGGACTTATATTCACTACTCCACATTGCTTGCAATACTATGAGAAGAACAAAAAGACACCACTCTCAGCACACAATATTAGCAACACATCTGCACACTCCGGTTCTCATGCCTTTGCTGTAGGCAGTTCCTCAAAAGGACGTTTCTTGATAAAGAAACAAGCAGGTAATTGGTTTCAAATTTTTCATCACCAAACAGACCCTCAAGCCTGCATTCGAAGAAACACAAGAAAAGAAGGAAGAAGAGATGAAATGCCATACTGAAAAAGACGAGGGAACTTGAAAGAAAAGGGAGCAGAAAGTGAGGAGGACGTTGAGGAAAAAAGAAGGAAGTGTGAAGAGACAATGCAGAAAGTTTTGAAAACTTGAGAAGCCCTTGAGAAACAGAAACAGAATGCAGAACTGGACATACAGGAGGAGGAGGAGAAAATGAGACAGATCATACAGAACCGTGAAGATACAATGAAGGGGCATGTGCAACAGAAAAAAACATGCCCAGAAGAAGGCAGCAGAAATGTAAGAAGGAAGAAAACAAGTGGAAGGAGCCCATTTGGCCAAACTGAATGAAAAGGAAGAAGACCAGCGCCGTCTTCAAGCAGAACATTAAAAGGAACAGGAAGAAGCAGAGAAGCAACATTTGGAAAAGTCAGCTGTAGAGAAGGAAGCTGCACATCTTAGGGAGCAATAAACAGCAATGATGGCCCAAATGCAAGCTAAACTCGTGAAGGATAAACAGACAAATGGAAAGACAGAAACAGAAGTGAAAGCTGCCCCAAATAGAGCTGCCACTTTGGACAGAACTTTTAATGTGTCACCACCCAGTAGCAGCACAAACACAACACACCCAAGAAGAGTGTCGGTGTAGACGATTATAGAATTGACTTATCAGGACAGTCCAACAAGGATGAAGATAGGCCAAGACTGATACATCAGTGGGAACATAGAGCAGAACATCAGGAGGCCTTGAAAAAGCTGGCTTTGAATATCAAAGGAGCTAATTGAGGCCTATTTTGCCTGTAAGGAAAAAAACACCAAATTTAATGAAGATGTTTGGTGTGAGATGTGTGTAAAGAACATCATGTGCAGAGTGCAGAACACTTCCATGCTAAAGCAGTCTATCAAAGTATTGGTCACTGACTTCAAGCTCATACACTCTACTACACAGTATGTTTTTATTTGATTTTTGTCCCAACAAAATCTTGCACCTTGCAACTAAAAGGCAGTTCATGGCATCATAATAAAAGACTGTCAGTGTAAGTTCATGTTAATCCCAAAGGAGGGGAATCATACAGGCTGTTTAACACAGTATCAAATGTAATGTCGAATGGCAACAGAATGATCACATATGCTGGGCCTGAATGGATTGGGAAGGAAGTGGTGATGACCTGATAGAAGGTACCTGGAGAGGTTAATTACATAAGAACAGAAGTTATGTCTAAAATCCAGTGTGAATATTTTGTCAAAACTCATAATAAAATCTGTATTTACTTAACAATTTTCATATATACATTGAAGTATTGGACCTTATCCAATATTTTTTCTCGAGCAATGCAATTGGCAGTACATTAAAGGGAAACAATACACTCATGTCATAACTCTGTTGCACACACTTTATGAAAGCAACCGTAACAAAACAGAAGCATAATATGTTCAGAATATGACTCAACAAAATTCATAGTGTCAATCCAAAATTACAATACTTGTCTACAAGTGTCTGCACTGCCCCTGAAAATACACAAATACACAGAGAGAGACAGCATACATTCAAGCCAACAGGTACATAATATCCTTTTCAATATTAAACAGAGGCAACTCTTAAGCAGTGTTGTGTGTTCTGTATTTTAACAAATACACTTCCAACATTTGTCAGAAAGACACAAAATCTGGCAACAAGAGTCCACCCCATCATCACTCTATCTTCTCGGGTACCAGCCGAGGTACTCACCCCTGAAATCATTCTAAAAAGGCACACAAAGAACACCACACAGCAGGAAGATAAAGAAAAATAACAAACCAAGTTTTCAGTCAAATTTACTCACTCACTAATGAGAGAATGATTTCAACTGAAACAAGGAAAAATATCTTCAGACCCAGTATAACTCCAGTTAACAAACAACAGTGATTTCCATATGTTAACTTAATATGAAAACTTATTTCTGTGGGAAATGTTTTGACAATAATAACAAGTTACAGGCAAGCACTAAAGAAATGCAACTGTTCACTGTAATATACAATCATAAATAAATGTGTGCCTTTTGTTAGGAATTGCACACACAAGCACAGACAGGTCAACATGCTTCATTCTTCCACGGAAACTCCCCAGTGCATAAAAGTGGGGACACTTCACACAATAATATATTACTTTATCATGCCAGAAATTTGTGAAAAACAAAACCAAAAAACCAGGATGCCATTGAAATAAGAATTTATCTACATGAACTGCAGTAACAGAATCTGTACTGGATTCCATTTACATTTTCATCATTTATGAATGTAATGCCATAAAATGTCTGGATTCTCCAGCCGTAAGTAAAGCTGCACATGGTACACAGACAGACCACTATGTCAACTGCAGGTGTAGAGACATGGTAAATAGACCCACTAGCTTTATGGTTCTGCAGTGCCTTTTATTAGCTTTTATTCTCACCACTAAAACAGGAATGTTTCATGGAAGTGTTCACGCATACATAACACACAAAACACTGGTTAGCCACATCCATCACCTGTCCACACCACATACTCTCCCCACCCAAAAAAGTGCTAATGTTTATGTCTTCGAACATCACTTAAAACCAATCTTGCTCACAACACATAGCAACACGTCTTGAAAACACAATGCAAATGTAGAATATTCCACTCTATATGTAGCATGTGAACATGGGGTTTAACAGCATGTCTCACGTCTTCAACAAAGAGCAATTTCAATTATCAAACTCAAGAGAAGATGCAGCAACTGACCAGCTGTTCATATTTTAATACTTCAAACAGGAGAAGTCAGAAGTGTGAACAGAGCAAATGTGTTTTGCAGAGCTTTATTTTTAACGTAGCACAAAATTAACAATTTGAGACTCTCATGAAAAGTAAAGATCACATTACTTTGAATTTAAAATGACCTCTAGTTTAAGATAAACCCAAATTTTAAAAAGGGGATTTTTGAGAATAAATTTCTATAAGACAATACATTTCAATGTCCACAAAATTTACAATTCTTTTTGCAAAGCCTGTTGCTCTTCGAGGAAAATTACGTTTTCAAGACATTCGAAGCGTGACAAATAATACCTCAAATTTAAGACAAACCTCAATTTTCAGTTCAAAAAATGTAAAAAAAAAAGGTTTGTCCTAAATCTTAAATAATGTGGTACTGTGAGTGTGGTTATTGTGGATATGACACTGCATATTCTGGAACAAAATTGCCAGTATTCAAAGGATCACATAAGCTCCAACTGCAGGGTTGACTTCAATACTTAGGATGGAGGCAGCAAATTCCTCTACAACACTGGCAAACTTCTACCAAACTACACAGCATCACATCTGAAGATTGGTATTAAGTACAGCGTGATGTGTGGACACCCCTTTCGCCAAGTTCATGACATACTACAATGCAACCTCAGAGAAGTCCCAGACCAGACATCAGTGCTTCAGTACAAAGCTTGTCCTCAACCCACAAACAGCACCTGATAATGACAATGTGGGCCAGTCTCAACCTTGTTTTGGACTCTGGGGACACAAACAAATGACTCTGCAGTGATTTTAAAGCACAGTTGTAGTGCTCTGAGATTATGGAATATTCTTTCATACTTTCACACATGCAGAGTCAAGCACCTCTGTTATGCGCCTCATGTGGTGGTAATGTCTGTCTGCAACCTTGTTGCAAATGTCTAATCCATTTAAATGATTCTCTTCAGTGAACACGGGAGGCATTCTGGTACAAGTTAGTTAAAAAACAACAAATGTTGTACATGATTCTGTACCTATCTCAAGGACAAATCTCTAAATATTTATTACACTAACTGTTCCAAAGCAGTACATAATAATAAGGCATGCAGTATTTTATGCCCAAGACACTACCCCCCATTCATCTTACATATTTCAGGATGAATCACCAACAGCATTTTTTTCTGTTGCATCACTTCACAACAAGATCCCATGGACTAATTTAAATCTGAAGGTCATTGCACAAGTATGTCAACAGTCAATGTCTGTCCATACATAACCCAGTGTCAGCACCCAAATCATTAGATTTTCTTCCAAATTCAATAAGCAGCTGGGAAATTCCAATTATCAGCCATATTGACTCATAATAAATTCTAGCTTACTAAAATGCCATAAATTAGCTTATTCAGGTTGAGCATAAACCATAATTCAATTTTATGAATCAAGCACAGATTAACTTATAATTGCAAATAACATCAATGGAAATTCTGCATACTACATTATGGAGTATCACACTACCCATAGGCAACAACTGTTCATTCTTATATTTTATTAATACAAAACTGAGAAGCATGTCCGACAAGTTTAATATCTTACTCAGACCTCCAATTTGCCATGAATTAATTGTCCACCTGCTGAATAACAGAGGCATAAATGTACATAACAAGCGGTACCAACCTAGAATTATGTACAGGATGAGAAACATATCTGCCTGCAGATTCCCAAAATATCTTGAACAGGTGAAAGAATCACTTCTGTCAGTTACTGAATGTATATGGGGTTACTGATCTTAGGCAGACTTAAATACATACAGCTAATCAACCAACATCTATACCTGGTGCCATTCAGATCAAGACAGTTAAGTTTAAAATGTAAATCACCAGGTACTGACTAAATTCTGGCACATCTGATTCAGTCAGAGGTATAAGAGTATCTTGTGAGATCCATAAACTTAGTCACCATATGGGTAATAAGAAACAACTACCTTGATAGAAACATGGGTCCATTATTGCACCCAAAGAAGAATTATGAAACTGGCTGCAGTGATTATTGAGGCATGTCAATGTTACCAGCTCCATATACAGTTTTATGCAACATCCTTCTATCAACTCTAACCCCACATAAAAACAAAATTACTGGTAACCATCAGTGTAGAGTATTACATAACAATTACCTACTGATCATATAGTCTGTATTGGTCAAGAAACTATAAAAAAAAAAAAGTCAATATACTGCAGTAGTACATAACCTACTTACAAGTTTCAAGAAAGCCTAAAAAATTAGTTTGGAGGAAAGTTTTCTCATTGAGTTTGGTTTACTCATGAAACTAGTATGGTAAATGAAAATGTGTTTAAATAAAACCCATAGCAAAATCCACATAACTAAACATCTGTCTCATGCATTTCCTACTGAGAATGGTCCATAAAGAGATGCTTTATTGTCACTGTTATTCAACTTCACTCTAGAATATGCCACGAGAAAGGTGCACGAAAATCAAGCAGGACTGAAATTGAATTGGACACATCAGTATCTGATCTGTGACAGAGTTAATTCACTAGAAAGAGTGCAAATAATATAAAGAAACACATACAAGTTCTGTCAGTAATTACTGAATATGGTCTAGAACTAAATACTCTGAAAACAAGAGGACAAAATCACAACATAAAAAGATCTAAACAATTCTTCAATAAAAATGAGGCAAAACTCACCCTGTGGACCTGCAACCACCTCAGCTTAGGTGGTGAAGCATGCCCTAATATATCCTGGATGAAAACGAGCTCAGCAAGCCACACCCAGAGCTTGCTTTAGCTTCTACAGTCTGTTTGATCAGTGATGCCAGGTTTAGTGGTATTGTCAAGCAACAAAAGAAGCACACTACTTACAGTATGATTCACATTTCATGATGTTGGCGTAAAATTGTATGGCCGTCCCCTCATAAAACTCTTTTTAATGACACCCTTCAAAAGCTGGTATGTTATGAAATTTTGCTCAGCAAGAGCTTGAGAAATTGCTCAGGGAATATTCGCATTGCGCAGTCTCCAAGAATGTTAGCGGGTGCAGTTCTTTTCTTAAATTTGATGCTTACATATGTGAGATTGTCTTAAATTCACATATGAAGCATTGAACCGGATCGTCCTGAACCGGGCCATGCAGAGCCAAAACAATGCCTGCCATCGCCAAACCGTCATGTGTGAACAAAAGAGAGAACAGAACATGACTAACCTATTTTTTATATTATTCTCTCTGTGCATTGTGAATGATTACAATCTACTAATACCAACAAATTCACATATTATACCAATATACTATATTAGTATAATATATGTTGGTACTAAGAGATTGTAAGATAGTGGGACTAAGTTAACTGACACAATATTTTTTCTGGAGCTTTGTCCATCATCATGGATTTTTTAAAGACACATAACGTTTCGGAAGCCAGCTCCATTTCCATCATCAGGCAAAGAAGCACCTAACTTTGTGTACTCAGACTGAGCTGTTCTCCACCACCATGCACCACAGGCACAGTAACACATCACACTAGCACCTAACTACAAATGTTGTCCATGCACAGTAATAAGAAAATGGCTATTGGAAAATTAAAAATTAACTACAAGACTCAAAAATAAAACCTGGACCAATCCACAGATTAAAATAATAATAATAAATAGGAGACATGAAATCCGACTGACCAGGCCACAGACACAACAAAAACAAAACCAGAACACACGTGTTTAAAATTCTGAACACCACTAACACCATTTGTGGAGAAAATTGTGAAGCTCTGTTGGTTCAAGTAAGTTCATAAGGCAAGAGATGTACATGTATAATTTAGTCAATGTGAATCATAACAGCATGGTAGTGCTGTTCATCAGAAGTGACTGTGAAGGGTTCTAAGAAGTGCTGCATATTCAGTGCAGTGGACTGGACTGATGATGATATGTTGTGGAATGGCAGTGAAGAGGACAGGAATGTTAGGAGTGAGTGCAAGGAAGATGAAGGCACAGACTGTGCAGATGGAGACAGTGACACTGATTGGTAAAGGTTGATAGCATTTGATATGCTTCATGTAATAAGTGTATTAAATTAATACCGAAATATTTTTTCTTAGCAGATATTTCATTTTTGGGGGTCATCTTAGATTAGAGACATCTTGTACTTGGGTAAATACAGTAATCCACACTAGTAGTTCACAGACACACATAACAAATATGTATCCAAAGTGGCATAACTGATTCATTCTAACACGGCAGCACGTAGAGGGACGTATATCAAGTTGCATAAATGCTTACCTTTTCATAGTTGCTTAACACTCCAATGCACCAAAAACTGAGGCAACAGTTACAATCTATGCATATTTAAAACACACTTAAGTGGTGAATGTGTGTTTTATCACTCTCACGGTAATTCTTCTCAAATATTTCACACCCCTGTTATCACTGAACTGTTTCTGGCATTGTACATGTCTTCCCGCTAGAAAAATTGCTTCATGCAACCCAGAACATGTCAGGTCTACTTTCAATACCATTAAGAAACCAACAGACTTACGTCTTTCTGCTGAAACAATTTCTTTGTCTCTGAAACATTAAAGCATCTTGACTCCAGCTTAAACACAGAAATATTCATGGGATATATATGTGAATATGATTGGATTAGTCCTCTTTATAAACACTCCAGTTACTTAGATTAGGAGGGCAACTGCTTACCCCATTGCCTGAATAACCTAGCCTCTATCCAGACCTCAAACAAGTGACCTAGGGTCTCAAACACAGGATGTACTGTCACAATTGTGTGTAGGATCATTCACGTGCACAGTAGTACTATTGTGTCACGTGCAGCTTGCATGGATAGAGCAAGAAGATGAGTGCTTCACACAATGTCACACCAGGAAGGTGGGTTACTTCCACGAAATACATAAACACAGTGACAGGAGTGCTGTGTTTGTTGACATCCCTGTGAGCTCCAATGGACAACACCATGTTTTCCTTGTGAAGGTCACCAGTTCAAGTTCCAAACAGCACTAGACCCACGGTGTGGATTCTTTTTCTTCTCCTTCAGACATCCACACTTCAACATTTATCAGCTGGCTGCTTGTATCCACCAGAATGTGACTATGGAAAACTGTCTTTTGGTTCGGGCACTCACAAGCCTGCTTTTCACAGTCATGATGAGCAAGACAGATACCTCACATTACTCACACAACAAACACATAAAAAAAAAGCAGCCCTGTAATGACATTCAAAGCCCAGACACATTTTTGAGTGGGTATGTTCTGGTTTTAATAATGGTCTGTAAGGCACGTGGAATACGATTCTGTTCTACACAGCCATTCTGAAACTCAGATATATATAAGCGAAAGTATCTCAACTAATATGATGTAGTACAGTGTGGGGTGAATTTGCACATGATACAAAATACAACTCCTACACACTCTGCATGACTGAGGAGTGACCAGAAATTTACAGCATGTGACAAAAACCTGCATATCATTATAAACATGTCCCACTGTTGAATCCATTGAATGGTCAGTTCAAAGCACAGACATTGCAGAGATTAATCCTCTAAAGAAATTCACATCGCAATTTTTTGTGCTGCAATACTGTGCAGTCTTGTAAACACACACCAATGTTTCAGATACATATCCTGTCTCCATCTTCAGGGTTGAAGTAGAGAGAGTGAGAATGTGGTCCAGTATTCAAGATAGACTGCAAGGAAGATGATTAATCAGATCCTTGAGAGAATGAGATGAGGGACAGTGTCCAGGTGAACAGAAACAAGTTAACAGAAAACGTGAAATACAAATTCACAAAAATGGCCCTTGTATGTGCTACAATATATTACATGTTGTATATGGAAAAGTGAGACATTCCACTCAATTTAGGGGTCACAGCAAAGCAGAGCCCTTGCTGTGGGGCGACAATACAGGAGCGTCACATCCCAAGGAAGTGAGTCTGTCTTTGTACAAACCCTTTTCCTTCAATGAGCAAGAAGAGCCTGCACTACCTTACAACCTTCTGAAGAACATGCACCCCTCAACCACCCCTCCCCCCAAGCAATGAACTTCTTAGGATAAAATGTAAGGAGATTTTTCCTTTGCCTCTCCTTAACCACAAAAAAGCTGGCTGTTTTCTTATATGCTTGCCCATACATTTACCTGGGGGTGAATTTATCAAAAATCTGTACTTGGATTTGTTTTAATAGATGTGATGTCAAAACAGGAAACAATTTTGACAGTTATTATTTTCAAACCCAGCCTTTTTATGCAGTATACAATTAAATTACCCCAGAAATTTAATTCTCTGTGAATATTATTATGGTACTTGGTATTATCTGTCACAGCTGCGAACTGAATTCTTGAATTTAAGACACCTTATCAAACTGGTCATTAAATGGTTTCAATTCATGTGAAATATGGACTTTCTACAATGAGAATGCATGCGTAAGGAACATATGCTTGCATAACCTCATGCAATACTCACAAAATGTTATGTTTAGAAACCATTAACTTGATGCCAAAAAGAATTCATATTTATACCAGAATAAAATCTCTGAATTTACAGGTAATTAAAATATATGTTCAGGAAGAAAAATTAAATCTACCATTTGCTTAAATTAAAGAAGAACAAGATTCAACTGACAAACAGCATTCAGTCAGTCAATCAGTCAGTAAGGCAGGGTGGCAGTCAGTAATCTCTGTGAACTTCAACCTTCCAACTCAGCAAGCAACCCAAGCAACAGGCCATAAATGTAATTATAATAAACTGAAGCAGGTGTGCAAAATTCCCTCCCACCTGGTCACCTGAATTCTCTGCAGTTATGCCTAATATTTTCAGCAGTCATCCTCTCCACCGTCCCTTACATACTAAAATGTGTACCAGTTGACAGGCGCCAAGCAGAAATTGTCAAGCAACAGTAAGTTTCACGTGTCAATCTAAAATTCTGGGTCCTCAGTAGGGAACTTGCTTCATGTCACCATTCTGGCACCTAGAAATTTGAAGGTGGTCCCTACATTTCTGGAAAATATGGGAACGCTTGGACTGAAGCAGTAACATACTAGCCAACCAGGACTTCGACAAGCTGCAACTGCAGTAACTGATAAGTAGAGACAACTGGTGTAATTATGAGACAAAACAAAAAACTCTTGTGGTAAATCTGTCCTAGTGACACTTTTTCCACCAAAAACCATGAGGGATCACAAAGATTACCCTGTAGGCTTCTTGACTGATAAGCATTTGTAATTAATGGGTATGTACCAGTAGCACAAAGCAAATGCTGCACAAACTCCAAACTACATTTTATCAAAATTATTCACGGATCAAAACAGCAAAGAGTCGCATATACAGTGATCTTTTAGTTAAAAAAAGGCAGTACTGAAATACAGAAAAGTGAATCAAGCTTCATGGTAACAAAACCAGCATTCTGAAAATATTTCCACACTTCTCAGAAACAACCCAAGTAAAAGGAGAACAACCATTTTTTGAACAGTTGTTTCTACATGCTCCTTACAAAACTGTACACCATGATATATAAATGTATTGAACTTGGTGAAAATTTGCTGCTAGGAAAAAAAAAAGAAAAAAGAAAGAAGAAAAGGAATTGTTTCATGAATCACATGGAAACCACGAAGTCACTATTACTACTACCCTTAAAATTAGTAATTGCAATAAAGTTTAAAACAATACATGATTCCAGTACAAATATCACTGCACTAAAATATTACTAAACTACCAATCAAATCAATCATAACGTACAAACATATCATAGAAATCCGGCTGAATTTACCTTATGATATAAATACGTGTGAAGCGCATAATTTAAACCCCTCCTTTCTTAGGAGACACATCTTTCCATCCAAACCACTTTCCCGACACACAAGTACATACACAGAAACTTCGACATCACGACCCACTGAACGCACATTTCCGAGTTTCCACTAATCTCAACAAATGCTATGTGGGTTGCTCACCATCAGGGGTCTGCTTTACTGTAGCAGATGTGGAGGCACTAGTTTCAATGGGCTCTGTAGAAGCCTGATTTTTTGCACTACTAGGTCCAAGAGCTGTGGCTTCTGTTGCTGCCACAGAAGCAAAGTCAGTTATGCTGAACACAAATTGAAGGCAGCCAAACTTGATGTAGGAACCATGGTTGAGAAGTGCTGTACCTTCCCATCCTGCTCCACTACCGCCTATCAAGCTTGAGCTGCTCGTGCGACAACTGCACTTCCGTGAATACTGAAAAGAACGTACAAAGGCTCCTGCAATCTCAATCACAAAAATAAATATGTGAAAGCACACAATAACGACAAAATATTCGAGAAACTTCAGTGTTTTAACTCCTTTATACGCTACAGAAAAAGTTCTAGAGGTAAATATAAATACAGTACAGTAAGTACGCATGTCACACATTAAAAATACAGTGAAACCTGTGAAGTCGGCCACCTGTCACAGTTAGCCACACTTTTCTGAAACAGCAAATTCCTATGACATTACATATTGTCATATTCCTCTGTAACTTGGCCACCTGCTGATCTTAAATCTTGGCCACAGATTCACACTTAGTGTTATGCTTTATATGTATATTCAACCTCCCTATGTTGACAACTAAACAGCTGTATAGCTTTGGTGCCATACTGTACCCTCATTCATTAGCAGAAGCACCTCTTGCCCAATGAACTTCCATCCTTTCTCCTCAAATATGGAAAACAGGTGGGAATTTCCTGGTGGCACCTCACTTATTACTGTACTTCAAGTCCCCACTTTTTGACAAGGAGAGGCACATAACAGCACAGGTGGATGAGGCACAATGCCACAAACCAGAAGGTCATGGGTTCAATTCCTGATGGTGTCACTGGTATTTTCCATTGACTTAATCCTTCTGGCTGCACTACAGCCTTGGGGCTGACACAGCCTCTAACAGAAATGAGCACCAGAAGTATTTCCTTGGAAGTAAAGGTGGCCAGTGTGTGGGGTTGACAACCTTTCCTCCTTCATGTGTTGCCTGGAAGTCTGGGAGCCTCAATCTCCTGCAGCCCTAAGGGCTTGTGCAGGCCTCTATAGGTATAGCTTTACCTTTACCTCTACTCACTGATAAGGTTACATACTTTGTTTCCAACTCAACCATGTCTGTTCACTCTGAACTGTATGTTTGCACATATGAAACTTGCACACTTCAACTTTAACAGTGCCATGTGATAAACATAAGCTGGGCACCTTTATAAGTTGGGTTGGACCAAACAAAACCAAAGGTGACCAACACAGACAGGTTTTACTACATTTGCAACTGTCAAAATACAACTACATATAACACATAAAAAAAAACTTTCAACATGTTATCTAGGAACAACAATATGAAATAGGACTTATGTTCAAGATGAAATCAGGTAAAAAAAAAGTTTCTGTGTATGTTTTTTATTGTTATGCAGACCATGAACTGCAATCTTCTCATCCACTTTACAGAGCACAAAACATCATTTGTCTGTTTTTGTTTGTTTGTTTGTTCAGTGGTTTTCTCTGGCACTAGGATACTGAACCTGCAAGTTGTAAATGTTCACCAAGAACTGGAATGGTACACAAAATAACACCCATGTTACTGTAGAGCAGTCCCGTTACAGGCCCCGAGGGGACCAGAAGGTTCCAGGAAGTTAAGGTTCCCAGATTTCGCAACAACGGCACAGGATGGTGGGAGATTGTCAGCCTTTTGCACCGGCCACCTTTACCCACAGGAAATATTCCTGGTACTCATTTCTGTTAGTGGTTGAGTCCCATGTTACTGTATTATCAAAAAATATGTTCCATCTTCAAAAAGATAAATAACTCCCCCCAGAATTTACAGTGTTCTGTGAGATATGAAACTCTCATAAGAGCAATGCTGAGATTCCATTCTTCTGAGATGTCACCCCCTCACCAATTAGCAAATAGCTACCATGTCCTAGGAATACAGTGTCTTTACCTTTAAGTCAAGCAGTAAAATACAGCGTGATTCAAAAAGATGGACTCAATTTCGTACATCTATATTTCCTGAACTATACATGGCATGTGAATGATCTACATAGCATTTAAAAGAGGAGGTCCTAAATTTTCAAATACCACCACTAGGGCACTTGCCTAGTGCACAGCTGTGCAGCAGCATCAGTTGAGAACAAAATGGCTACTATGCAGCACAAGATTTTATTGCATTAGTGAATTCATTAAAACGAGTCAGCACCTGCTGTGCAGCGTGCGTTTCGTCTTTGTTTCAACATTCAACCTCCAACGAGAAAGAGCATTTGTCATTGGAATCACCAATTTGAGCAAATAGGCTGTCTGCATAAAGGCAAAAGCCCCGGCCGACCACATGTATCAGAGGAGAACATGAGACGAATTCAAGAGAGTTTTGAGCGTAGCCCAAGCAAGTCAACCTGTAGAGCGAGTAGAGAACTTGGAATACCGCAACCAACTGTCTAGCATGTGTTGAGGTGCCATTTACTGTTCAACTGAGTCCATCGTTTTGAATCACCCTGTATAAGCTCCTCACAATGGTGTAATGTCTTCATGAACAATACTGTGAAAACCTTAAATCTTGCACAGTATTATTAACCTGTCAAACCAAGTGTGAAGCACCTCACACACTGCTGTTAAGTTCTTCCCCCCAGTTTTACTTCTGCCACATATCACGGTAATAAACACGTAAGTTTCAAATTTGTGCTACACTTCCTGATACTGACACTTCCAAAGGTTTCTACTAAGAAGCAATCATGATTTATGTAAGTCATTTATGAACCAATCATGTCACAGCCACACAATATGTCAATTTGGAAGTGTACATCATTACAAGGCTGCCATCACAACTAAAGGTGACGATCAAAAGCTACGAATAACAAATAGTTACACTGCAGAGATGTGTACTAGTCATATACTGACAATCAACAAAACATAACAAACATGTACATGAGATGCTGACCACTCACACATACCATACAAAAAAGATGTAAAAGTTTCCCTTGTCCATTCCATGGAGGCACATATGGCGAGACTAGGTAAAGCTCCACTCACACTTAACCTCGGCACTAGACAGAGGTGGACAGTTAACTCCATACACAGCTGCTGTACTCCCAGCAAAGAACCTCAGTATCCAATGAATAAGAGGCTGGGTGTTGCCCACAGGCCAGGCTGGCCATTTTGGGAAAGAGAAAAACCTCTTTCCCTTACTAGGATTCAGACTCTGGACCATCCAGCCTGTAACCCAGTCACTGTACCATCTAAGCTATCTAGCTCACCATCAATATCTAGAGCCAATAACTAAACTTCCACTCTCCCACACGCCTTCACAGTGTGTGCAGACACAGCATTATACAACACGCACTCTTTCACAGCCACAACTTAAGACTTCGACCTATTCAACATCTCTTGACACAATGGCCTTATGGTAAGTGGTTACAACTGCTGTTCCTGTTTCAAACACAATTCACTTCACTAGACTGACCTTAATGATTCTCTGCAATTTATCTTTTAGTAATTCACATGAAACCAGTATATAAAACATACCTTGCCAGATCGGGCCGTCATACAGGAGGGAGAAGCCTCATCCTCGGCCTCCTGTACCTTTCTTCGAACAGCTCTCCTCTTGTCCACAATCTCACGTATTGTCTTAACAAGTGGGTCAAGTTTAGCAGACCCTGTGGAAGGCTGTGGTGGACCCACTTTTTCAGAGAAATCACATGAGTACAGAACATTATCCACTGTCGTTCCATGTTCACTGTAGTTTAAAAGCTCGTAATGTTTTGTTGTCTAAAAGAAAAATTACACTCTGTTAACAATATGCAAACTTACCAGCTACCATCAGTACAAAAACATTTTTCAAATCCCAATGAAGTCTTCTGGGTTTTCACAATGAGTACGATGTACTCCCTGCACATGAGGCCAGCAGGTTCTTCCAAAACACCGACAATAAGGTACAAGACCGTCATGAATCATACAATCATAAAATACAACTAATCATAAAATGTGGCTACATGTTTCCACCAACTATATGGTCATCCTCAGTCCATTCATGCAAATAAAACCACAATTACAATTTTGAATTATATGTTGGCTCAAAACGAGATCTCAGTCTGTTACATAACGCATATAAATACAATTTACATGGTGTTGAAAAACAATTTAGAAGCTAAGTATTAAGGCATTTCATGTAAAAATTTTTTACTAAGTAAGACTGTGTCCATGTTCTTGAAGTGCTGCTTATCACCAGTTTTCTTTTTAAAACTAGTGCCCTACAGTTGAACATTTCAACACACTCTAGACTGCACAGTGAGTCATACGTATGCCAGAGACACACAATGAAACAACGTGAAGTCTGCAGCATTGCCAAACATCCATACCAGCTCTGGGAACTAAACAACGTGGATTATTTACTACAGGTAAAGCAGCCACAGCTTAAAGCTGACCATTAAACTCCATCTAGTGCACAGTTATGAATGGAGCTACACATCTTCTCCTCTATGTAACCTCATACTTTTGACAGCAAGAAGTTTTACGTCATTGAACTTCTGCTGTTCCATGTCTTCGGCCCATGGCATATAAGCTATTTAAATGCTTGTGCCAAAGGAAGAGACACACAGCGTTTAAAGGTTAATATAACATTGCATACCATAATATTATTTTAAAAATATAACCTATAATATATAAATATATATTACCTCATCATAAAATATTGAGGCATGTTTTGGTGAAACAAAATTACAGTGCCCATAGTTGACCAACACCACATCCATGTCAGCACCTGCAAATTAACAGCGATTACAAGAAAAAAGGAATAGTAATGTTGACTACTTAACACAGTTTCCCATGCATACGTAACAACACACCTGTCTGAACTACTGACCTGTTCCAACTGTAAGAGTTCGATAAGGCATAGAACATGGCGATCCTCGACATGTAAGTGGACAAAGAATTGCCCTTGCCCATACAGTGTGCACCTCACGATGCATGGCAGGTGATGGTGAAGAGTGTGTGACTCCAGGTTGAGTGGTTTGTGATGAAGTACAGGCAGTAGGAGACATGGGATTGGAGGTTGTGGATGGTGAAGGTGAAGGCTGAGGGTCCAGGGAAGTAGGAGTGGTGTTATGAAGCAACTGCTGCAGCCTTTGGTAGGCTAACAGATGAATCAACCTCTCATCCAGTTTGCTGAGTTCACTGTCTGTTAAAGAAAGAATATTTTTATCACTTATGGCTTACTTGAAAGCTTCCACAATACTACGAAACATGCTGCTGTTAAATAGGAGGGGTGATTGATAAGTAAGGTCTCCAACTGTATGAAGTAAGTTTCTGACAATGTAAAATAAGAAGTGATATCACAATGAAAGGAATTTATTTCTCTTACAAATTGTACACTTATTTTTCAATATAGTCACCATTTACGACCACAAATTTTTCAATTGTTCTACCCATTTGTTCATTCCATCCATGAAGTTTCTGGTTGGCTGCTGATCCACTTGCGCACAGCTGCCTCAACTTCAGCATCCAATGAAAAATGTTGACCTTTTAACATCTCCATCAATTCTGGGAACAATCACAAGTCTGACAGTGCCAAATTTGAGCTGTAAGGAGGGTGTGGAACCACTGTGAATTTCAGGCTTGTCATGGTGTCCCGAGTTTGTGCACTGCAATGTGGCCTTGCGTTGTCGTGATGCAAACGAAATGTGTTTCTCTCAGCCTGATTCTGCGGATGCATTGCTTGATTGATCGTAAGGTTGCACAATACCTGTTGGAATTCAGTGTCGATCCTAGCAACACCACTCAGTAGGATACCTTACTTATCAATCAACCTATGTATAACTAATCTTTACTGCTTGTATCAATAACGTGACATGCTTCAGTCTTCTTATGGACCATCATCAGGCATATAAATACATATCTAAAACATATGCATGTATGCAAGTTGAACATTACTAATCTACGAGCTCACAAATTTTCAGTTTTGTGAGCTTGCAAATTAATAATATTCAACTTCATACACACACACACACACACATTTTAGACATGTAATGAAACTCCTGGTGATAGTCCACAAGAAGGATCAAAACATGTCACACTGTTGATACAAGTAATAAATAGTAATTATGTTTGAAGGCAACATGTTTATAAATGTTGAAATGTCATGTCATAACAGGATAAACTCCATTAAAAAATTTCTATGCTGACACAATTCAATAACCTCTTCTTAACTTATCTGTCACTGTGGTCTTCAAACTCTTTAAACTTTCAATACCACCCACAGTGCACTGCGTAGCCCTCTAACTCCTCACATGCTACAGGCCTCATTGCACCATATGGTTGTAAACACATTAAAGGATTTTACTCAATTATTATACCAACTACTGCACATATATAAAATTTACACATTAAAACATTAAAAACGCTCCGACATGTTTCGGTCTTAGGACCATCAACAGGGAGCCATATCGTCCTTGCTAAGTCACACTATAAGAAGTCACATTAATTTCGCTGTACGAGTTGGGTATTGTGGCAGCATGCCGTGTTATGTAATGTTATGTTGCGAAGAGTGCCCTGCTGTGTTTTTAATGTTTTAATGTGTAAATCTTATATCTATGCAGTGGTTGGTATAATAATTGAGTAACTCGACAACATGCACTGTGTAACAATGAAAAAAAAAAACACATTAAAGGATACTCTAGTACAAAACCTCCCTGCTCAAGGCAGTAGCTAAAAATTAAACTTTGGCATTACCATTTGTAGAACCCCCATGATTAAGCCTAAATTTTAACAGAACCACTCAAAATGAAAGTAAACTTCTGGGTGTAGAAATCAAATGGAACAGTTCAAAACACACATTCCTATTACAAAATAAAATACTTACACACATTCATAAAAATCAAAATTTTATTGTTGGTGATTTGCATGGAAAATAGCACTGGATAAAAAAATATTTATTTTTTGTCACACAACTGAAGTAGGTAAACACAATAGCATTTTCTGTGCCGAATTCCAATAAGTTGTCAGTTTTTTCTATCAGGCAAGGGTTTTAAGTGACAGTTGAAATTTGAAGAAAACCTATGTTTACATTATATTACAGCATATACACATTACTTAAAAAGTAACAGTAGATGACTCTGTTATATTTTGCCTGTGGAATGTCTCTTCTAAGTGTCCAGCAATGATCAGCCAGCACTCTGGGACTCCAATTGCCTTCGTACTGCATTTCCACATTGGAAATGTCATGGTGAAATCACTCACTCTCTGCCCACATCGCTCACTGCCCCGAGATTTTCTGAGAAGTCTAAGTAAGAGTCTAAGAAATGCACCTTTAAAGACGTATTTCACCCCTAGCATTGCAGGACTGCACAAGATTAGCCACCATTTCACAATATTTTTCTGTCCTATGATTTCCCCCAAAAAATTAGCAGTGACATTTTTGAATGATTCCCACACTTGTTTTTCCACTTCACTTAACTGGTCTTCAAATTTTACATCCTGTATTAAAAAATACCCCTTCTTTGATCTTAGCATCACTTACCCTGGGAAACTTTCTCTTTAGACACATAAATCCAGCATTATTTTGATCCACTGCCTTCATGAAATTTTATATGAGTCCAAGTTTGATGTGGAACAGAGGTAAATAAATTTTTCAGGGTTGATTAATAGAGTGTTTACTACATTTTGCCTTCCTGGAATATGCATTTCTTATTTAGGCCACTGTTTTTGGATGTAATTATGTTTTCTGGCCCTGCTATCCCACTCACACAGAAAGCAACAAAACTTTGTGTAACCAAACTGCAAGCCAAGTAAAACAGCAATGACCTTTAAGTGCCCACAAATGTTCCAATTATGTTTTCCATACAGGGTCTTTTCCAAAAGGAGTTTCATAATTTCCTAGCCCTCTTTCATGTTAGCAGCATGGGCTAAGGGAACAGATGGGAATTTGGTCCCACACAGCTTTTAAGCTAACTTTTGAAGAGTCAGTAAGCAAATGCCACACAGTTGGATCATACGGGTGTCCAAGAGCTTCTATAACACAACAAACATCATTACAAAATACCAAATTGTTTGCTTGAGAGAAAAATTCTTTGAATTCATTTTTGCAATTGCAAAAGAAACATATTTCAGCATCTTGTTGTAGAAGATTCCATCCCTTTACTCCAAAACCGCAGAGTTACAGCTTGTTTTTTAGACAAATTCAAATTGTGGACAAGGTTGTTAAGATCGCGTGTTAATAAATGGGGTTTAGATGAGGAACAACTTGCTTCATATGAAAGATCACAATCTACATTGCACCCCTCCTTCATATGAATCAGTTATCACCGCTAGAAGTCAGATCTTCCCAAGGCCTTGGTACAGGCAACTCTTCTCTGTGTGGGACAGGTCTCATTGCAGATGGCAAATCTGGATATTTCATTGCGTGTTTGAATTTGGAGGTGATCCCTGTTACGCTTGTTAAACAAAAGTAACAATCAGATGAGTGACCTTCTGGTTACCTCCAAACCATGGGAATAGCCAATAATATTTTAAACAAACCATTTACCCATCCTGTGTGAAGCCTCAAACACATTACACAACAAACATGAGACCACTTTACCCCAAAATAAAGCTCAAAACATTTCTTAAAGAGTAGGGTAAATTTCACCTCTGAGATATGAAGGTCAATTCACCACACACGTAACAAAAGGTGTTGCGATGACTGAGACGCTTCCTTGGCACAATGAAAATATAATAAACACAATCCTTTTACACAAAACACTTCACTAAAAAAGAAAACACAACAATTGCAACACCCTACAACGAAATGCGGCACACCACTAGCAGTGCAGTGTTCCTCAAGCAGAACTTACTGTTTGTTTCATGTCCCAACATGTCAGTACATATCTGAGCTAGCACAGTCTGGCTGTCTGTGATTGGGCTCACATGCCTAATGTCTTTGTTATTATTAAGTTTCCATGCCCAAACTATGTTTAAAATAGTGCCTCAGGCATATTTAAAACATGCTGGTAGCATGACAAACAACTAAAATTAAACAAACTGCATTTTAAAAAATTCTGTCACACAAAAACTGTGGGTGATAGAGCAATTCTAGTAACATATTTGAATTCAGCACTGAAAAATACAAAAGAAACACAAATAGTTTGCATGTAACAAAATTTGTGTTTACCAGTGTAATCTTAGTGCCAAGTATGCACAGTGATGGGCACTAACATGAAAAAATTAAATTAAAAATTATAAAAATCATACCAATTTCATTTTAAAGGAAATGTGTGCATGCAGTAACTCTGGAAGTTGCCAATTAAACCCAAGGGTTCCAGAGAACACAGTTCCAATACCACTTATCTATCTCATCGCATGCAGTTAACTTGTGGAAGAGAATTTTACTCTCATGTATATGTACCCCATACATCGTACACTACATTTAAGTTTTACAGAATGTACCACAGGCAACTAAGACAGACAGACCAATAAATTTTACATGCTGAAACTCCACAATACACAATGTCAGCTAGTGTATGAGCATTAGCCCAAACAAACACTGCATCATCACCACTGCAATCTAAGCAAAGTTATGGGTACTTCAGTCATCTTTTATTACTTACTGTGTTTGTGAATGCATTTAAATGACCAAGGAAAGTTAATGTTATACAATTCAACAATGTATTCATCTTGGAAAAAATGTAGCAAAAGTTTTGTAAAAGAATCCCACATTTAAACTTTAGTGCTGCAAGTAAACACTCAGATCTGCAGCACACCTGAATTTAAATATGGACCACACAAGAACAGCAATAATTATACAACATTCACCATTTTGAACAACACACTGTGCATTACAAATCTACAATGTTCACTGCCAAAGGGTCAACACCACCATATAAAAGAACAACACATGGAACGCTGAAAATTTTTCAAACAAGTACACTGCTGCAAAGAAGGGAAACACAAAACTGACATGTCTTAATGGAAGAAATACTGGATGGTGATGGCACTTGAGAGGATGCAAGCCTAAAAAAATCTTTGTGCCTCCTGGCTCTTCAATGCCAGTATCAACTACCTCAGCTCACATGCAACAAAACTTTTGAAACTATGGCCACACAATTTTAAGCTACACAAGGAACCTTTCCTCCAGACAGGCAAGAAAGAAGTTGGTGGTGATACACACATGCAGATTTAACTTAACAAACATAATGTTTCATTCACCACCAGGCTGTCTTAAATAAACAACTTCAATTTAACTAAAACTTTATTTCACGGGTACAGAAATTTCCTGACTTAAGCAAATTTCACAGAATGTAATTTTTAAAAAAGAGATAATTAAAAAAATAACAGTTTTGAAACATGAATAAAAAATTTTCCTTGTGGGAACAAAAACATAATGAAATCAAGGTGGAGGAGAATAAGGCTGAATGATAACACAGGCAGTTGGGCAGCCATTCTGTGGCTGATCAGTTGTCCATGTACTGCAGGCTGGATTTCAGTGCACTTCCTTGCATCTGCATACATAATCACAGTTCACGACATGTATACTCAATTGTGACTTGTGCAACACTTTACTTCCACCTGACCTTCCACAACATAACTACTGCATAAGTCACAGACAATCTGTGCTGAATGACAAAATTCATACTTTTACTCTTCACGACATATTACTAAGCAAGTGGCTCAAGTGACAACACCTGTGACTTTTATCTGGGAGATGCACAGCTGCAATCTCAGCTGGGGCAATGATTATCTTGAGGTCCTTCATGTCTTTCTTCAGTTCCCCCAGGATTATATCAGGATGGTGCCATCAAATAAGCCACAATCATTTCCTTCCCCATCCATTCAAATTCATCATTAAATGATCATTCCACTATTCATTGCTACATAGCCTCAAACAGTGACAGCATCATTACATGAAACATAAGTAAATAAATTCACATATATTCACCAACGCATGCACACTTTTTAATGACACTATAAAACTTTAATTTGTTATAATAGTTAAAATCTCCGACATGTTTCGGTTTACAATTAAACATGTAACAGGGTGTATATTGGACAAACAAGTAGATCGATAAATATAAGGTACAAGGAGCATATAAGATACATTAAATATAATAATCAACAATCGGCATATGCAGTACACATCTTGCAGAATATGGTCCACAAAAAGAAACTATGCAATTACTAAAACACTGCCATAAAGGTACACGGATGACATGCTGGGAGAACCTGTATATACAAACGCATTATATCCATGGAGATCTAATCACGGAGCAACAGGTTAACAAGATCAACCCCCTCTACAGTGCAGCAAACATAACTAGAATCATACCAAACAGTACACGCTCAGACACAGTAAAGCAAGAGGAAGAGTAACACAACATCCGAACCCATCACAAACAAGGAACGGTAAGAGATTATACTGTACTATCCAATATGCCAATTATTTGGTTCTACATCAACAAACACTAGGATGATCAGGTTAAATTATACCTGGAATGATGGAGACGATAGCTAATAGATTATATTATATTCAATTACAGACATGCTACCACAATGCCATCATAGCAACAAGTGATATAAGTAACTTTAGCATTAACTAATAGCTCCCTGAAGATGGTTTAAATGTAAACCGAAACATGTCAGAGAATTTAACTATTTTAACAAATTAGAGTTTTATAGTGTCATTAAAAAGTGTGCATGTGTTGGTGAATATTTGTGAATTGTGACAATATGCACGGTGAAAAACTGAAAATAAGCAAATAAAATTCACTGAATACTAATATGTTGACCAACTGAAGGAGGATTAAATGAGCAAAGCCCTTAGTCATAAAACAAAAAGGAGAGAGATCACTTGGGAGATCCAAGTGTATGTAACACGATAATATTAAACTGGATCTTGAATAAACTGGGTTTGAGAATGTAACAAAACTGGATATTCGCAATATATTTCACAAAAACAATGTCAGTAAAGTGGATGCTACATTTGCCACGGAATGCAGTTTTTCATTATTTTTTCAACATTCAGACAATGTACTGTAAGAAAAATACAACACCAAACATGTGTTGAGTGGTTAGCATCCCGTTCAGCAGGATCTGGGTTTGATTCTTGGTCTTGAGGCCCATATACACTGAGGTTTTTTTGTAATATTTCTCAGTCCCTACAGGCCAATGCAATTACTTTAAAACAGGGTCTGCGCCACTCTTGACGTTCAGTCACTGTTCCATTGAGGATTATATACCTTACATGACTGAGAAAGCACTGTCCAATGAACTACAAAAAGAAAATAAATAATTCTCTCATACTATACCCAACACAGCACAGAAGAAATCTCAAATTTGGCTCCTTTATCCCTCTCTCATGCACACCAGAATTTAAAAAAAAATAATGTTCCATTTGTGCATTGAAGAATTGATTTGTGAGTCCATCATTCATTTCTGAGATAAGAAAAATAGTGGGTAAAAACACAAAAAAATGTTTGGTGGGATAAAACTGCAACATTTATAAGTTGCAAAAAAATTGAAGGCATTTAAACATACCAATATTCTTAAAGAGAAGAATTTCACATCCTTGAAGGATGAAGCTGCAGCCCTTATACACATGCAGTGTTTTTTTAACAAACCAATATGACTCACCAGCAGATCCGTCCAGCATGGCATGAAGTTGTGTACTAAGGCTAGAAATAGCTGATGATGTGGCAAGTGTTGTAACTGAACTCTTGTTTGAGGAAGAATTAACCACAGAATTTGAAGTAGGACTGCCCTTACCTGCAGCACAATCAGACAAAACTCTATTACAAGAACTAGCAGCTGCTACATAATCCATGACTGGCATGTAGAGAGCTAATTCAGTCTTTATTTCTATACATGGTGGACAAATGACAAAATTAACCCAACAATTTACACCAATGCCATATTACAACTCTTTAATCATCTGCTTTAAGCTGGCATAAGACTGTTCTAAATCGAAGAACACTATTATCAGTACGGTGGTATGCCAGTGGTCAATGAAAAAAGACTCATTATACATTAATATCTGCTTCAGCGGTTTTCCAGTGATTAACCAAAAAAGATGTAGGTACATTTCCCGACCAGACTATTTAATGTCATATTCTAAAATCTGGAGGCTAAAGCAACCTCTAATACCACAACATTCACTCCAAATTTTATATCAGTCAAACGTTTCAACACTCGAAGAAAACACAACCACAGAATACGCTGATCTCAAAGTTTTCTTTCCTTCAGGAAGGAACATGAGCTCAAAATATGAAACATAAAGTATGATAATAATGAAAGTTTTATGTACAATAAAACTAAGTTTTGACATTACAATATTTACATACACTATCTTTAAAATACATCTGCATCCAGCACACTATGAAAACTCTGTGCACTACCATTATAAACTCAATAACCTATGACCATAGAAATGCCCACATTTTGTACTATTATGTACATGTACTATAATACATGCTATGCACTTTTATACCTCATACCTCTGCATGCTGGCCTGAATACGGTCTAATAAGAATGAAACATGTTTACACAATAAAACACTAATATTTACGCACTGCTGTGTTTTGACGGTAATTTTATAACATTCTGTTTTAATTTCAGAATTAAAACACAACGGGATGTACTCAATTAAAATAAACCTGTTCTGTACAAGTACTTTTTTGAAGACTGAAGACTGTAAAGACAGACCATCTGACATTCAGCTAAATATGGTAATATCTTACCTGTGGTTCTAAGAGTGACCAGTTTTGTGCCTGCAGGAGTTACTGAGGGCTGCTGTGTTGTGGCTACAACTGCAAGCTTTCCAACCTGTGGACGAACTACTGACGTCAGTGGGCATCCGTGACGAGGCTGTAAGATTGATGTTGAGCTGCAAGAGACATCATGGTAGGTGACATACATGACTAACACTGCCTTCACATAAAGCATACATCTTACATTTATACACCCATGCACCATATGGATATAGTAAAAAACATAATATCACACCCTAACATAATAGGTACTAACCTGAGAATTCTTGTGTTTTTAAATTTGATCAGTGTGGATTCATGAAACACCCACACCAATTTATGGAGGCAGTGTAAAGCACCCAGTATCATGATTAAGCTATGGACTGGATGATCTGGGGTTCAATTTCCAGCAGGGGCAACAGATTAGTCTCTTCTCAAAATTGTCCAAACAAGCTCTGGGGCCTACCCAGCCTCCTATTCAATGGGTACCAGGGATCTTTCATGGGGGGGGGGGGGGGGAAAGGAGGGGGGGTCATAAAAAAAAGGGGCAACCCCATCTGGGGGCTGGGTTTAAAAAAAGTGGGGACAAACCCTTCGCCCCCC
>Ga0123354_10001200_pt1 | contig 30556 bp, 18 predicted proteins | sample TergutLab28metaG_2_FD_97872 | JGI IMG/M metagenome (GOLD analysis project Ga0123354, IMG submission 97872) | Labiotermes labralis P4 segment gut microbial communities from Petit-Saut dam, French Guiana - Lab288 P4 | ecosystem: Host-associated > Arthropoda: Insects > Digestive system > Gut ... | reverse complement strand
TCACACTACACACACCCACACACACACACACGCCCACACCCACACACACACACACACACATACACACACACCACACACGCGCACACACACACACACAGCTACAAAGTACTGCGTTTAGCTGTATACGTTTAGATACAACATATTTTATTTCATATCACATTTCATACTGATTTTGTGTATGAATTCATATTAAAGTTTGAAATCTTTACTACATTCTGCAGTCGTATGGCAGCACTTTTTATTTTCTTCTGTACAGCCCGATGATGGCTATTAGTATAGCCGAAACATGTATCTGTTTACATAGTAAACATTTGTGTGTCATATTTTGCAAAAGGCTATGTCTGCTTAACACCGGGTAGCTGTTGATATTCTTTACAATACCTGTTGTGTTGACGAATTATTTGTTCGGTTTACTGGCTCAGAATACAACGGGGATGAATCGCCTTAAAGATAAACATACATCATCTCGGTTACCAAACCCATCATCTATAGGGAAATAATAAATAGAAAAAACATACACATCGTGACAGTGCAGTTTCCAATTGACCTTGACAGAAGTCTGTGTTGGGGAAAGCCGACAGTCCCTTGTCTGTCCTGTGACCAGTAACCGATATATTCCACTTAAAAATACATTGTGATGTTGAGTTTTGTGCGTGTCAGGTAATATAGTTATTTTCTCTTGTGTTCTATGTGGTTAATTTCTCCTACAATCTCCCCAGTTTTAAAGGCCGAGAAGCTGAGTCGCCGACTAAACTACTGGACCTGAGGTTTTCCGTTCCTTAATGTTATGACGCCGCGTTCCTGGGTAATCGGTTCTCGACGTTAAGAAAACCTAGTGGTCTCGAAACGTCAGGAACCGAAGTTTTTTGGATCGAACCCGCATTCAAATGGTGATCTTTTTTCTTCTTCTTCGACATGACGCGGCGTCATGTCGAAAAAGTACGGAGACCTCAGCTTCACCACAGCCAAAGCCTAAAAACTTGCTTCAGCACTTCTACGTGCCCGCAGATGCAGGCGGTACTTCATGAACAACACTAACGCAGGAACTCTGCATCAGCCCACAAAGTGAGTTTATGTTCTTTCGTATGATTCTCACAACGCACAGCGATTACTTTCCCCACACAGGATTAATCGACTTGTCTTCGTAATACAGGCGCAGTGTGAATTCTGTGAGGTAGGGAAGAATTCTTGCTACGAACTTCAGACCTCCTTCAGTCACGTAGCTGGTAACTAGCCTTCAGCTTCTCCTTTATTCCCCGATACATAGAAGCATCCCTTGCCACCCAGAATAACTGGTCCCACTGTTCAATTTTGCCTTGAAGATGGATTCAGCATGTACCTCCGAAATGTCTGTACCCAATCACAGCACCCAACAGTGTCGAAACCCAGAAGACAACACTAAAACCGTACACATACCCTAAAAATGTGTGCACTAAATCTTACGTACCATTACCCTCAGGTTCTAAAGACGAGTGTGTGTGTGTGTGTGTGTGCGCGCGCGCGCGCTCATATATATCTTCTATTAGTTACTAATATTCGATCGCAAGTCTACTACCTACACAAGACAACCGAAATACTGACAAAGAACGTACACATACGTGCACACCCCGAGTGGAATTAGAACCTAATCTGCAACCCCTGTTCCGAGCGGTAGAAGACAAATCTTGGACCATGCGGGCAGTATGATCGACACATGCGTGAAATTATGTATTAGGCCACGACTGTATCCTTCCAAATCATTCCAAATTCATTAATCATTGATTATCACACTAATTAACCCTCTGCGATACTGTCAGGGACACCGACAGCGCCTTAAATGCATTACACTTACACAAATAAAAGTGCCAGGCCTCGTGAGTGTATTTCTTACTTGGAAGCGTGTGGAAAGCGCCGCCCTGGGCAGCACACAAAACCGAACAGGTAGTTGCATGGTGTCAGATAAGACAAGCCGTCGTGGCTGCCACGTCATTAGTCACCAACGACCTCTATACACACAGTCATATCAACAGTGGAGTTGGGATCGATTCCTGGCAGGGGAAATACATTTCTTCCCCAAAGAGCACAGACTGGCGCTGAGGCCCTTCCAGTTTATTTATTGGGTCCACAGGGGCTATGCCCCGGCGGTAAAGCGACTGGGGCTCCGAGCTGACCACTCACATGTAATGTAGAGATTAAGAATTGGAGTTACACCTTCACTTCCACACAGCCATAATTAAATGGCGTGGTCCGTAATCAAACACAGGAACTTCATGGTAACAGACCGATTGCGGACTGGACGATCGAGTTCCGAAAGAGTCCATCATGTGCTTATTAGCCCATGTAGCGTTCAGTCGCGGAGATAATGCAGCCGGAGTGTAAAGGCCACTACTCACCTTCAATGAACTTTCACACCTATGTCAATATTTGGCGGTGTGATGCAACAGCGCGAACGAAACAACGTAAAAATCGACGATATGTCTGCTTCTTTCCTATACAGCTTCTAATCTTCCCATTCTGTACTATTATTTCCTCTCAAATGCCCTTTCCTTTCATTACCTCCTTTTTTATCTCCTGCTACAACCCCTTCCTCATACTTCTCTGATTTCTCTTCGTTCCTGCTCCTTCATTTTCTTCTTTTCAACATTCCCATCAGCAAAACTGACAGTTACACTTCCCAAACGATATAATGTACACTGAGAACCCGCACAGCTTTATCGGCATTCCCCATACACGCCTTTGTACAGTGCAGAGACGCAGGTGTCACTTGTACTCTATTTATGGTAATTTCATTGTTCTTTCCCCCTGGTCAATATATCTAATCAGAATTGAGTGCGCCTTGTCGGTAGTGAGTAGATGTGCCAGAAACTTTACCTCCACCCCTCATCTTCGCCTACGTGACGCAAACCGGAAAACTTCACTGAGCCATGCATACCCTTCATAACCAGAGTGTTTTATTTCATACACTAAACTTGCATAAGCAGATTAAGAGCTGGGACAGTCCAGTGACTGCGGGGATATGCACGGTGTCCGGGACCCGGTGTAGGAAGCAAGGATTATTCTTGTCGACAGCACGTTGAGACAGTATGGGTGATTCACCCGGACTTGGGTGCCATGATAATGGAAGCTCCATCCCTGATGTACCGACCGTGCAACTTACCATCCAGGTTTAAATTACTTGGAGTTTTACTGTGCCATTTAAGCCCTTTAAGTACACTGCGGGTGAAAAAGCAGACTAAATGTCGGAAAGGTATAAAGCGCCAGAGCAAAGCGACAAATTACAACATAATGGGTCACGAGGCCTCAATTCAAGCGACTGTTTGAAAGATCGAGACGTAGAGGGAAGAATACTATTAAAATGTTTAAGAACAAAACGTCTGGTAGCAAGAACTACAAGTAGATCAACTACCTAGTACAGTGACCAGTAGCTGAACAGTCTGAACAATGATTAATATTTTGGATTCAAAACAGTAAAGGACCTGCTTCCCAACACAGTAAGTATCGTAAACAGCTGAACCAGTTGCAGACTTTACACTGAAACGGGTGGAAGCAGGGATAGCTCAGCTGGTACTGTGACTAGGGCAACGAGGTGGAAGATCCGGAGTTCGATTCCCGGTAGAAGCAAGAGATTCTTTTCTTCAAACTTACACACCCACCCTGTCATCCGCCCAGCCGCATATTCAAAGAGTACAGGGAACCCTTTCTGCGGGGGGTAAGAGACCGCTCAACCCCATCTGGTGCAGAGGTTAGGAATGCCAGCAGATATATTTTCACTCCCTCACATTCCTTCGTGGCGTGGACAGCAAAAATCTTACGGTTTACATTACTTCGCGCCACAATAAATCGGTTTAAATTATGTCTCCGGTTGTGAAATTCGACGCTCGGGGGTTGGTGTACTTCAGAAAATAGGCTGATACCCGCACCGGGGCGAAAAGGGCCACTTTTCATACTTTCGTTATGTGGCAGTGCGGATGTAACAATTTAAGACACAAACCTAGTGCTAGTAGTAACTGCCAACTTGGCGCCGTCAGACCACTGAAACTAAGAGAAAAAATACTGAAAAATAGTTTTTAGGCGCACTTCCGTAATCGCGGAAAGCGCTTGCTGGCTTCTTCATGTCCGTCCATGTGTCCGCATGAATCAGTGCGGTTTCTACTGGAAGGGTTTCCGTGAAATTTGGTTTTGAGAACTGCTATGAAAATCTGTCGAGATAATCCAAAATTGGTTATAATCGGGCATAAATACCTGGCACGTTACATTAACATCGAAGTACGTAGTACGTGTTGTTGTTGCCGGAGACAGTTAATCACTATACAGCTTTCTCTTCGTCTAAAATGATAACAGTACGTGCCCTTCTGTCTATCAGTCCGTCTACAAACATCAGCGCGGCTCCCAACGGACCGATTTACGTCAAATTTTGTACTGGACACTGGCATGAAAATGTGTCAAGAAAATCCAGACTTGTAATAATCAGGCAAAAATATCTGACACTTTACGTGAAGACCGAAGAAAGTTGTATTGTGGCCGGTGACATTAAAACGCCACAAAAGCTCTCTATAAGAGTGGAACGGTATCAGACCGTTAGAGCAGCCGAAATGGCATAAACATTACGCGAACATGCCACAATGTTACGTTATACCTACAATGTTACAATGCCTATCTTGTCTCTTCTCCATTCAGTAGTGCATGCTACAATGATTTCATGGGTAAAATGGGTATTTAATGTCGCGGCACATTTCAGTGTCTTACGCTCCGGTCCAAGGCAGCACTGCCGGCTGTTTCACCGCTCGATTACTGTCCCACCGCAAGATGCTGCTCTTACATTTCTGCTTGATTTACGAATCTGCCCTGGCGGAATCAGGTCCCATCACACACTACAACTTTTATTTTAAATATTTTTGCGGTATGCAAAATATACAGTGGATAGAAAATAAATTTCTGACTCCCTACAGTGCGCCTAACAATAAGACTGCTAGTGACTTGTTCCTCTGGCTCATAAAGCTGTTCCTTAAACTCACACCCTATGGCCACAAGAATGGAGAGGGGAGCGTTCATTTCTTTGGTGCATTCGATCATGGATCAGCCATGATAAACAAGACCCTACATTGTTATTACTCCAAACGACAATAAAACCAACAAAGTGCAAATGAGAAAAGATTCCATCACTCTTGAGGTACATTAAAGTGCTTGCTTTTCTTAAATTGATACTACCGAACTTCCAACCAGCTGATACATTCGAAATTTGTGACTCTCACAGAAGCACTGAAGACTGAAATCTCCTGAGATGTTACGCACTGTCGACTAGTAAATAACCACCGACGTTTCGTATGAGCGTGACGCCTTCATATTTAGGGTGTTTCTTCAGCTGCTAGACTGCGTATGGAGGCAGTACGATTCTCCGAAACGTCCGTAACTACTTACCAATGGCCACGGTGTGACACCACATACGACATGGATCTTCAGCTGGTTATGTTTTAGGAAAGACATTAACATAAAATCAGTACAAAAATAAAATACCTGAACATAGAATTTGATAAATCATTTGAATGGAACAGACAAAAGAATGTAAAAACGTTACTATTCACAGGCAATGAGTGGTTATAACCGGGTTTGTATATTAAAATTAATCTTCATACGAGACAAGCCACACCGTCTAACCCTTAAAAAAAAGAGAAGTACGAAAAATAACGCCGTAATGAGTGCATCGTATGCTCACTCCTTCGTACCTCGAGTCATTTTTGGAAGTAAGTACTGAAGTCGGCAAAATCTGCAGACGGATTTTTAAGCTGTGTCACCTCATAAATGGATCATCAAAAGTTAGCAAACAAGAAATGAACACGCATATGAGTACGTGCAGGAAAAAGACGGTAAGATTGTGAATGGACTGTAACAGTACACATTTCCTAATTTGTTGATAAATGTGGTAACGCTGATGTGGATTATACGATGAACTGATGAAAGAGCACATGTGTACTCTGTGGCAGCGACGTTACTGCCATGACGTTGTTATGCAGTTGAACCAGACACAGACTTTATTGCGACACGAAAGCTGAGCGCTCACGGCGGTGAGCAGTAAGAATACGCTCTTCTAGGATGTGACCGCGGGTGGTGTGGTAGGTGCTGCCCCCATAACTTACAAGTGAATGCCAGTTCAAGGTAAAGGTAAAGGTAAAGTTGTCTCTGTCAACGCCAGGAAGGCATATAGGTGGAAGAGGGGCAGTTCCACTTATTCCTAACTTCGGCGCTGCATGGGGATGCGGTCAACTTCAACTTGTATCAACTATAGTACCCCGGTTCCAGGAATGCCATTTCCAGAGAAATGTAGTAGTAGTAGTGGTAGTAGCAGTAGTAGTAGTAGTAGTAGTAGTAGTAGTAGTAAATATCGTAGTAGTAGTAGTAGTAGTAGTTGTTGTTGTTGTTGTTGTTGTTGAAGAATGATGGTATTTTATAATTCCTCTCCTTACAGATCAGGTAATTTAACGCTGTTACATCATTTAAAATGTACGTAATCTGCTTAGGTTTTATTTAACGACCAGTTTCACACTATACAACGTCCGATCTTTAGACGAATAAGTGAATAATGTATGTTAACCGATGTAGAAGAAGGCAGTGGTGGCTTAATTTGATGCGCATGCATGGAAGAAAAAGGTAAACGGGAAACTTCACCTTACAACCTGCCATTAAGGCACTGAGAGGGAGTAGAACTACAACTGTATTCTTTCTTTACCTTCGGTGCTAGATGGGGGTGGGTGGTGGTTAATGCTGGTTTACACCCGGGAATGACCGGTTACCCACTGTATAGATGGGCGCATGGAAGTACTGAAGAATATAATAACAGTATCACGATGGTCGGTCTCCTGGCCGAGTTTTGACCCTGAGGGCACCCCCTACCCACCCCCGAAAAAATAAAAGGAGTTCCAGCGACACGGTCGTTTTTAAGGCTGATATGAAGACAACGTGTTTCTTGTTATGGACTGTTCAATCCTTTAAAGACAAAAAAAGTGAAAAGTGCTTTTATATCCAATGCTGCCCGATTTCCGAAAGAACACTGCTTCTGCAGGTTCCCAGGCTTCGCCCACTTATCCTAGAATAAAAAATGTGTAGATGAAGATGAGTATGGTGCACTGGTGGAATAATACTGAGAGGGAAAAACCGAAGTTAAAAAGTGACTGTAGGCTATTTTTCTATCCAATGCTCCCCAGTTACCGAAAGAGCAACGCTTCTGCTAACAGCGACATGTAGATGAAAATGAAAAACTACGGAGCACTGGTGGGACAATACTGACAAGAAGTCTAGTCTACGGAAATCTGAAGATTTAAACCCAGTTATATTTAAATATTCAGCTCGCACCGCGCAGTAAACACTCGCTGCTTCTGTTATAAAAACTACGTAATTAATGCTCTACTAGGTAATAATCTCCAAGCAAAACATGTAAATGTGTTATAGCCAAAACGTAGAATTTTTTAATGTTAAACCTGGTGGTACATGTAGCAACCACTGACTTATCAGAAACATTAAATGGGTGAGGTGTTATAAGTAATGATGTAAAATTCTCAGGAATAATTTTCCGCGAGAATTTCCTCGAGAATATTCCAGAGAAATTTTGAGAATTATCTGTTTCCCAATTAGAAAACACCGAAACATATTATTGTGCATATTACCATTGCACACCTTTCTTGTTGGGCTCTGAGAAAAATAAAAAGATGCCAGTAAAAGTACAAAGAATCGAGGAAAAGAAGAAAAACAGAAGAAAACGTGCGATATACTGCATTAATCATGTTTATTTGTTTTGTGCATCCATTACATTGCTATGTTACTTTTACACTTATATTTATCGGCTTCACCGTTAAATTTTTGTAAATACCTGCTTTACGTAAAGAAACTTCTTTCCGTAGCTGCTGAAGTGGGAGGCTACTTAGTAGAGAAACTACAACTTATGCTAATTTTGAATCATCAAACACTCCTCTCCACCAAACAGTCGGGCCAGTCCCACAGGCAGGTTTCAATACAGACGCTTTTCCGGAAAAAAAAAAAACTTTTTTGCTGCGATATTCTGCGAGTTCTGTTATCACATCGGCTGAATGCACAGTACCCAATTTTCTTGATGCTATTCTATCGATGAAGTTTTTTTTTTTAATTCGCTCATTTCTACTGAGACATTCCCCATTGAATTTCGGATCAAGGATGTGTGGAATAATAAATATCTTTCAAGGCCACGTCCTTCCGTGTCCTGAGACTCTTCATAACAGCTTGGTGCTCCTTTCCTGTCATAAGGCTTCTTGGAAGGCACTTGTAAAATGGTCATTAAGTTCCTTGAAGCACTGTGGAACTCTGCCAACTTTAGCATTTTCGGATTCAAGGAGAAAAAGCAACTTGACAATTGGATGTACCAACTCACGGTGTTTTTTCACGTAAATCCAAACCATATCGTCATCTAAAACGGAACTTCCTAGACGTCTGCTTAAGTTCGTCTCTTCATTGTTCACAAGGCGTTCCATCATATTTTTTTGGATTTCAGAAGCCTGATCAAACAACGTAAGATTGAGCCCCACCTAGCAGACACCGGAATTTTTAGACAGCAAATCTGACCCCCTTCTTTCTGAAGCTCTGTAAAGCTGGCCTTCAGTATTTGCGACTTATTGATTTCTTTAACGATGCACGTGCAAGTGTCAATTGTGTCCTCAGCTGATTTCAATTTAGTTATGTCATCAATTATAAGATACAGTGTGTGAGATGCGCAAGTATAAACAGCAATATGATTGTATTTTCCTGCAAATATCGACAATGCTTTCACCATTATTGATACACTATCGGTAACAGCGGCTCTAAATTTTTCGATTCCTATTTCTGTTACTACGTCCTCCATTTTAGTTGCCATATATTCAGCAGTGTGGCATTATGCTTTATGTTGAAAAAAAAAGCTCTGGAGTTGTTACAACGAAATTTAGTACTGACTCATTCCGTTGGTTACTCCACGCGTGTCCGAAGTGCAACAAGTACAGACGCTTCGGCGAGTTTTGATTTGACGAACGCTTCAACACGTTGGTACTCTTACTCCGAGAGCTTGTTAGACAGTCTGGACCGTAACGGTAACTAGTAACGTAGGCGCAGTTTTGTTATGAACGTCATTCAATTTTCATTTTCAACGGGTTAGAGAGGCGATACTGACGAAAATACAGTTCTCGTCAAGAGTTCATCTAGCTAGTTGTTTTCAATCTGATACATTGAATAGAAGGTACGATCTAAAGTTCGTTTCAAAGTTGAAGATTTTCCCCTGTTTAAGGTTGATACTGCGGCTGTTCAAAGAGACGTATTCGTACGTTCATTGCACTCACCAACCACGATACTGGTTTCAGTGTCCGCAGAAGCTGATGGCTCGCTTGCTGCTGCACTTCCAGCACGTAACGCGGTTGCAGCTTTTATGTAGCCAGGTGTCTGTGCAATTGGCAAGACTTTTTTTTCATTTTTGTTGCGTTTTACACGTATTCTGTCCCGCTGTGCTTGCAGTACACGCCAAGGAAAGCAACGGTATACACGCTACCATACAGTCAAGCGAAACCAATACGTTTTGTGAAAAGCTGCAGCGCGAGAAATATTCCGAGTTTAGCAAGAGATGCCGTAAATATATCTTCAAATACATTCTAGAAGTAGCACAAAGTGACCAAAAAAGGACTGATTTTTGACAGTACATCTTTGCATCAGAGGGACAGACAACAGCACGAAACAAAAAGAAAACTAGTTTGAACTACAAGTGCCCTAATGCTACCACCTTGTCTACGCTAGTCTAATCCCGTGGCAATCACAGCGCACGGTTTTCAGGTGAGACATCCCCGCTGTGTTCAATAATCAATAGAATATATATATATATATATATATATTTCGTTTACATGTTATTAATATACATTATGAATTAAAAATAAATGTAATTTCAAATATAAAATAACATAGGTAATGAGGTTAAAAGTTATAAGTAATAACATTTAAAATGTAGTGAGAATAATAGTGTAATGTTTTTAGAATTTTAAGTTGTGATGTTAATGTAGAAATATTTTATTCAGATAAACGTGATCTCTTACTCTATAAAGCATTGTTAAATGCATATAACACTTCTTAGACCTCAGCCTGAATATGGCTCTATAAGAGAAGCCGAAACATGTTGCTGTTATAAATGACTTAATTATCTTTTAATTGTAATGACTTCATAAAAAGTTGTCATAGTCGGTATAGCGAATGACTACGGGCTGGACGGTCCGAGATCGAATCCCGGTGGGGACGAGATTTTCCGCCCATCCAGACAAGCCCTGGGGCCCACCCAGCCTCCTGTAAAATGGGTACGAGGTCTTTCCCGGGAGTAAAGTGCGGCCGGGGCGTGCTGCTGACCACTCACTCCCTTCTAGTGCCGCGGTCACGGAAGAGTAGAGCTATACCTCTACCCACCCTCTGGGCCACACCGGGCCTGTAACGGGATCACTTGACCGTTTACACACACACACACACACATATATATATATATATATATATATATATATTCTATTGAAAGCGCACGGTTGTTCTTTCCGGACAGGAGACAGCCTTCATAAACAGTCGATTTGCACGACAACGCAAGAGTAAATGCGCTGCTACTGTAGCCCTAAAATATTATAAAGAATTCGGCCGGTACACATGAGATACCTACATACTGAGATATGAAGTGTTCGTTTCTGAGAAAATTCTCAGATAATCGCGGAGAATAATCTTTCGGGGAATATTCCCACAATATGTTCAACTCACATCTCTAGTTATAAGCCGATCTGATGATATGGCGGCGATGTTTCACATTACGCTCTTCTGGGTAACATCGTACAGTCCAGACAGGGCTAGAAATATTTAGGCAGAACATACTGCCTCCACCTTCAGAGTATCCCGCGCACACGATGAAGTTGTACTCGTAGCAGTCCTATTTCACGCGTGGGTGTTCGCAGGCACATATCTGGTAACGGATATCGGCTGTTCGGACGCTGTCCGTCTCTTTCCTCAGCCCAGCACCAAACTATACGAAAACCTACCACGGTTGTTTCCTTTCTAACCCTTCTCAATTCACTAATTTTCCGTCCAACTCACCTTACAGCACCTCAGCTACTATGCAACTAAAAAAATAAGTTGCGAATTTCCAAAGATCGAGAAAGTATGTTCTTCGCAAAGCCTGTTACCACGTCACATTACACGCCGTCATAACTCTGAACACTCAACGTTAAAGGAGACATACAAATTCTCCCTTTCTTACATGGAAAGTCATGTAGATCTCCTACGGATTTCACCACTTATATTACGCTTGCGATTTTGTCCGTCGTGTGTCCATTAGTGTTTTACTATCACTTGTTGCCCTGCCGTCGAACAAATTTCTGTCAAACCCCTACACAGCGCCATACTCACTTAGCTCCCATGAAAGTCTGTGAACATAAATTCCCTACTATACCGCATTTCGATTTGCCGCCGCCCTCAACATACCGTCACAAATTGCAGTGCCCAAACAGGGGCGCTGTACCGGGGTTCGACTGTACATTCGGAGACATGGTCTCAATCTTGGCCCACAGAACGGCTACCCTAACAGAGATTTTTAGTTCCTTTCCTCATCTCTTCCAATAAAATGTCGGGATAAGAGAGAATGTTATTACGCCACGAAGTTTCGTCCCTTCTTCCTCCCAGAGTTTCAGTGGCAGCGTTTTTAGAGAACTACATATAAAATAAATAAATAAATATATTGCTCTATTGTCTTCCCGTTTGTGGCGCGCGCATTACGTCACGAAAATGATTCACGAGGCACTTATCTCGTTCCGTTAGATAAATCTAGTATGGCGTCTGTGAGCCTCCGCACTTGACTGCGTAAAATGTGATAAGCACAGTCATGCTGCGCTCAAAGTGCTTGCCTTATCTTAACAGCAAATGCAAATAAGATCGTCTGTTCTTCGCATCTCTTTTTTGTAGGTTAGAAGTTACATTCGCCATTTTATACCCATTTACTGTTTTACAACGGAAAGTACTGCAGTCTCAACACAAGCAAGAGTCATGTCTGAAATGCTATCAGCTACACGACGTCAGCAGGAAACATTAACTGCTTACTACGTTTTATTTCCAAACATGAAGCTTAAACTGCAAAACCATAATTTTACCTGTTGGGTTAATACGGGTGCGGAACTTGGTCTCTTAGAGCATGGGAAGAACACAGACTAAGGATGGTCAAGCAATTACTGCTATGGAAGACATCCGAGCGTCAACTAAAGTTAGCAGGTGGCTGGATAAAACTGTACAAAGAGAAGCTTCTTTATTTGTACTCCTCACCAAACATCATTAGGATGAGATGGGGGAGGCATGTGACTTGCATTGGAAAAGAAGAGAAATGCGTAAAGCGGTTTGGTGGGGAAACGCGACGGAAGGCGACCTCTTGGAAGACCTAGGCGTAAATGGGCGGATAACAAAGTGCTTCTTAAAGAGGGAGGGTGTGGACTGGATTTATCTGGCCGGGGACAGGGAAACGCGACAGGCTTTTTTTAACACAGTAAAGAACCTGTGGTACTCACTGAAATGCGGGTGATTTACTACGTGACATGCAGGCCTCTCCAGAAGAACTCTGCTGCATGTAGTTAGTTTTCTTTGAGCGTGACGACAATCTTGGGCTCGGCCAGGGACTGCCAGGAGCACAAATCGTTACGACCAGAAGTGCACAAGCAAATTTCGTATGAGATGTAACGGATACATAACGGCGGCTTCATGTGCACTAGCATCCCTGAGGAATGCCTGCCTGTTAAACCACTCATCCATATACCTCTCCGTCTGCATGTAAGAGTGACGACCCACTGAATGCATTTCACCACACTTGTTACTGTACTTTCCAATTTTCCAATTTTCATTTGACACTAATAACTACTAACTAAGCGGTAACACAGAGTACATCGGAGCCTAAGCAGCGTATTCGGTATTGTGACTACGCTAAAGGCTGGACGGTGCGTGGTTCGAACTGCGGTGGGGGGCAAGAGTTTTCTCATCCATTTCGTCCAGACCGGCTCTACAGCCCACCGGGCCTCCTATTCAATTGGCACCGAAGTTTTGTCCTGGGCGTAGAGCGTCTGTACACTGCACAGCGAAATACGTTTCCAACAGAAGTTGCGCAGAAAAGTGAAACACTCATTTTATGCAACATACAGTTTTACCGTAAGTCTCACATGCTACATATAAATGAAGAAACTGAGGAGAACATTCTGCGTTGGGCACGACACGATTCCGTCAAGGCCACTTTGAGGGCGTGCAGAGTACATCCATTACACCGGATGAACTGCTATCAGCAGCAGTGGCACAACATGTGCAGCGAAAAGATAGCGAAAGTGACAAAAGCAAGACCAAGCGGGAGCACGCAGAAGAACGATTTCCTTATAAATATTGGTATTTCACTACAAGTCATGTAAATATTACGCGCGATAGTGTATTAAATGACTGGCGTTAAACCTTGGCCTTCTTGTGCAATTACGATGGCAATCTACAGTCATCGCCACACGCTTCAAACCTCATAATGTAATGAAACGTGCAGAACTGAACATCACAGACAATTCGCGTACAATGGATCACTGACGTTCTCTGGTGTAACCACAGGTGCCGTGGGATAACAGGATTACACCCTGAGTGTATGTTTGTAGATTCGGTACCCAACACACAATGTTAATGCGCCATATTGTCATCTGTGGCCTGCACGGCTCTACAATACCGTATTTTTCCATGTTTTCTTATTAAGAGCAAGACTGTAAAAATGTTACTGTATATAAATTGTGGTTTGATTTTCTCTACAACGTTGGTCTCAAACAGTTCTTATTCCAAGAATAACTAAGTGAGATATCATAAATGCACACACGTCTTCGTGTAAAGTACCGGCTATTCTTGTCAGATTTCAGTTAAATATGAACATTCTCGACAGATTTTCGAAAAATAGTCAATACAAAATTATATCATAATCCGTCCAGTGGGAACCCAGTTCCATGCGGACGGACAAGCAGACATGACGAAGCTAACAGTCGCTTTCCGCAATGTAACGAACGCGCCTAAAAAAAACTCCTTAGAGGTACGTACAGCTCCACACAGTACTGACTTATTTCGTCGCAACCAGACTGTGATGTAACATTCCACAAAGAGGCCCCTAGACGGTCAATAATATTGCCTTTAATCACTATTGCGCGACATGTTTCTCTCTAGACGACTCAATATTATTGTGCAACATTTTATTTTGCTTTTGGGTTAGGTCGAGAAAACAAGTTGAGTGAAACTGATGTGGGTTGTGTGACCATTGCTTTAGCCCTGTATTCAATATAGGAAAACAATCGCTGCTGGATCAAAGAGTGGTACAGACGAAAACGAATACCACTACACACGCACGAAAATCTCAAGACATACTTAGTTCTGAGTAAGCCAAACGACAACAAATATTTTTTTTGTGCGATTCGACGGTCCAACATTTGATGGGATACTCAAGACTACAATCGCTAATGAAACACTAACATGCGAGAAGCAGTGAAGCACTGTTAGTGTTTATCCAATACGCTACGCTATTTGGCCACGGGAAATAACTCTAAAGACATGAAATTCATTAGGGTTGCATCTCAGTTGGAAATAATGTTTACTACTCGGCTGACAGGCGGAAACTGAATGAATATTGCGCAGTACTGTCCACAGACTATTCAACATATTGCGAAACCATTTACTATTATCCCTAGACGGTCAATCTGTACAATATGACTGACCGTCGAGGGACGCCTTATGAATATCAGTGTGAAGCAGGCACTAAATGTATCGGATTCCCAACATCTGGCATGTCTCTTTCTGATGATTTCATTTACTTATAAATCCACAAGTTAAGGTCACGTGCCGACATCGTTTCCTTCTGACGTTCAACACGCATCCCCGCACCCATCCCTCTTCCCCCCCCCCCCCCCCCCCCCCCCCCTCCCCCCCCCCCCCCCCCCACCAGCTCACATTCGCCGATTGATCCATTCAGCCTCTTTCCTGTGCTCCATCAGCGTCGCACTGAACGATACAGCAACTGCTTTAAAAATGAAACAGAATACTATTCTGAGGCGAAGGAAGGATGTCCCAAGGATTGTGGAGTGATGACACTCACGGCTTCCCATTCCCACATACATCTGCACTCCCCTCCAGTCTCTTCTGGCCCATACCCTTCTCCGAACCATCCAGACCGGCTCTGGGGCCCACGCAGCCTATCAACAGGTACCAGAGCTAAAGCGGTCGGGTCGTCAAGGTGATGACACATCTTAGAACTAATGCTCAGATTAGGAATGAGAGGCGCCAGACTTCCACTCCCCCATACGCCTTTACGGTGAGCACGGGAACTGTATTTTCACTTTGCGGAAGGTGCAGGCGTGGTTTGAGGTTAACACAGTGGTATCAAGACCAAGCCTTTTCGGATATGACGTGCTGCTTCGTAGTACTGACGTTTCGGAGGGACATGTCACAACAGCCAAGGCTGTTGGTTCCTTAGAAACGCCGGTATATGGGGACCAAAATACCCCATAAATCACCTATTTATCTAGGGCTGTGGTCTCGAACAATTGCAACCACACCTCCATATCCGCGATGTAAACTGGATAAGTATCTTTAGTATTTAAATATATTATCAACATAATATATCTTCACGTACTGCTGAAGGTCTGCTTGATAACAGACTTCACAGTAGAATTTCCAGTTGTGTATCTCTTGCAAGCCACACACACACAACGGGCGCGCTCGCAACTACTGCTCATCTAACTTGGCAGGACAACCATCAAACTGGCAAAGCATCACCCAAAGCATCGCTCATTATCAGGCATCGCCATCAACAGAATTCGGCATAATTTCGTAAGATACAGGCCTGATGAGTCACGCGCATGCGTGTTTCAGTGACATCATCACGACACGTGACACTTTCAGCATAGCAATGTAAGCAATTCGCAGAAACCACGGTGAATCCGAGATAAAATGTTAAATAGTTTCTATCAAGGTACAAGGGTCCTTTAGGCAAGCACGTGATCATGATATTTATCAGCACTGGAACGTGCTGTTGAAGAGCAATAGCAGACGACTGGTGAAAATTACATAATGATTTGCAATTCATATTCTCAAATATTAACACTACTGGTGCTTTCATAGAGTTAGTTGGCTAACTTCCGACTTGTATCCTGGAGCTGCCTGGTTAGAATTCGGCCGGAACAAGTCTAGCTTGACGACTGTCGTGGTTTTACTCTGTACTTTCAGGCAAATGACGACATAAATCCTTTAATTTATCAAGTCATTCGCTTAATGAAGACGTCACTAGACCTTAAAAATTCAGTGGTTACTTTATATACAAAGTTCAACATTCAAAAATTCTACATTCTGCCAACATGCGTCCATTTCCGTGATTTTTATAAATCTCTGAACAAACCGTCATTATTTCCATAACACTAACCGCCTGCTGTTATAACGCAGTCGGTGTGTTCAATGAGCGGCATAAACTGTATCTTTCAACATAATTCAGGTTAATTTTCGTCTTTAAACTGGGACAAGTTTTTCTTCCTGTACTACGATTTTCCACCAGTGCTCCACACTTATCTTCATCTACATGTTACTCTTACCAGACGGACGAAAGGGAGAAGCTTGGGAACCTTCTACAAAGCATGCCTTTTTCGGAAATCGGGAAGCACTGAACAGAAAGCTGCTTTCCCCCTTTTCGGTCTTCAAGTGTTAAAAAAAAATCTACAAACAAAAATTTTATGGGAAACAAAATCGAGCATAAGACAGAACATGTAGCAGACATGGCACAGAACTGTATACCAAACATTTTCACTTATATGTGAGGGCCATACTAAAACCAAATTTATTTCAATGACGGTTGAGGATATGATTGGCAACAGCTGTTGTGAACACAGTAATGAACCTCCGCGGTCCTATCAAATGTGAATTTATTGACTAGCTTTACGAATATTTGTTTCTCTGTGGCGTCGGCGAGCACACCGACATCTGAGCACAAATTGGCAACTTGTGGAATATTTCTGAAACTTGCACACTTTTCTGTCAAGCTGTGTGTGTGTGTGTGTGTGGTGTGTGTGGGTGTGTGTGTGGGGGGGGGGGGGTGCTGCCGCCTTGCTGTTACAGTATACGCTTCATAACATACAGAATTAGACAGATAATGCTCAAACTATCTCAAGATGCGGATTAACGTGACACGATTTAGACAGCTCTACAGAGAGACTATACCACGTCTTTATAGAGTATCTACAAACGACAGAAACACACAGTCCGTTACAATGCCGTAACGTGTAATGTTAAAATTTCAATGTCATTTTACGCGAGCCGAAACAGTGTATTCAGTAGTTCGAATACCGGCAGCGGCATTAGACAGTTCACTTCCCTCAAAGGTCCAGGGCCGTTTTGGGGCCTACGCAACCCCATATTCAATTAGTGCCGGGGTTCTTTTCCGAAAATAATGTGACCGGGGCGTGAAGTTGACCACTCACTTCCACCTAATACCGAGGTTAAAACTGAGTGGAGCTACACCCTGTAGCCGATCATTTTTAGTATAGTTGTTTCTTAGGACTGCTGGCGTCAGTTATTGACGGTTGTTGTAAGTTAATCTGTCAACGTATATTCGGGATCTTTAGTGATAGGTAGGAGGGGAGAGATTTAAACGGCGAAACAGTTGGAGACTGGTAACGGACGCTAGCAGTCCAGTAAGGAAGTGAGTCGCATACGAGTGTGGTGTAGCTAGGAGCACAGAAAACTGTCAGTTTGCTAGAAATGATCTAGTTGTTTTACTGGATAGCGTTCCATTATTTTATATCAAGAATAAATTGAGTAAATAAAACAAGTAAAAAAGAAATAATTAAAACTATATGTGATTCGGTGAACCACACCCGTTTCCCGAAAGAGGATCACCCACCAGACAGCGCGTCGGGACAACAAAGTTACGAAAGGTGATCGTGCAGAACTTCTATTCCCCCTATACCTTCATGTACGGCAAAGGCAATTTTACCTTTTCGACGTCTTACATGATTACGGGCATTAATTATATCAAATTGTTTTATACCATTAATTTTCATTGTTTTATTATAAAAAACTATTGGCAATGCAATGTTGTGTTTTGAAGGCATAACGGGCAGTTGAAGTACAACTCCACGCTTCCTTAAACTCTACAGTAGATGTACGTGCGTATATGACTTCATGCCACGGCCACTTTAAATCCGGCAAAGGGCTCCCGGTACCCAACGGACAGAAGGCTGGGTGGACCCCCAAAGCCAGTATGCAGCTTCACAGAAGAAACGAATCCATCTGTCTTGCCTGGAATCCAGCCACGATCTTCTCGGTGGGCCAGCCAGAAAACTGGTCTCACCTCAAGACAAAAGCACGCCAAGACGGTACTGTCCACCGTCCAATGCCACCAATATACAGTACTCGTTGCGGATTGTTGCAATACTCCCGATATATTTCAGACCGATTGGTACACATCAATGGTTTGTTGAGGTTGATACTGAGATTTCTTTACACCTTTTCCTATGACACAGGATAAGTGGTTCCTATTTTATATTGATTTTGAAATATTTTAGAGCACGTCACCGCATGAATCAGTATATCTCTTAGTCCGCAATAACTAACTATTCTTGTATTCTTGTATGAATTAGCTGTACTTATGGAAGGGGTACATATTTTCCACAAATCTGAGAGTCACCCCAAAATTCAAGGCATCGGCAGGATGACTTGAAGTAGGTTCCAAACTAAGGATCCACACGTATTAGGCGCTACAGTAAAAGAGAACGTAGTCGTGGCGACCTGGCGCCCGGGATTAGTGCACCCCTGAATATGGTAAGATCGTGCTTGGTACCGGAGACTCCAATTCCATAAGGGTCTGAATAACTGCCGGACATAATATAATAATACTACAACAAATATAATGTTTCTATCAAGCGGTGAAAAATCAGGGCCGCTGACAGCGGTTTCGGGGCCCGGTGAAAAGGTTTTTCGGGTCTCCCATCAACAGTGGACTGTCTAAAGATCTTTACACTAAATCAGAAAGACTGACTCTCAGTTGCCGAGTGACTATGGCTTGGGCTAAAGGGTTAATTTGTACAGTCTATGAATAATGATACTACCGACATGCAACATAGTAGCGCTCCTGGACCCTTTCCGGACCGCCGGGACCCGGTAATTTCTACCGGCTTCCCCACCCTCTCGTCTGCACTGTGAACAATGCCTTTGAGGTCAACAGTATAAATTGCAGGAAAAGTGAGACATGTGCAGGTTTTACGATTTTTGGTTCCATATTCATTGTTGTTGAAATGTCTCATGCCCCTAGGAGGGACGAGTTACCAGTAAGAAGAGTGCTAACGTTCATATACTCCAAATATTTAGACGTAAGAGGCAAGAAGTAAAAAGTGTAAGAGTAAGATTGTCCCTTACACTCCACGAAGCCACATAAAGGGAGAACAAGTAGAGCTCCACCCACTAAACACAGCAGAAGAATAAGGCAGATGGCAAGCTACAAGCGCCGGGTCCTTTACTGCCGGGGAGAGCCCTAGGTACCCAATGAATAGGCTGGGCGGGCTGAGAACAGAAATGGACGTTTCGCTGGAAAGATAAATTGGAAGTATGAGGAGAATACACTACATAGCAAAGGTTTTCACAATCTGTATTCTTCACTAAGTATAATTACGATGATCAGGTCGTGGAGGTGGAATACTTTGGACATGTCAAACACTGGGAGATGAGATAAAGCGTGAAGATGTAGACAGCGGTAGCGCAAACTGGATTCAACTGGCTCAAGAAGGATCCAGTGATGGGCTCTTGTGTACACAATATGAATAAAGGTTACTGGCATCTGGAACATCACGCAGTATTTTTTTGTACCAATTAACTAAAACAGACAGCGTCACGTCCAAGAATACCGTATGTTCAGAGCCATCGCCTTGTGACCCTCGGATCTCATTATGCAATAATACAGGGGTCCACAAATTTTCAAAAAATCGGTGATCAACCTCAAAATGCTAGGCGCCAGAAGGGTGACAATGAGCAAGTTTCCATACTGAGCACTCGCAAATAGTAAGCTCCATCGTAAAAGAAAATGGCGCCCAGAATTTGCGCACCCCTGGTGTAATAAATCTACAGGATACATAACACGTGGGGACTTTCTTCAAAAACGCAGCGACTAACAGCTTTTTACCAATGACTGTTCCGCGGTCTTGACAGTAGATGGCGCCGATAATTCGTAACGCCTGAAAGCACAAGGTTCCGAAGAACATGGCTTACAGGTCACCGATTCAGCCTAACTTTAGGGACAAAAAAATCTTAAAATATCCTGCAAAAGACGTCTATGTGTTCCCTCCCACTGCGTTCCTGTACGACAGAAATGACCACTTGGTGGAAACTTTATTTTTAGGGCCCCCCTTTTTAAACTACTTCCGCGCTGTCCGGCGTGTCCTTCGCAAGTACACGCAATCCCAGTAAATACAGAGCTTGGCGCTCCGCCCGACGGCGTCTGGTGGCTTTCCAGTAGTTCGTAGCAAACTGTTCCGTGTGTTTCTAGGACGTTTGGTCATTCTCGGGGCGTTCGCAATGGAAACGTGCAAAAATGATCTTCTGTACTTCTCCAAGTCTATCCGTCTCTGGCTCCAAAGGAACGGATTTTCATAAAATTTGATATTGCGTTGTTTTATTTTAAAAAAAACTGTGGATACATGCCACTATTTATTAAAAAAGGCCAATTACGGATACTAGTGTACACCACAGGTGCACAAACCCTTGGCGCCAGGTCAGCCGGGCGCCTAAATTTTGTACGGTGGCACCTCATATTTGTGAGTTTTCATTACAGAATTTGGTACGTGTCACACTTCTGGTGCATAAAATTTCGAGGTGGCTAATAGATTTTTTAAAAACTTGTGGACCCCTGCTTTAAACGACAACCTGTATGCATATCGAGTATGAAATCCCAAAGTATTCACAATAGTGAAAAAAAATCCTTCGAACAGAAGCTATGTTTGTTGCGAATAAAACAGAAGCACATTTCACATCTTACGGTTAAACACAACAAGGCGTACGAGACACAACTAGTAGCTACGGAACATACACAATTCGTCCCCGCTTGTCTCTTTTTTGGTGAACGCCTGAGTTGATCACACAACGTCTAGGGCCCCATGCGATACGCACATCCTTTCGTTGTTACTCCTCATCATCTTGCACGGTTGTTAATCTTACGATATGTCAGCTTGTGGCAAAGATTCTTTTTTCTTTCCAGACAGCACAGACCGGCTCTTGGGCCCACGCAGCCTCCTTGTCCGTAAGTAGTGTGTGCCCTTCTCCGAGGACACAGCAGCTGGTGGGTCAAGAGCTCCGCTCACCTCCATCTAGTTCGAAAGTTACGTAATATTCCGACCCGTGCTGCCATTTGCCGTACATCATTACAGCATGACACTTAAGTGAGAACCGACGGCCTCACACCTCGCCAATGCTGGCCCGCACTGCCATCCCTGACGTTTGAGTGACGACAAATTCGCCACCACGTCACGAAGTATGGTGGAGAGGAAGTAAAGCTCCATGTGTTATTAGCCTCGACACTAGGTGGGAGTGAGTGACCAACTTGACTGGACAGGAGGACCACTCTCTTGTTACAACCCTTAAGTCCATATAGCAGGGTTGGCCAGCTAGGCGAGCTTCGAGAGCCGCAATTTAGGAGGCACCTTAGGCAGAGGGCATGCATTAATAAACATATTTTTCTTATCAAATGGCTTATTTCTGTTCATCCAAATACAACAGGTGAGTTGCAGTTAGTTATGAGTCCCCTCTCTTTAGCAAATCTTTTAAAACGTCGTTCACGGTCAGCCTCGTGCATGTAAAATTAAATTGCACAGAATGAATAATAGGCAAGAGATATGTTAATATTACTTTTAAAGATCAATGCGCAATACGCGTTGTGGCCACCCCTGCCATGCAGACTCGGCGCTGTCAGCACCTTATTTTTAGACGCCGATGCAGTCACAGACTAAGTTTCATACCCCTACAAAGAAAAGAAAAGAAAGAAAAAAAAGGCCAGCTAATATTATTCAATAGGTTAATATGTTTTGGGAGATTTGGGGTTGTCATGGCGGCGAGTACCAAGGTTTCGATATTCTGAAATGCGAAACCCTATTATTTGGTACATGGTAACCAAGGTATCTGAGGAACTTGCTGACACTAGCAACAGACAATCAAGACGGAGTCAGCAAGATCAACTTCAGTGCACCCTTAAGATGGACGCAGCAGGTTCCTCCGAAATAATGGTACGTATCTACCACACTACCCAACGCCATGTCTAAGCAGACTGTATCTATACATAATTTAATATGGAGATGATACTGAACAGCCTGAAAGGCAGCAGGCATTATAAATTCTTCCCAGAAATTCTTAATTAGATTTCGATTGTGGTGTGTACACTTCTTGGAGGTGGCGCCAAGATTGGTACGTGTATTTTCTTCCCTTCTTCCAAGAATGTTCTGAATGAATGACGCAAAGTAAACAAGGTGAAGTACCATCAACAGACACCAAAAACTTAAACTCTACCTCAGCGGAGAACCACAACTAACACAGGCCAGCCATTTGGTGGCCCCTGTCTTGCATACTTACTGTCCGGGTATACATGAGGTATACCCGGATCAGCTGAGGTTCCAACGGCACTGCCGCCGTATAGTTTAATGGTTACACTTCTGAAGTCATTTCTGCGTCTTCGGACGGAATGTCAGAACAAGCCTCCTCTTGTAATTGGTGTAGTTCCCGATACTAACAGCAGAAAAAACATTTAGCCATCAGTTGTGAAGTGCTGTGCGACCACTTTGTTCTCAACCTGACTCTTGCAACAAACGTTTTGAAACGGTATGCCGCTCCACGTCCATTCGCTCTCGCGGCAGTCAAATGACATATTTCTTCCGCGAATCGTAATACGCACGTCTCCTACATTTCCCCAGCGTCTGAGACCGCACTACCATTCCGGAGGTGCCTGAGTCTACTGTCATCAGGGTAGAAGAGTTAACGTCGTGGGAAAATGTACCAACTGTGCAGGAAAGGTAGAATAAGACCTGTTGGAACTTGAAGAGTGAGGCAGTACGCCGCTCCGAAATGCCGTTAGATAATTACCAGGCGACACGACGTAAAATCCCAGATTACGACACCCTTCAGGGGGTCGTCTGACACGTCGGCACCCACCTACCACGCTGCACGATGTCATATTCAAAAAGACCGTTTTTGAAACAGATGAAGCCTGTGAAATATGTTAATGACTTACATAAAACACGTGAAGTGTACATATTTTAGTAGAAACACTGGCGTTGTTTTCGTAACGGATTACTTTGAGTCTGTTATTAGTTCTTGGATGTTACGGAAATGTCTCAGCCTGGTATAAGCGACACAAGGAACGTGCAGATGACACTGACATACAGGTGCGCACAGTTTGGGGCTCGGCTTTGCGGTCCCAGACGCAGAGGACATGAACCGAGAGCAGCGCTGCAGGGCTCAGTCCCAACTATACGTGCGGCACGTTGGCAAGTGAAGACAAGAGTCACAGTGTGTATTGTGTACTGTAGTGACTATGCTACGGGCTGAACGTCCGCGAAATCGTGGTTCAAATATCGGCGGGTGCAGGAGATTTTTCTCTTCTCCAAAACGTCCATACTGGCTCTAGGGCCCACCAAGCCCTCTAGTTAAGGAACACCAAGAGCCATTTCCCCGGAGGTAAAGCGGCCGGTGCATGAAGCTGACCACTCACCTCCCTCTAAGGCTGAGGTTAAGAATAAGTGGCGGTATACCTCTACTCCCATTATATGCTTTCATGGTGTACACACAGACAGTTTAACTTTCATAAAAACTTCTACGTGATAATCAGACAAGTAGATGTATATGTGACAGATAGTAATGCCTCTACAGGATCCTGAATGCACGGCTCAACCAAGGGAAAACAGATCTTGCATGACGGAATAAAACAACGGCAATCCTCAAACTGTACCTGGTCGTTTGCCTAAACTGTCAAGTAACGAAGATAAGGAAGAAGAAGAAGAAGAAGAAGGAGAATATGGATTAAATTCATACAACTAATGGTGCAGACCAGTGGTTTCAAACCTGCTGGCAGAAGACACCCCGTGGGGGGAGGGAGGGGGGGGGGCAAAGGTTTATTCCATGAGCTCCTCGAATTCACAAGGCATCAAGGCGAGTCTTCCATCGCCAACAAGCGCTTGGTTTCTTAGTATCCTGTGTTATTATTTCTGTAGTACATAAAATGTGAATTAATTTGCAGCTGTCACCGAGTTGACAACAGTTTTTGCCGTTAATTTAGCATATATATGCTAAATTAATGGAAACAAAAATACATGTGGGAGATTCGAGAAGTTTTCTGAAATTAAGAAAGGATCATCAACTCGAAAATGGATGGAATCACCAGTGAGGACCATGCACAAAAATCTACTGGCAGACGAAACATGAAGACACCAAAATCACCACTATATTAGTCCACCAGATATATTCATATTCTCTACATCCGGTGTGCACTTAAATTTCTTCACTTTCTAGCTTAAAATATATGAAACACTCTAATGGAAACAGACCACTTGAAATACAATGGCGTAGATGGGAGGATAATATTAAATCTGATCTTCAAGAAATTAGATGGAAATGCATGGACTGGATTACTCTGGTTCAGAATAGGCGTAGGTGGCGGACGCTTGTGATTGCGGTAATGAACCTTCGGGTTCCGTGAAATGCGGGGAATTTCTTGACTAGCTGCGAAACTGTCCGCTTCTTAGGAAGGACTCTGCTCGATGGGGTTGGTAAGTTAGTTAGCCAGTTAGTTATCCGAAACTCTGAGTAACATACGCTAACATCAAAAGCGTAGGGGAAAATATACGGTCTGTGGACATAATCACGCCATGGCTGCAACCGCACGATAATCACCGGCGGTAAGTACAGACAGCTAAAATACCGACTCGAGGCCGTAGAATCCCCAAAGGGGAGGTCAGTGCCTCTCCAGCAACCGGAAAGGCGACGAACCAGTACAACACTGGCAGGCTCCTTGTAGCCATAGTAACAACAGAGTGGCGACACTATGTCCGTACCTCCTATGGCAGACGCCACAACTTCTGCTTCTGCTAACGTGAAAAGACTGGTGGTTGAAGACTGAAGAGAGAAAGGATGGAAAGAAAGGCTGACAAGCTGGGCACAACACTCTATCACAAAACTTTCCAAATAAATAATACTTATCTATTCACTCACAAGGACTACGCTAAGAGTGGAAGATCCAGTGTTCGAATACCGGCAGGGGTATGGGGTTTTCTCCAAAATGTCCAGAATGTCTCTGGGGCTCATCCAACCTCCTACTCAATGGTACCTGGGTTCTTTCCGGCGGGTAAAGCGGCCAGGGAGTGAAAGTGACCACTCACCTCTACCTAGTGCCGAGCTTAAGAATGAGTGGATCTGTACATCTGCACCCCCTGTATTCCGTCATGGTGTGGACAAACACAACTGTACTTTTTACGGGCTGGGCGGCCGAGGAATTCGACTCCCGGCAGCACCAAGTCATTTCTTCTCAATGGGCACTGGGAATTTATCCCCGTAGGTAAGGTGGCCGAGGCGTGTAGATGACCATTCTCATCCACCTACTGCCAAGGTTACGACTGCGTGACAGCCGCTATACCACCCCTTCCCCATACGTCCCCATTACATCAACAGACTTCACCTTTACTCTTCAACTGAAACACATTGAAAATGGAGGTACTACTGTCCTCGGAAAAGTCGGCGACCACTCGACACGGCGCAACATACCAGAATACTGTAATATATAATCTTATTTATATCTTCAAAAGCATATGCACTTTGTAAAAAGAGAATGATTATGATAGGATATCTGATTCACATTTCCAAACTACAACTGCTTTTTATGTCTAGGATTCTCTGAAGATATAATCTACTAGATGTAGCTGTGCGAATAATTCGCACGTGGACACAATAAAACATTTAATCAACACAGATTTAATCACATGTATGAAACTTTAAAGCACTTCTCGACACACAATATTTGACGTTATCAGCCATTTTATACGCTGTGGAAGCCCTTTAATAACTGTAAGAGTGACGCTGTCAAATGAACAGGCTCGGGAAAATGCATGGCCATGGGGAGAAAAAAATGGTAGATATATTCCAACACGTTTAAGTGTTCGCCTTTTAGCCTGACCGATTGCCAGAGCAAAAGCGATTTTTATTGAAAATCGTCTTCTGCACAGTTTGAAGAGTCTGATTGATGGACATAATTGAATGCTGCGATTAAGAATGGTTTTTCTAGAGCTGCTATGAAATGATAGTGCAAGGACTGACGATCATGTGCTGCCACTACCGGAAGCTAAGCTAACATATTTCACGTACTGCCCTTGGCATGTCAGGCTTTCTTGTTAAAAATAATTTTTGAGAAGTAATTAATAAAAACAAAGAAAAACAAATGAGTCTGCCATCAATGCTGAATCATAAGATTTCTATAAACGTCTATTTAAAAAATGAGTTCTGTAGTTAGTAGAACATAATTTCACAAACAAACTTTACCGTATTCAGATATACGATACGGACCTGACCACTATTATCGTAATATTTCGCAAGGTCTTGGACCTAAACATTTTTATCCTATTAGGTCCCATTACTACGAGTGCCTTCAAGATATTATAGTTTCTACATATAGCCACAATTTCAGCCATCTAATGTATTTATGAAAAAAATTTAGGTATAGCCTGACGTAAAACATTATTAGTTTATGTACTTATGTAACAAGACTCGGATCTTAACTTGAATAACCAATAATTATAGCTGTAAATTTTAACTTTTAATTCTTACATACAGCCTGATGATGGCTTGATCACAAGCCGAAATGGGTACATACAGCTGATATCCAGACTTTTTATTTGGTTCTGTATGACGGAGTGATTGGTTTTATTGTTATTCTAACACAACTGGACAAATTACCTCGAAAAAATCTAATGTGCCATCTACATGTTATCTAAAGACAAAGGTCTATTGCAGAGGTCCACAAACTGCCCAAAAATCTACAGTCACCTACAAATTTTAGGTGCCAGAATGGTGACGTGAAGTAAATGTCATACTGTGGGACCCACAGTTCTGGAATGGTCTGTGAAGTTATCTGACCCTTTCTGTTCAGCGCACGTGATCTGATACGCATTTTTTTTTTTGCAATGAAGAGTGACTGCAAAAATTATGCCGAAAATATTAGCTGCCAACGCATAAAATTTAGTCCTCAAGGCGACAAGACTTCCGGGATTTGAGCAGCCATGTAGTCTGGAAGACAGGACCCAGACTGAATAAGGAGGCACCACGTAACTCCGAAACGCCGGCAACAGTCCAGCAGACCACACGGTGTCACATCCCAGAAGAACCTAATCTTAAAACTCATTGCACTGAGAACATCAAATCAAAACATGCCATATGTAAGAGACACGGAGTATTTTCATATAAAAATGATAGTCAATGGGCATCAATAATGTCAATGAAATAACCACCAGTCGCCGATGCATTACAGTCTGAACTGACTCAGCCCTGATAATTTCTGCATTTATAGATACAAATATCCGCATGTAATTTATGTTGCTACTTACACTGCATTACATAGACGAAACGTTACATTTTTTTAAAAAATTAGTTTACTTCATTAACATTTAGAAACAATATTAATAATGGTCAAGAAAGTTCTACCTAGAAACACATGCGTGTGTTACACGTCTCTACTCATATACAGCGGGTGCGGACAGTGGTAGCAAAACGCCATTCTCGCGAAACACTACTCAAATCTCGCCTGGAAATCGGCAGTCCCGAGGAGGATCTTTCGGGAGATTTCCTCAGTTCCTGCCAAAATTCCGGATTTGGGAGGACCACGATACAGACATCGACCCGGACACAGGCTATCGTAACTGCACTTATGCACTAATCAGAGTACTCGGGGCTACTGACAGCATAGAAAATACATTATTTCCTATATTGGCGATAACAACAGTTGGTCACTGCTTCTTTCCTTCACGAATGTGCGCCACTTAAAATAACGAAGTGGCACCACAAATCACGAAAACAAAAACCAAAACAGCGAATAAGTAACAGAAGGTTGGGAAGAATCTATCTTACATAATTGCTCTTAGTGTGAGAGACTGATTGGATGAGACACCACGGTTTCCGTGGTTGCGATACAGCTCGATTAGTGACCGACACCACACGGGGCTTCAATGGTTACCAGGACACCACGGTTACGACAGAGCTTGGTGTGTAAGTGACGTCACATTTCGGGTTTGAATGAGATCCGAGTTTCCATGATGACGATAGCGCTTGGTCTGCGAGTGAGCAGCACCTTATATGAGGCCACAATGGCTACGACAGAGTGGGTAAGGGTGACCGTCATACTGTACAGAAATGGTTATGACAGCTCAGTTTGTGAGTGAGGTCACAGCCAGAATTTCCTTAGTTATATTACATTAAGAGGACATTATGAAGGTGACGGGTGAACTAGGGCGTAAATACTCAAGGTTTCCCAATTTGTAGTCTTTGCAACATCAGGGGGGATCGAATCAAACGGGAGAGAAAATTACACGTAGCACGCACGGCGGGTATGATGTATGAGTACAATATTTTAGCCGGAAATGTAGTGGATAATATTAAAATGGATATAAATACGATTTGAGGTTGTGGACTGGATTCAACCAGATCACGACAGTTTCCTGCTGCACGATCTTCTCAAATATTAACCACCGGCTTCCAATGACGACAAGGAATTATTGAGTAGGTGAGTGACCATCAACTTTGCAGGACCTGCTCATGAGGCCAGACGGAATGCGAATCAAGCCAAGATTCCAGGTTAGTGAGCAGTTGAGATGGAACATGATAGCAATTATAACCAATGTTTATAAATAGATTAATTACGATACTATTTCGTCGGTATAAATAGTGCAGAAAAGCAATGACCTGATCAGGTAAGTTGCCAAGACCAATTCAGCGGGTGGGGAGTCTCACTACGGTCTACAGAAAGGGACTCTAAAACCAGTGGTCCGCTGTTCACTTCTCGTTGCCCAGCTAATTTCTCAGCGACACAGCGTACGGTAGAGGAACGTCACTGTACTCCGAGATGTGCGGTAATTTCGTGTACATTTAGACGTTTCAGAGAAACCTTCTACCGTGTTATGCAAATCCTGCTCTTGGAATTTACATTCTAAGCTGTCACGTATGTATTACACCGCGACTGATCACATCCAATGCAGGCCATTATTATAGTTCTTTAATTTTATCGCCCAATTCAAAAATAACTTTACGCGCATTCGCAAATTTGTGAAAACCGACTACTCGCTTCATCCTGTTTGTTCGACATGTCTGTCCGTCTGTCCGCATGAAACAACTCGGCTCCCACTGGACAGATTTTCCACGAAATTTTATATTTGAGTATTTTTCGAAAGTCTATCGAGAAAGTCAAGTTTCATTAAAATCAGATAGGAATATCGAGTGTTTTACGACGACCAATACACACTTTTGATCTCATCTCGCTCAGTTTTTCTTAGAATGAGAAATGTTTCAGACCAAAGTTGTAGAGACATCAAAACACAAATTTTACGCTCATTTTTTTTCTCGAAAATCGTACCTTTGTGAGATAACGTGGAAAAGTGTGGAGTCGGGCGGGCCACAAATGACAACATGGCGCATGCGCATTGCACGCTGGATAACTAATGCTACAGACACACACTCAGAATATGTAGTATTTATGGCTTTTCCATGCAACAGTGGTTGTACGAACGCGCCTCTATGTTACGTTATACGTACATTGCCTCTCTTGTTAATCTTCAGAGAAGACAAAAATATCTTGCTCGTACAGCCCGCTGCCTGGTCACTATACTGACAAAGCCACCCCGGCCCACTACATTAAACGAGTGTTTTTAAACTTTTCAGCTATTCTGAGTGGGTCGCGAAAGAATTTCACGGACCTACTTAATACTGAATCACATTACCTTGGTAAGTCTATTAAAAGCAGCATTATTTTTGTAATCACTTGTACTGACATTGTAGCAATGTCGGCTTGTTAAAGAGAGAGGGGGGGGGGGGAGTTCACTACCAGGGTTGCCAGCCTCCGAACGAAAAATTATCGGATCATCCAAACATAACTATTGTTTTTTCGCCGAAGCGGTCGTCCGTTTGGTGAAATGTTCTCAATTTGAGTAATATCGCGCTCAAAACACTGAAGAAACATTCAAATTTACGAGATCATGAAGACGCATTCTAGATATAACCGCCGTAACAGGAGTCACAATACCAAACAGAGGCTCAAGTAGAAGTATATAAGTGCACGTAAGTTGATCTTCGTTTCAGTAATTCATTACAATGTCACATTCGTTGAAATTATTCTTGTTGTTGTTGTTGGTTCCCCCCCCCCCCCCCCTATTTTTTTTCTTTTTGGGGTTTGGTAAAAAAAACACCACCTTTTTTCTTTTCCAATTTTTTGGGGGAAAGAAACACTGCTTAAATGCTAAAACACTACAACCTCCCAACACTTCTA
>Ga0123354_10001199_pt1 | contig 30557 bp, 17 predicted proteins | sample TergutLab28metaG_2_FD_97872 | JGI IMG/M metagenome (GOLD analysis project Ga0123354, IMG submission 97872) | Labiotermes labralis P4 segment gut microbial communities from Petit-Saut dam, French Guiana - Lab288 P4 | ecosystem: Host-associated > Arthropoda: Insects > Digestive system > Gut ... | reverse complement strand
TTCTGCTGGTATTTGGTCAATACCTGGCGATTTGTGACTTTTTAGCTTGTCGATAGCCAGCTCAACCTCAGAGGCACTTGGCTCAGGTACTAGTGGTTCTGCTGTGTGTATTTCTGCCTGCCCGACATCCTTAACCCCATGCACGTTGTATAGCTGGGAGAAATAGTTCCTCCACCTAGCCACAATACTGTGGGAGTCTGCCACCAAGTCACCTTTCTCATCCTTTACTATATTACATGTAAGCTGGTACGCCATCTTAAAAGTCATTGATGCCCCTATACAAGTCCCTAATGTTTTGGATCTTACTGTTAGTTTCAAGTTCCTCAATTTTGGCTCTCATATATGCCTTCTTTTTGTTCCTGAAATGTCTGCTAACTTCACGTCTTACGTTGTTCAGATTATGTACATTGCTTTGGCTGGGATCCTGTATAGTTTACCTTGTTAACTTAGGTTAAATATTTTCAAGAGTTTTGACGGGAGTAATTGGCTCTGATAGAGGTGAACTAATGAGAAAATAAAAGAAAAGTAAGAAGAAATTTTTATGTGTATTTTTTACATGATATTGTTGAGGTAAGTAGATTGGGAATGCCACACTACGTTGTTAGGAAGTGTTGTAGACACGGGAAAAAAGGGAATATGTAATCAGTTTTGTTTAAAAAATGAAGGGAAGAATACACTTGTGAGATGAATAGTGAACATTACAATAAAATTAATTTTAGCTAAATTTTAGGGTATTTCGAAATTTGTGTTAAATTGATAACAGTCGGGCTCCATATTCTTTGACAACTCTAGTTACATTTGCATTTACAATTGTTGAATCTCTTCGGCAATACAGTCTGTTAGAAATGTTGTGTAATGTGATGGTTTACATGTATGTAATTTTCACCTCAGCAGATGGGGTCCATGCCTTGACTCAGGTGGTTAGTCACTGGCCTGTGACTACAGAGGTCCAGGTTCAATCCCAGGCCAGTCAGTGTGGAACCTGTGGTGTAAAAAGTGGTACTCGGACCTTTTTCTTTGATTCTGTTGGTATGATTCCACCAGTGTTCCATATTCTCATCGTGATCAGACTACAGACACAGTCTTATCAGTCTGAGTTCATGGCTGTTTTTATGGTTTTAATTTGTGGAGTGTTCCAGGCTTTATTTTTTTAGTCTTGTGGTTGTTTTTAATTCTTCTATAGCTATTTTTGTGTTTCTGCCTGTGGACTTGATCTGTTCTGAGGCACATATCTTTACAACTTGAGTGTTTCTATGGTGCCTAGTGACTGAGAATTGCTCAATCTATGGGGTCCACCAGGTTAGGAATTTCTTTGCATGAAGGTGGAACCAGAGCCATCATAAAAAATGTGTTTGTCAAAAAATTTAGATGATGAACAAAGTTAAAAAAATGGGGGAGGGTGTTGTGTCAGTGAATGATTCTTGTTGGATGTGCTTATGAACAAAAACAAATGAACGTTGTCTATTTGTTGACAAAGAATAAATGAGAACTGTGCAAAGAGAGAGGTGTAGTTTCATTTTCAAGAGATAAGGTTTACACATACTCAGTTTGAATAATTAGTAATCTTTGATCTGTGAATGCTCCTATAGTCATTTACTGAGTAACTCTTTATTGTGGTGTGGTGCAAAGTGGAAATTTTCATGTTATATCATTTATGCTATAACAGCTGAATGAGTTTTTCACTGCTATATTTGAGGTTTTTTTATTGTGCATACAGGAGTACAGATCAACAGTTTAATTTTTTTGCATAATATGGATGGGGAGGTGATGCACATGGGCATTGAGATTTTGGATGGCACAAAGGGTACAAAAATGTTTTCTCACTTTCACTCTTTCAGAGACTTTAACTATAACTGAGTATGACTAAAATATCTTTGTATCATTGAATGCAGTGATTGTAGTGTTAATGATTCATTGTCATTATTGTGTTTGTTCTGAATGAATGATTGAAGCAAGTAACAAAATCTTGTAGCCTTGAACATACAAACTCAGTTCATCATTTAGAAAGTGCTTTATATTTTTATAAAATCTGTGAACATTAGCAGTCAGGGCAAAGAAGGAGGGTTAACACAAGTTATAAAGAGGTTTCTCACAATTCCAAGTTTATTGTGCACTGACCAAGTACACTGTCTTGGGATGTCTATGTCTCACAGAACATGCTGTGGCAGTATGGAATCCTATGCAGTTACAATTACTGGGGTATTGTGGGTCGATATCCCAGCTCCTTGGTGACCTATCACATTACTAATAATGTTATGTTACTTAAAAATTATGTACTACAGCATGAATGATGTGAAAGATATCCGTATTATTATCACAAGTTAGCTGACATGGAAGGGAGACTTTTATGAAAGTAATGCATTTGAGAGAAAAAGAAGGTGCAACAGAACAAGTTTTGCATGTCAGTGGTGTTAAGTGGTGTGTATCTGACAATAGAAGTTGTGTCTTTATTTCAGGGACCTGACCTTCATGCTGTGTATTGTTATTCTTTTAAGTCTGCCTTGGAATCTTTCAGACTTTGGAATTACATCAGTCATGTGTTTCAAATTAAAATACAAATTGAAACAATATAAGTGTGGGATGATGGACAAAATCAAAAGATTGAATTTAACAAATGTGATGTCCAGTTGTCAAAACTGTATAGAATTATAGACAGTAATGTATTTATTGTGTTCCTGGCATAGATTATCTGTATTTATGTTCATGTTGTTTGCTTTCTTTGTGGCTTAAGAGAGAAAATGTTTGTGCTTATGGTCTTTTGCTTTTAATGTAAACTGCAGACACCACATTTTTGGAGTTTGTAACTTGCATATATAAATCTACTACTGGCAAAGTGACTGGAGTGTGTAACTAATATTTTGCGTTCCCTCAAGTTTATCTGTATGGGGCATTGGAATGTATCCATGTCATTTATTTTGGTCACTGTGATGGTACCTCTTATGTGGTTCTGAAAGCCATGAAATCATGAATGCTTTGTGGGTTTCTGTTTCACAGTAAAAGTAAGAGCAAGTTTTGTCCCTGTCCAGACCCATGAATATTGATAGCAACCATAATACTTGTCTACTTTTAGCATGGCCAGAAGTTGAATAGCATTGGTGGGTCCATTCCAGCACCTAATCAGTAAGAATGCTTAGCAGCAGTATTGAGTGAACAGTCATGATAGAATAAAATAGGAGTAGAATAGAATAGAATAGGATACAAGGATGGGTGGGCACTGAGTGACATGCACACGATCCTGATTGATCTTTTTGCAGCCGTTGAGCTCATTCATTCAGCAGTCCCACACCTTGAACAAAGTGCAGTATCTTGATGACATAGATGTCTTCAGAGTCGCCTGGTTTCATAAAATGTCAACCCAACTTGTATCTTAATGTGGCCAAAGCCTCACAGTCACAAAGAACGTGTGAGGCTGTTTCCAATGCCTACTTGCATCTATCATACTTCAGACTGTTTACGAGCCTTAGTTTAAATAGTTGTCCTTTTAAATGGCAGTGTCCTATCAGTGTAGTTAGCTCCTGTATATGTGTGATTAAATGATGCGGTGCATTGTCAGTGGACTGGCCTGTTTGGTAGGCCAATTGTTATTGATGTAGGGGAAGTAGCCCTAAAATCTCAATGCTGATCTGCCTGTCCACCAATTTTTTCATCCTTTTTAACAGGAAGGACAATAGACCAATAGGACAATATGCCTTAGCCTTCCTGGGTTGGATAAACATCGCCTTGACCTGCCTCCAAGCTTTGGGTATATACCCTGTTGCTGTAACTGATTCCTTGTTGCAAGAGTGCAGGTGCCATACCATCAGTCCCTACTGATTTAAGTGGTTTGAATGTTCTTATCATCCGTCTTATTTTAGACTGATTCATAACCTTTCTTGACAGGTTCCAGACCTCCCTATGAGCAGTAAATGCTCTCAGGTTTGGCTGCCACTGTCCTTCCAAGGTCATTTCTTCTACAGAATACCCTGGAAAATGAACTCTGTGTAGTTCCCTCATGGTCTCTTCTTCAAATTGTATAAGTCAGCCATTAGTTTAATAGATTCCACCCTGTTGGCTGGCTGATTGGCCATGATCCTTTTTAGTCTGGTCCTGTCAATTACATCTTTAATCCCTTGACAGTAGTCCCTCCAAGATGACTGTTGGGCCTTTCTGATCTCTTTGTTATAACAGGTATGGGCTGTCCAATATGATTTCCAGTCACCTGTCCTTTTAGCCTGTTTGAGAAGCCGTCGTATTGAAGCTTTAAGGTGGCTCAATTCTTTGTTCCACCAAGGAACCATCCTTGGCAATTGAGCCATCCTGGCTGGCAGTTTTGGTGAGGCCTGTTGCAACCTGTCAGCATCCAGCTCTACATCCCATACTGTGTGTATAACTCTTAGTACAACCCCTGGATTCACCTTTAGGTCTTCCAGTAGGATTCCCAGGTGGTTTTCTTGGGGTTGTGATATGTGGGCCTGGTAACTTCCAGGGGATCAACTTGAAATACTGTGTATCTGTAGTCTGACAAAAGATCTCGTCAGATACATGCCAATTAGGCACCAGGTCCCCCTATCTTGTCAGTCCCTAGAGTCAAGTCTATAACTTACCTCCTGTTGCTAATTGCAAAAGTAGACTAGTTACCTTTATTAAGAATATTAATACTTGTGCTAACCAAATATTCCATTAGGCATTCTCCTTGTGGATTGATGTCTGTGCTCCCCTGTATAATGTGGCATGCATAGGCATTATGTCCAGTGATGAGCTGAGGTGTATTTCTTCCGCAGTAGTCAACGACTTCCCTTAACCCGTTTTGTTGGGGTTGGTTTATATGAATTATAAGGGACGTATGCCGAGGTAACAGTAAGTTCCCTCTTGCTCCCTGCTGTAGTAGTCATCACTTTTACTGTCGTCATGTTCCCAGGACAGAGCTCTGACAGTGGAATGGCATGAACTGTGTTCCTGACAAAAATGCAGGATCTAGGAGCAATACTAGGTCCAGCAGAAAACAGTGCCCACCTTGTATTGCATAATCTCCCTGTATGGGTCCCATAAACCTAGTTTCCTGAATAAGTGCTATATCTATCTCCCTTATGGCAAGTTTCTGGCAAAGGAGCGCCCTTGCAGTCTTGCTGTGGTGCATACTAATTTGAATAAATTTACATTTTTGGGACTTCTTTTGCCATTTATCCTTGACTTATGTGAATTGCTCAATATCCCTAGGTTTGCTGGGAGTACCAGCTCCCTGGGCTGGTATTCCAGACTGGCTGACCCCATGCTGAGCAAAACTAGGCAGGTTCTTCTGTGTCATAGTGTCCCTGATTTTGATAGGTTTTTGTTTTGTGTTTCCTCCGTAAGAGTCCCATGAGTAATGGGGAAGTAACAGTCTCCACCCACTGAGCTGCATATTGGTGGAAGGCATAAAGACACTGGGGTGCTGCCTGGTGCTCTGAAGGGATTGTTAGTGACACTGCTGTCACCACCACAGTACCATGCAGCCCTTGGCATGATGCCTCACACCTTGGCATGGACCATTACTCCCGTTAGCCACCTGTAGGTGTTACCCTCCCTCCGTAACAAGTTTGCCAGGGGTTGGTATTTTGGAGGAGAACAGTCATGATTAATGTATTATTTTAAATATTTTATAATCTTCCTGCTGTGAGTGATCATTTCTTGCAGTTTATTTAATAACTTTGCATGATCTGGATTTTTTTGTTAGGTGTGAATTTTCATTTCTTGTAATATATTTTCTGGAGTGTATGATGTATAACCCAGCACTGAAAGACTGCGTAAGACACCCAGACATTATGAAGATGTGAATTCATTGGCATACCAGCATATCTAGGAACTGTTCCACTTCATTTCCCTTTGGCTGAAAGAAAGCTTTCCTTAGAAATTCTTGTAGTTAATGGGTTTGCAGCCAGTTGCAGTAATTACCTATACAACAAGTGTTGAGGTGGATATTGGTACCTTAGAAAGAGTAATTAGAGGATTGAGAATATAATGTAATATGGAGCTTCTTGATTTTGGCTCTTCACTAAACGCTGCAAAGGTTTTTTAGGTCCAGAAAAATGCAATTGCTTGAAGCATATATTTCACTTTGGGGGAGATGAGATATACATACAAAGTTTCAGTCAGGAAAGCTATAGGATTCACCAGTTGACAGACATAATAAGCATGGGTGGGAAGATGATGATGAGGTGAGTCATTGAAAGGTTGGATGTAATGGGTGTAGACTGCTGTCAACTGACTTAGGGAAGGGTTCACTGGCAGCTGTTAATGCTGTAATGCTCCACAGTGTTCCATTCAGCGAGGAACATCTTGCCCAGCAGAAAGAATGATAATCATTTCAAGAATTGTCTAGAACCATTTAAATCTTCACAGAATTATGATCTTCTTCAATTCATTGGCTTTTATATTCTGCAACTGATTCTTCAGAAAGTGACTCTAAGCTGTCCGTTCCAGTTTAAAATGTTTGTTTTCTAAAATAATGTTGATATTGAATTTTTTTTTTGGCGTCTATTAACATGTATTTCTCTTTTAGCCGTGGTCATGCACAATAAATATAACCAGGGTGAAGACGGTAGCAACATAGTTGTCTAATGGGCACTCCTTTTTCTGTATCCATGCTGCTTGTTGATGGCTCTGTAATGTACTTGGTCCATTACTTCTTTAATGTGACTGAAATATGATTGTTTCTTCTATGTTTTACAGTGGATGTATTGAATCATCTTAGCAAAACAGTATTCACTGCCTTGCCACTGTATCAAGGTACCTGGATCATTAAAACCAAGGAAATGGGAGAATCAACGTAGACTGACATTCTACCTTGCAGTTCTGCACTGCCTCATAAAGTTATTTGCTCAATAGTTCCAGCTTACAGAGTACTTATACCACAGAAAGTAATGAAATTAGGTAGGCCTGCCTTTTAATTCTGTGCACTTGGAAATGTAGAATTAAGTATGAACTAGTTTAATTTTATCAGACAGAAATAACTGGTAACTTTTTTTTTATAGAGTTTAAGCCCTCATCGTACTTCTTTGATATGGTTATTGCTAACTACAAGGATATGTTGTTAATAATAATAATAATAATATAATTTATCCTCTGTCGTAATCAGTCCCCAGCCCATTTAGAGCAAGCCAAAACATCATGCAAGTACTTGCATATAGTGCAAACAAACAGTGAATGAAAAAGCAAGAATAAATGTTATGCATAGAACAAATGCAAAATATGATACAAACCTAAATAAACTTAAAACCAAAGCAATAATAAAACAAAAAGCACATGTAACAAACATTCTTGACCTGGGCAGTAGAATCTTCACCAACATGTCATTGCGTATTTGTATGTTGACAATGTCTGTAGGAAGTCGGTCCATTCATTGGTGGAATACCCGTGGAAGTACTGTGAGTGGAAAGGAATGACAGGAATAATTCTCATACCCATTCTGTAGATGCTCTAGTTTATGGAAAGTGCATGATCCTTTCCCATTGTGCATCATTCATAGTGGGTAGGTAGTTCCTCACAACATGGAACATAATAGTTTGAAACTTCTTTTTATTCTAATTGGACTGACAGTAATTTTGATAGGGATTGTTTTAATTCAAAAATATTTGTTGGATACATTTCCTTTGTGGCTACAAAATGAGGTAGTGTTACAGATTTAGCAAGATGTTAAAAACTTGCCAAGTATGTATTTTTCACATATCGGAATTTACTGTCATGGATAACTTTATCCAGTACTTGTGTTACTTTTGTGAAGTTATAGTTAAGTTGAACCATTCAGTTTAGGTGTCTTCAGAATATTGGTCATGTCAGTTTTGTTCTGAATTCGTTTGGTCACTTGTACAGGGGTCCAAAATGTTTTCAAACAACTAGGATCGACTTTAAAATTCTAGGTTCCAAAAGGGTGATGTGAAGCAAGTTTCATTCTTAGGCCCCTGTGGATCTGGAGTTACCTTTGAACATCAGGGTTATCTGGTGCTATCTGCTTTTTGTATGTGAACTGATATGTGTTTTTGTGTGTAGGAGAAAACATGCATGTATGTGAACTGATGTGTTTTTGTGTGTAGGAGAAAACATGCAATAATTATGCTGAAAGCATTAGCTGCCACTGTGCAAAATGTATGACATATGGGCCACCTGGCACCAGGGATTTGTGCCCATATGCACTTGGCCATTTCTCTTGTTACATTAGTTCAATATCAGATATGCAGATTGATTATTATTTTGCAGTATTGTGGTATTAAAATCAACATGATTCTCCTTTGTGGCATATTACAGATCACATGGGTATTGTTGGAAACATTTTCTTGCATGCGTGTTGTTGTGCAACAGTTGGACTGGTGTGCCATTCTTTGTTTCTGAAAAAATTATGTATTTCACAAGTGTTGTGCTGAAGTTTTGTACATAACTCTGTTGTTACTTTCTGTAGAGCAGTCTGAGAAAGCCATAGCTGGCTAGGTGACATGTATGAGCAACATGATAGTGCAGCATGTGATTTCTGCTAGAATCTAAGAATGGCTGAGATCGCCTCTGATTACCCAACAGAATGCTGCATGTTGCATTCTGACATCAGGTTTTGTGATATGGCAGTGGCTTTGCAAGTGCAACTCAAAGTAGCATACAAAACATCTGCCGTCGGATGTTATTACACCAGATGTTTGAAGTGAATCATATGAAATGTATGTCAGCTGACCAGCATGTAGAACACGAAATTTAAGGGATCTTCCCACACAGTGTGGACGTGTTATGTTGAAATTTTCAGTTTTTGAGGTTTAAGAGAAACAGGTGTGTTGAGTTTGCATAATTCATTTTGTTCATACGGAGCTTTCAGCTTTTGTGGTCTGCCATACGTTCAGAGTTACACTGCAAAGTCTAGTGTCCAGTTTTGTGAGTATGTCGCAAGTCTGTTGTGATACCTTAGTGATGACATGACCAAATTGTTGTTGCTTCCTACATACACTCCACAGAACATAATCCATGAAGGATCAAATGCAACACTAGATATTTGTGTACACAAACAAATGCTGCAACTATATAATTAACACAGAATTTTAATTATCGTCTATGGTTTTATAAATTATTATTTATGTGGGATTCAGTTCATCATAGATGAGTCTGTGATCTTCTGCCCATACTATATTCTGGGTAAGTTGGCTCAATCCGTTATGTTTCTGACTTGTATTTTGAACATTCCCATTCGGAATCTTGGTCGTAACACCAGATACACAGACTGAGATTTTCATGGTTGTCCTAAGCTTGTCCAGGAAAATGTTTCGGTATTGTCTTGTATTAGTCTGTCACCTCTCTTTACATTTTTTTTTTTTTGTTCTTTTTGCCATCGTCCTACCATTCAGTGCTCTGTAGTTTGGGCAACTAACAGCATTTTAAGGAAACAGATAGAGGTCTTTGTTCTTGTGGGTTCTTACTCAGCATGATTGGTGGTTAGTTACTGACATTTTGGGACTAAAGAGGTTGCTTGACCCTTGATGATGGGACTGATAGCCTGACCTGAGATGTTAGTAGCGCACTACAAAGGAACACTGCCTAACTTCCCAAAAGAGCAAACACTTGATTTACTTTGTGGAGGAAGCCTGATATAACAAAAAATAATTATTAGATCGCACCCTGCACATGCTGCTTAACCGAAGCCGTAATGGAATATTATATTAGTATCATGATGTTTTTTTGCAAATGGTTTTTTTTTTTTTTGTGAATTTGGATTGTACCATTGCGTGACAAATTGTCGAAAATACAATAAATAAGAAACATATTGAATTTCACTTGACAGACTACAGGCTGTATGACTGTGTACTGTTGAATGTGAGTGGGTACATATCTATATTGTACACTTTTGTTTTACATTGTGCCATTGCATAATTCAGGCTAAAGGATGAGGTTTGGATACCAGGGTAATAGTGCAGTGGTTGGGGGGTGTTACTGTATCTATCTGAGTTTCAGCCACAGAAATGGCACATGACAGGGGCCAGAACAGATATAATATTCCAAATCATAGTAACTACACACTTCATAATTTAGTTCTGCATGGTATTTGACACTTAGAATTTGTTGAAAATGTGTCAGTATACAGGAGTTTAAAACTTACTGAGACTTCATTGATAAAACTGTAATTGTTAGTCAGCTTCTTAATGATTACTGAATAATATCTAGAACAGTGGATTGCAGCCTTCTGGTGCACTCGGCACAATTAGGGATTTTTTTTGCAGCACTGTAGAAGTGAAAAGAGACATGAAGTTTATAATAAGAGTACATTTACTTTGAAATAATGTTGTGCATGGAGGAGAAACATAACACTATCATAATGTAGAAACATGGTGAAGTATTGAGGCAGATATTATTTAAAAATGCTAATTAATTTGGTTTCCAAACTTTCCATAATATAGCAGACTTCTTTGAACCCCCATCACCTTTCATAACTTATGCATGTGCATGTGTGAAAGGAACACCTTTATCAGTTTTAAATTTCTGAATTATCAGTTTCCACTTTTGCAGCACACTAGTTGAGAACTGATCTAGAACAGGAATATATGTTAGGTTTCAGTTACCAAAAATGAAAATTTAATTGTTGTTAATGATATCTTCATATACTAAATTATTGTTGCTTAGTTACTATTGGAGTTGCATGAGATTATCAGCATAAGTTTGGTCATTTTCTTTGAGATATTGACTTGGATCTGAAGGAGCCTAAAATTTCTGGCAGCCTTACATAACCACTTAACCAAATGAGTATCTCTTCACCAGCCACAGACTTGTGAATGTCTACATGTTGGAATTATGATTTTGACCCCAATGTTCTGCATTTTTGCTGTGTCTAGTGTACTAGATTGTTGATAAAAATGCATTGTACGTCAGAAATGCAATGAAATCCGTTGCTAAGTTCAGAACCTTGCAATAAAGATAAAAATAATTTGTTCGTGCCATTTAACTTGAATTGGATTGTTCCATCCCATTGTATACATGTAACAAATTTAATAAATGTGTCGTGCCATTTAGCTGGCTCCTTTCAAGAAACAGGAAAATGCCCATATGAACTGATTGTTCCAGTTAACTACATAAAATTAAAAGGTTTTTCCCTTTTTCTTTATAGTAAATGAGTAAAATCTCTTTCAAAATTTAAACACCTGAAGTACATCATGCTGATAGTGCTGAGCACTAGTGTTGTAACCCATCTAACTCTTTTCAAGTGTTTTTTGTAAATTACCATTTTTATACTTTTTTAGAGTACACATTTAATTGCTGCAAAAGTTGTTGACCTCCCTGAAGATTAGATGCATTATCTTGTAGTTCATGGAAGGCTGGAGTCTTAAAGCCTGCATTGCATACCATTTGTTAGCAGTTAGTGAAACCATAGAGTGCTTACCAACCAATAAATCAGAGCTTTGCAAATCTGTCTCCAGATGTCACTGGGTAGAACTGTTTCATGGGTTTGTTGCTACACACACTGCAGGTTCCAAAAATCACATCACACTTAAGAACATTCTTTGCTTCTATCACAGTAACAAAAGTACTTTTCCTTATTGAGCTTTTTGTTAAGAAAAAGAAGGTCTGAGGGTTAGTTCAGGTATTCCTGTGTTAAGACCATCATTGTATCATTCTGTTGGTATATTTTAGTAAGAAGTTTATCCACAATTTGGTATGGCATTTGGAATGTAGCTATGCATCAGGCATAGATGCCATGGGACTGTTGGAAACAGATTTGGCCATTATTCTTGTGTTCATTGTTTTTACACATTAACACACCTATAGTATGCATAAACAGTGTTGGCAAAATGTAATTTGAAAGTTATATGTGAAGCAATCTAGAGAGCAATAAAATGCCAGATTAGCTTTCAGAAAACAGTATGGTTAATAACGTGGCAGAATTGCCAAAGGAGTACCAGCTACCAAAAAGAAACAAAATGGTGTGCACTGCACAGCAGTTGCAGAAGAGACAAGAGTGTACAGGGCTTTGTTGTGGCATCTTTTTTGTGTAATCAGTCCTCTTTCTCTGTTTTAGTTTACAATATAGAGACTTCAGTTTGATAGTGCTGTTTGGATAGGAATCTGGGACTGGTGGGACAAAACCAGTCCATGACAGCCAATTCCAGTCCAATATCTTGCATGTCTTAGACCAGGCCTCAAAAAATTACTCTGTGCCAGTAGTTTCAGTAACAGTTATTCTTCGTTAAGTGTTTTTCTTTATTTGACTCGCAGCTTAGCAGCAATTACATCACTAAATTGTTCATCTGTGACAGCCAGTTCAAGTGATAGATTATGTTAGGAGCCAGGTGTCCACAAATTTTTAAAAAATTTAGGAGCCACCTAAAAATCCTAGGCATCAGAAGGTGACATGAAGCAAGTCCCATCCTGAGTACCCACACATATTAGGTGCCACCATGCATGGTTTAGCCGCTGTGGCGTATGTCAACTGTAATTTTTGCACTTCTGTGTATAGCATTAATTTGCAATTACATGTGCCCCAAGGTACATCTAATAGATATTTTGTGTATGGCTGGTAGACATTTTGTGTACGGAGGCTCTTTAAACTACTAGTGTGTGTGTGTCACACGTGTTATATTTGTTAGTGCAGCCGTAGCAAGGTACAAAACTGTTGTGGTTGATGAATCCCTTTATTGTACCATTAGACCAAAAAAAAAAAATTGGAAAGTGGAAGTCAAACAGGTAGCTGTCAGAAAGTACTTGTTGCACGTGTGGTTTAAAGACCATGTGAACCTTGAAATGGTAGGGTATGATGACCAAGCTCTCCACCTTCAGAAAAGTAGAAACATTAAAAAATGTGAGCTGAAGGTTCTTGCACAGCTTTGGACCAGGAAAAATGTTTGGGGTTATTTTATGGGGTCTCAGTTTTCTCATTACTTATAGTTACTTAAAAATTATTTTTATGTAACAGGGATGGCATTAGTAATATGTTATTGTTCAAAGAATGTCAGTTTCTATAAGCCTAGTTTTTTCGAGCATTCATCTTCTTTTAGGAAGTGATGTGTTTTAGGGTTTAAATAACCTATAAATTTAGGCATGTAATAAAAAACCAACACAGTATACAAGATAAACCAGTTTATTTTTCCCCTACTTTGGGGGGGGAGGGGGGGCACATGTGTGGTGATCATAAGAGAGACTGTGTAGTTGTAAATGAGAGTACTACATTTTGAATGGAACAGTACACACAAAAGTCAGCTGACCTTTTGCAGACAGTTTAGTACAGCCAACAATAATCAGACATGCTTTTGACAATGGGCAATTATCCATGTAATTTTTTGTATGCCACGTGAATATGAGTACAGATACCTCTCTATAGTTATATAGGTTATTAATTGTCATTGATCATTTAAGTTGAAATAGATATTCTGAAAGAATATTTGGCATTCCCTGTATGCTGCACACTATAGGCATGCCATAAATGTAATACTAGCATATCATCTTCTTTATATGTATGTACATCCACAAGTCTTATTTAGCCAGTGATTTACAAATAGTGATACTGGACTCCACATAAGGTTGAAAAGGTGAATACCATGTTCAGTCAGGTGGAGTATATTTTGGAGCACTCTGTGGAGAACTCACTTTGCAAGAGGCTATGGACCTGTCACAAGATGGACTACAGAATGAATGTTTCATCCTCTATGGCTGTATATGTTGTAACCTAGGCATCCTGAAAAACTAAGCCATCTCCTTTTATCTTTGTGATTGTCTAATGTATGAGGAATAAGTATCATCATTCTTGTGTACAGTTGTATTATCTGTCTGGTGATGGCCATATATGGCCAAACGTGAAAGCCAACAATATGTTGGTTTTTGTTCATATTCCTGTGCACTTTGATTGCATATTTGTATATAAAGTACATTGAATGAGGCAAAAATATAAACCCATATATTGTCAGCTCTGTTGATACTGGTGTTTTAAAGTTATTTGTTAATATACTGCATGGTTTGTTTGACATGCTCTTTAACGGTGTCTGTTTTTATAGAGATGGTAATGGAATTCGAAACTGGAAGGATGAAGATCAGGGGGCAGCTGCTGGTGTGACTTGTGCTTTTGCTTGTGACGTCCTATCCACCTGCAGATGGCGCCTGCTGGAACTTTACTTCTCTTCCTCTGCACAGCATCTGCTTTGCTGCGTCCAGCATTGCTATCTTCTGGGACTGATGTTTCATTCTTGGATCGTACTTTGCTGGAGAAAGATATTGCAGCTGTTTTCAACAAGGTGAGAAATATCTTGGATTGTACTTCGCTGCAGAAAGATATTGCACCTGTTTCCAACAATGTGAGCTTCCATTGCTGCAGTATGGAGAGACTATATTTTAGTGCCAATTGTAAATACACAGTAGGTCTCCAAAGAAGGTGTAATATTGCATATTTCTGTCAGTTCTCTGGAAGAGAATTGCATACATCATGTCAGTGATCAGTCTTGCCAGACTGTAGATCAGGAATAAGGGTCAGTGAAAAAGCTTCACAAATTTTTGTATTTGCTCAGTAAGTTTGACAGAATGTTATGAATATGGGAAGTAATTGCACTTGGGAATTTAGGAGCAACTACTTTTACCCCATGAAAACAAAATTCAACAGAGTTCCATGGGCTGTTGTACATATGTGGTACTAGTTATTTTTGTTTTTTAGAACCTACACCATGGATGCATTACACTTATTACATTGCTTTTAAATTGTTGTTGTAGATCTCTCTTCCTCCTTTCCCACTCTTCCCCCCCCCCTCCCTTTTTTTTTGAGTGTTGTGGTGGTGATGTGTATATGGAGACTTTATTGACAAGGCTTGACCCTTGTGACTCTTACAAATGTTGAAATAACGCTTCAAACATTTGATGTATATTAGCAGATCTATTGAATGAAATTTAATGTGTAATTTGTGATTTGCTGGAAATCAACCATAATGAGCCTTAAGTTTTATTGCAAAGTACCGTCTATACAGAACAATTGATTTTTGGTAAGACACTGTTAAAGAAAATATCGGCATTATATTTAATACCTTAATTTTCAACTTCTTGTAATGGTAGATGGAGCGTGCCTGACTGGCTTTTATCTTGAATTTGAATGACACCATCCCGTTGTGCATGTGTAATAAATTTTATTGCAAAGTACCGCGTATACACAACAATTGTTGTGTATAGATGGTACTTTGCAATGGCATCATTAAAGTTCAGGATAATGAGCCTGCTATTTTTTGAGGATCCAACTTGTATTGAACTAATTGAGTGAGTGATTCCACACTGCAGGAATAGAATAGAATAGAATAGTAGAATAGAATAGAATAAAATAGAATAGAATACATAAGGGGGGACATTGTAGTGAACATTGCACTTCGAATGTTGTCATTTTTCTTGTACAGTCCTCCTGCATTCAGCAGTCTGCACTTTGAACAGAGTGCAATAACCTGCTGATGGAGGTATCATGAAAGTCACCAGGTTTCACAAAATGTTGACCTAGGTGCCTAAATCTTATTGTGGCCAATTGCTCGCAGTCACAAAGAACATGTGAGGCCATTGCATTTGCCTGTTGGCATCTACCACACCTGGGATTTCCTACCAGCTGCAGTCTGAATAGATGTCCATTTAAATGACTGTGCCCTGTTAGTGGCCCCATTAATATTCTTAGCTGGTTTTGGCTCCAATTGAATAATTCCCAAGCTGATTTTGCAGAGGGTCTTTTAAGAAATTCCTTAGGCTGCCTTTGTCCACAAGTGTACTGCCAGTGCTAACGTTTCGTACTTGTCCAGTCCCTGATTTCTTCCATGGGAACCTTTATAAAGAAGTTCCACAGGCAAGCTTAGGTTGTATGAGTGAATCTGAGAAGCCTTGCGAGGCTACGTGGTCAGCTTTTTCATTTCCATTAATTCCCATGTGTCTTGGCATCCATACCAGTTGCATTCTGTTAAGGTCTGCCAGTTTTACCACGGATTGAAGGCAGTCCCAGACTAATTTAGAATTTATGTGGAAATTGTCAAGGGCCTTGATGGCCACTTGCTTCTGCTGCTACACTATTAAGAAAGTACCATACTGTATATTTCATGGAGTACTTATTCTTTGTCAGCCTATATTGACACATTTATATGCTTATTTTTTGTTAAATGAAATTATTTAAGTAGTGTGTATTCATGACATTTGAGAGAACGGAGCTTGGAAAGGCATTTTATATTCTTGAAAATTCTCACCAAAGTATGCTGATCACAAACATAACACGGTCAGTCAGAGTAAATTATGCAGACAGTAATTTTTCCCACAATGTGCAATATAAATGTCCATCAGAATATCCATTCCTGACGTGGAATGGATATGGAACTAAGGTCTGACATTAACTTGTCAAGTCATGAATGACTCTGCGCGTACACTCAGTTGGGTTTGCATGCTTGAATTTGTTTATAAGAAACCCACAAGCAACAAACTATTTTTCCAATTGATAATTAATATTTTTGTTTTCCCAGGTGGCCTATGGTGGTGTGACCACCACAAAACGCAGCATCTCATCAAAATACTTTCCTTCTTCTGGTTCCCCTACAACTGTCCCACCACCATTCACAAGTATTTCTGTACCAACAGCACCACCAAAGGTTGTAACTCCACCCACACCTCCATACACAGATCTATCAAGTCACAAATCTCTCCCACCTGCTCCACCTATGCATCCAACTACAGTCTCTCCATTCACCCCCCCCAAGGCATTATTTCCTCCCTCCTTTACAACTCCAGTGCCTCTTGAGGAACCCTCATACATTCCCCCCATACGATCTTTCTTCACGCCACCTCTTCCCCCGGAGTATGCAAATCCTTTTGCTGATAAGCCAACCCTGAGGGGGAGTAACTCTGATGGTGGAATTTCACAAGTAGGCAGGAGGCCAGCTCCACCACCAGCTAGGTCTCCGTCAGGAAGGGAACGTATCCCTTTGAGACCACCAGACTTGGTGCCAAATTTAGAACGAGATGGAAGTGGGTAAGGATATATTTTGTTTTAACAGAAGTACTACAGTATTTCCAAGACATCTTCTACTTAACCATTTGTAACGTGTAAACCCTTAGTTAATTGGTTATATCAGACAGTTCTTTTTAGTGTTTAACCTTCATTCTACGAGACCATACGCTGGTCCATAACCTTTGCTGGCTAATGGCCTAGCATGGCATATACTGGTCTCTGTTTACTTGGTAGCAGTTTCACTGTCCACACTTAGCCAGGAATACTCAGGCTATCAAGAGACGCAGTTGATATTTAGATTTGTCTCCTGAAGGTTAAATGTCTGATGTGATGCACACTGCCAACAGGATATGGGTTTGTGCAAGTTGTAGTGGCACAGAATGTTTTTTCTGCTTTTTCTTAGAGCCATTATCTTTCCGTTTAGTAGCTCATCAGTTTCTTCACTTAACCTTTAGAGTCCATGCATCCTATATATAGAACAGCATTGAAGGTCCTGCCTGGTTCAGATGTCCTATATGTAGGACCGCCACAGCCCCTGCCATTTAAATATCTCACTCTCAGCGCCATGAAATGAAAACATACAGGGGAATGAAATATAGCTTCATTCATTTTTTAACTCCACAATAAATAGAATTTTTGGCCAGCTTTATGTTCTGGCCGCTGTACTCCTGGGAAATAAACCATATACCCATGGAATGAGAGACTATACGGTCTTCAGAAACGAAGTGGCTAGCTGTATTTTTTTTATTTTTAATGGTTTCTAAGTATCCATTCCGGCTATAAACAGTGGAAAGTACGATATATTGTGATGTGGCTTCCATTTCAGAGACAGTCTTAACTGATGGCATATAAACAGCAGGCTTGTTGTGCAGTGAGAAGGTATGATAGCCTATGTATGAGGGAGAGTCAAAATGAAAACCGTTTTAGTTTATATGTATATAAATATAAATATTTAAAGTTTTCATTTGACTCACCCTTGTAGAACGTGCCAGAAGTCGTTTTGCACCTATATTGCATTTGTCTAGAACATCTGTCACACTGAATTGTTACATGTCTTTTCAAAATGATCAAGCATCAATAAAATATAGTTTTAATTTTTTCTTTTTTTACTTATCATTTTATTTACTCATTCTTGATATAAAAAAGGCATGCTGTATCAAGTAAAATAACTAAATCATATTTTATTAAAATAACACAGTCACTTGTACTCCCTCAATCACATCGCTCTCGTACGCGACTGCTTTCCTTATTGGACTGCCAGCATCCGTTGTCCGCTGCTAACGTTTTCTCATTTAAATATCTCCCCATACAACCCCTCCTATCTATTGCCAACGGTTCCTGAACATATGTTGACAGACTGTCCATAACTGGCACCAGCAATCCTAATAAGTGTAAGTAGCTGTGCCTGTTCCCATTGGTATTCTGTGTGACTTGTGAAGAGGGTCACAACTGACAATTCTTGGTCAGAAGGCAGTCACAGATGGAAGTTTCGTGCATTGCTAGGATGTTAAATGGTGGATGAAATATTGTTTTCTTTTCAAAAAGCTAAAAGCCCATATTTTTAGAAATCCAGGGTCGTGTCATGTTCATCCTCAACAGTTTTACCCTGTCATAAATGTTTGAGGCCTATCCTTTCAGAGGACATATGCAGCTTTCTGGTGTACTTTGATTTAGTTCTCTAACAGGGCCAATTTTCAGGGTAGTGTAAGGTGACTACCCAAAATTCGTGAATTTTGGGAATATTGGGCCATCACTGTTTTGGAACTTCGTACTTAGAATGCTCAAAATTGTATGGATGCTTACATCCATTAGTAATTCCACAATTTTTTACAATTTAATGGAGGCTGGTTGTGAGCTGTGTTGATTTGAGTCGGATTGATCCTAACTGAATCTGAGTGATGCCATTCAAAACTGTTTTCTATCAAGGATCTTTTGTGGCATATCGGAATAAAAGTGTTGTGCTAAAGGTTATCTTGGTTATTTGAACTTAGCATATATCTAGACTGAAAACAGAAGGAACCACAGACTGATTTGCAGCTGTTCAGAAGGTATATTAGCACTGTGGGATACCTCAGATTTGTTTTTAAAAGGTACCAATGTGTATTCTTTATATAGACAGATTTCTGTGGAGAATTATGCTCCAGAGTGTCATGTGTTTTTAGTTGGTAGGCTTATGACACATTTAATTCAGTGACCCTCAGTGCTGATGTGTGCCATTTTAATTTTTTCAGCTCATTGTCAGCCTCATCTGATCGCAAGAAACCGCTCAATACTCCAAGCTTCAATCGTTCTCCTGAAGCTCCATACTCAGAGCTGGATAAAGTCCCTGGTTCCAGCCACCAGCATCCATCAGCTAATGATTCTGATTTTGAGTTTGTTCCTATTTTTCATTACCCTTCTGTATCACGCATTCTTTCAGGAAGCAATGGTCGCAGGCCTGAAGCTCAACCACCTCCTGAGGTTCTCCAGAGGCTTAACCCACCAGAATCAAAACCTCCTCGTATGCCAGAGGTGTTTCCAAAACTTGCAATGGATCCATCACTTCCAAAAACATCAAAGAAAGATATCCCTCCACAGCCAATGCCTGGCCCTGATGTAGAGGTTCCTCAAATTAACCCAGTTTCTGCTCAGAACCCATCAAACTCTCTCGGTATCAACAAACCGCATTCCTCAAACATCCCGTCCAATACAGATTCTATTATTGACCATCATACTGAAGGAAAACCAGAACAGCTTCCTGATCCACAGCCGCAGCCACCAAAGCTTAATGCTGCAGCACCTGACACACCAAATCCATCCCAAAGTTCAATTCGAAATAAGGCACGTCTTGCATGGGATGTTCATGTATATCTGATAGCGTCACTGTTCACAGTCCTTGCTCTGTGTTCCTTGGTGAACATTTTTCGTGTGAATATCTGTAAGCGTCTTCTATCACGTGGATATTACATCACCTTGCATGGTGTTTTGCTCATAATTGGCATCGTACGGTCTGTATATCTTTTTTATGATGCTTACAATGTCAGCAGCTCCTTTCCTGAACCTATTTCTCGCCTTTTACTGAATATTGTCTTGCCACTGTTGACTTCAGCCTTTATTGTGCTATTTATGTTCCTTTTGTATGCTTCAAAAGTCCATATTTTCAGCCTTGGCCTGCAAAGGCCTTCCCTGGCAGGTGTATTTATAATATTGCACATTTTGTTGTGCATTACGTTGGATCTTTCAACAGGGATAGATGAAAGTATGACGTATCTACCACTCATTTGTCAATCCATCTTCATTATATTGTGCACCTCCCTAGGGTTTGCCTACCTCTATGCCTATAAACATCTCTCAAAATCTGCAGCTGTAAGAAAGCAGGATAACATTTTTGGAAGTGGATTTACAAACATTACCCGCCCAACATTGGCTGTTGCAGTTCGGGCTACTTTAGCAACAGCATTGTTAAGCCTTCTGATGGCAGCTGTTCAATTGTATGGCATATTAGGACCTTACAATGTTGCACGTCCGGCAAGTGACAAAACCTTTGGTTGGTTGCGGTGGGGTTATCAGTTCTCAGTGCGTGTCATAGAAGTGTCAATGTGTTTTCTCTTATCGTGGGCTGGGGTTCAGCCCCTTCGATCGAGCACTATTGAAGATGAAAAGGAATCTCAGAATTCAGGGTTTGCTTTATTCCGTTGTGGCCAGTGTAATAATACTCCACAGAGCAGTGAGGCAACTGATGACATTTATCCTGCTGTCTGCGTTACTAATCAGGCTATTCATGACTACACAGTTCGAACAGGGAAAAAGGTCTATGATGACTCATTTCCTTTGAACAACTTGCACGGTGGACTTCCTTTACAGGAGTCCACAGCTAGCATTTCTACCTCTGAAAGACGCTCTTTGCGAAAGACTGGTTATGTGTCTACTAATGACTCGCCATACCCTGTAATTGGAAGTGGTGCAGTAGATTCTCGAACCATGATGAAGAAATCTGGAACTTTGGATATTGAAAGACCGGATTTTGATTCGCCATTCCCTGCCACAAGTGAGGTTCGACATTCGTTAAAGAATTCAAGTTGCAGTGTTGGGGGTGGTAGTGGTGGTGGGGGAGGAACTTTAATATCACTGAATGGTGACCAAGAGCAGGCAGCAGAATCTGTTGGTGGCAGTAGTGGTACTATGGAGAGGAGGCCAATGAAGAAATCTGGTACGTTGGATCCTGCTGTTGGCTTCTCAGGCATAGGGACTTCAGATGTGAGGCGGTCCATCAAGAAATCCGGGACTATTGCATCATTGAATACCGAGAGAAGAACACCTGTAAATCAACACAGGGGTGGTACACAGACTTTATGTTCCACAAGAGAGTGTTCATCACCTTCCATGTTAGTAGCAGAGAATGGATTTGTACGGTTCAGGGCGCTTGCAGACCCAGAAGAACAGAATATGGAAGAGATGGTTGGAAGATAAAACTGACTTTTCCAAAAATATTAGAGATCTTTGAAGCATGACCATTTGCAAATGACAGTATGTTTGCATGCAGGCAGAGCCATGTAGAGCTTGGCTTTCGATTATCTTGAAATTTTGAGTATGTTGTTCTAGGATTTTGCCCATTCACTGCTAAATGATACTATAGTAGATTTGTACTTATAACATCCAGTTTCAAAAGTTCTGCTATAAAAATGCTGTTGACAGATACCAGTTTGAGGAGTTAGTTGTTGGTTGGGTGCAAGCAGATAAAAGTATAGCACCTATGAAAATTTTGAAGATGGTTTTGGTTTCAGAAATGCACTATGCCAGGCGTAAAATTGAGTCCCACTATAGCATTATAATGAACAAAATGATAAACATGTGATTGGCCTACAACATACAAAATGCACTGGGTAAGAAGTTAAATTATGATAATCTAGTTTTATTGTTGTTAATTCTCAAAACCTTAAAACCTGACCTATGTCTTTGGAAGTACAGATCTTTTGAAATGATAGGAATCCAGTCACAGTCAAAAGTTCTGCTACAGAAATGTCATGCTGTATTTTTTTATTTTAAGCTGGTTTTTTTGTTGTATTTTATCTTGGCAGTAGTTTGTGGCACTACAGCTAATCATAAATTAAAAATGGAATTTAAAATCTAAAATCTTCAAAATGTTAGTATAAAAATGTCCCCATTTTTAAAGGCAGGTGTACGTCTTGTATTTTTTTGTTATTGCCCCCCCCCCCCCATGACAGTTCCCACTTTTGTTTCCTCATTTTTCTGTTATTACAGTTTGGGTAATGTTTTGCATAATTTTAACAGCATGTGAGAGCACATAGTTTTACCCTCTCTACCTATTGCAGTAGCAGTGAACATGTTTTGTACATCCTATATTCTGGTAAGACCCAGCACTTGCATTAGTATATAGTGCTGTATTTTATTAGGCACATTTAATGCTTTACTATTGGTTACCATGCTGCCTTAATAATTGGGTATATGTTCTTGTTCAGTAAAAAGTGGACAAGGCTTTTTGGTGATGGAAAAAAAAGGGATGTTTTAGACAGGGACATTCTGTATAAAATCATTAGAATACTAAACCAAAGCAAGTTTGACATGTACTGGAAATTACATTATTTTGTAGGAGAATTTTTTGCCTGATAGACATGTTATATTTCTACATCAGTGCATGTTTGAAGTGTATTTGTGGATTAATTTAAGTCCTACAAGTAATGTCAAAGCATGCATTATGTTTGAAATACTCGTTTCAAAGGATGGAATTAATTTTTAAGGGACGAATGGGGGCAACATAGTCACATTAAATGTACATCCTTTTGGTCCAAAAGGGAGAGCACTGTCCCGTAGTGGGTACTTGAATTGAATAGTGCTCCGTCCACAGCAGAAGCCTAGCATTGAAAAGACTGTATGCTAAAAGACAGTGACTGCACTGCATATGACCCACGGACTGTGGAAGGTAGAAGTTACCTAGTATTAAACAACAAAAAGCAGTTCATGCTCTGTAAATACAGATTTTTGCATGTATTGCATGTCAAAGTTCACAGTTGCAGCAGCTAGCAGCAAATAAGCAGCAAATACATGCTTTTATAATCTGTATTTACAAAGAGAAAATCACACAAAACACTAAACTGGTTTAATGTTAAAAAACGTAGGAAATTGAAATGGAAATTGTCTTTTGGGGAACTGATGGAACCACATTGTGTGCATTTATTTTTAGGAAACAAATTTTTGTAATGACATTGTTGAGATTTCAAATTCAGTTTTCTTTTAAACATACGTTTCTCTGACCAACAGTGAGTTTTGAAAGAGGCCTGTAAAATGGAAAAAACCAGTGAAAGTATCCTGGGTACTGAGTTTCATTCATGTATTTTCACAAGAAATGGACAGCTGCAAATGCCATTTTTCATGTTTTCAGAAAATACTGTAATAAAAGGAAATGAATGGAACTTAAAATAAATTAATCTCAATAATTATGTCCTAAAATAACTTAGTAAAATTTCAGTATAATCTCATACAGTGGTTTTTCAGAGTTTTGAAGAGCCAGCCAGACTTCAAGTGGATTTGGTCAGAAATAAATTATATACCTGATGTATAGAAGATCTTCATTGTATAACTTAACTGTTTCTGCAGTTGTGTGTGAGTTCTGCCAAGACTCTACAGACAGGAACTTCTGTCATTTTTTGTTAATCAGTATTATCCTGGTGTTATGCTTTAAAGGTCAAGAATAATGCTTCTCTGTTGTGTGATTTGTATAATGCTTTCTCTTGATGGTTCTTTCACTTGTAAAATTTTATATTTAGAATTTTGTTAACTGATTGTATGTCTGTGTCAGAATGTGACAGAATCAAACTCTCTCTCAAGGTGTAATACAGTTATGCTGCGTTTAGACATAATACATAGAACATTTGACATTTTAAAAGAATGTGAGCAAATGTGCATCATTATTTTTTGACAGATTAACATTTGCTGTTGGTTGGATCAAGAGTGTGCAACATAGGTAGTTTGTCCCAATGCATGACATAAAGGCATATGTGTGAATGGGGCTGTACCTCCACGTATTTTTAATCTCGGCTGTAGATGGAAGTGAGTGGCCAACTTCACTACCTGGCCACTTTACTCTCAGGGAAGGGGCCAACAATACCCATTGTAATAGGCAGCTGGTTAGGCCCCAGAGCCAGTCTGGACATAGCAGAAGAGTAAATCTTGTGCCCCAAAAATGGAACCACAATTCCTCAGTTATCCAGCCCATTGCCTGATTGTTGTAATGAATATACACAAAGATTCAAATGTTGTATTCTTACTTTAATTCGTATTCCTGTTCTCTGATTTGATTTGCTCTAAGCAGTTCATATATTTATTAAATTCTGTCGCGTTGAGATGTGACTGACCCTATTTAATTACTTGTCCATAATGTAGGTCAAACTAAAGGTGTACGCAACCTGTGAAGTGCAAACCCTACCATGAAGCTCATATAATAAAACACCACTTAATGCTGGAGTGTTTCCCTGTTCAGTACTAATTATGTGTGGTATTTACTGTACTATTAATGTACTTCAAGTGAAAAAATATGATGCTACACAGTTCTTGATACAAAAATGGTATTGCTGCATTGTTTTATAAGATTCTTTAATTCATTAGCTTATTTCTTATGGTTTTATGCACAGCTTTCTGTTCTTGTTTGATTACTGCATGAGCGCGTGCCCTTGAGTAGGCCTTTTGGTCTAGATAGATTCAGACCAAAAATGGTCCTTAATTATATGTGTTATGCAACTATAAATTTTTTTCACCTACCTTACCTGTCTACCCTTTGTTGTGACATTTCACTTCTTGAACATAACTGATTGGTTGGTAACTCTGGATTAGAAACAGCTGCAGTTAAATAGTGGGTTAGGATCTTGTTTTCTAGAATGTGTTACGTATTATTTAAATTAGAATAATAGAATTTTATGCTGGAAGAAATAAGAAGTCTTGTTTCATCTTGTGTTCAATAGATGATAGATGGTGACGTAAATTTCCGTGACTGAATGCTTGAAAAGGAATTTTCATGTTTCTTATTATTATTATTATTATTATGCTACATGTATAGGGTTCAATTCCCAGCAAGGGCAAGTATTTTCTGCTATTCAGTCTGTGTGTTGGACCTACTTATTTCCATAAGCCATTATGTTACCTGATTTGTGTATGAAACCTGCGTGTGATCTTCAGAATAGGGTTCCCTGTCTAGGGAAACCAAAATCATTACATTTTTGGCTAGCTGTTACAAAGATTATCTCCTGTTCATAACCAGGGGTATTGCATTTTGGTTGTTAAATTGTTCAGGACACGTGTTACTTTGCTCTTTTGGTATGCTTGATCATTGTAGATTTTTCCTCGTCTTGGCAGGTGTAGTAATACAACACAAAGCATGAACACTAGAATATAAGTTGAAAACAATAACTTTCATTTTTTAGTGTGGTAAGTGGTTTGATTCTATCTTCTGTTCATAATTCTGTGGTGTAGAAGCATTAATACAAATCACACTAGAGATGTTCACAAAAATATTTTTAAAAAGTCAGTTGTATCTTGCTTTCGGAACACACATGGCCAATTAATATCTGATATTATTGTACTGTTGTAAAATACAATTTTTTTTTCTTCTTTCTGTGTGAGAATGTTTATTTCATTTTAGACTATGATCATGACATTTGTGAAATGTGTAAACTGTAAGAAACCATATGTTTGCAAGGCATTGAAACTGTGCATGTGTAGGAGTTAACACAGACATGCTATTTCAATGGCCGGTATGTTATTAGTATCCATGGCACAGCTTACAGATGTACATATAACTAGTGGGGTTCAGCTTTCTCGCAGAAGTGATATCTCACTCTTCTACTTACGGATGTTCCAGGGAACCAGTTAACACAAGTGCATCCAAACAGATTCTAAAACCTGAAAATGTGAAAATAGCAACACACACACACAGGTATTATAAGTTGCTTTTGCATGGTTTAAAGTAGGCGAATAAGAAATTTGTGAATCAAACATACAACACAGTGGTTAAAATGGTGACATCACACCCTTAGTATGTACCATTTTTAAATTGAAGTGGAAGCTTTCTTCTTCTTATATGAATCACATTCAGCATACAGTCATGTGTTAGGTACTTGGTGTACGTACCATGGCCAACATTCACCAGGTAAATTGTTTCAACTGGAAATACTGTGAAGTGTATCAAGTTTCATTTAAAATTCACGCAGTTTGAAGTTTGAAGAGCCAAGTTTCCTGATTTAACGATCTTGATTTATCCCTGTATTTTGGCACTTAAATGTGACTGAAAGTAACTCGGTAACTTTTCTTCTTAGTTTCTTTCTACAAGGGCTATTGTTTGAAAGCTCAGGTTTAGTTGTATACTAATACATTTCTTTGGTATCCCAGCCATGTATATAATATGAATTGCACTTTCAGAGGGTACATTAATGTAGCACTGTACATTCTGAAGTAACTGCACTGTTCATAGCACTGTGCATGTTAATTAATGCTCCATTGTATGAGAGTGCCCTACTTTGTGTACCTTTTATGTACACAGTCGCTAGTAGACTAGTAGTTATCAAGCTATATGTCTGTTATCAGTGACATACAAAATTTTATCTGACTTTTTTTCTGGAGTTTAACTCCACTCTTAGAAAATGTAAGTATAAAAATGAAATTCAGGGAATGCTTGTTTCCATTCAGTTCAGGAAGGAACGGTGCTTGAGAAGAGGTATTTGGGGGAATTATTGGACTGAAGAGGTAGGAAGTACTAGAAGGCTTCACAGAATTGCATAATGAGGAACTTCATAATTTGCGTTTTGACCTATGTTATTAGGATGATTGAGACAAGTATGGTGTGGTGATGGGGCACATGGGGAAAGATCAGAAATTTGTTGAATTTTTTGGTTGGAAAAATGAGTGGGACCAATTGGATGACTTAAGTGTAGATGAGAGGATAACATTAAAATTGACCTTGGAGAAGGAGGGTTGAATGGTTTGGACTATATTAGCTTTGTTCTTTGTAGGGTACTTTGCTGGGATCTTGTGGACATAGTTGATGAATCAATTGAATTTCATGTGTATCTGATTAGTGACCTCTATCTTCTGAGAAAGGAACCTGCTCCAAGGAGTTGAGGCTGTTACACGGCATGTTTTAGCTACATATCCAAATTAACCATGTTGCCATAAGTTGATAACATTCTCAAATGTGATAGAGGCAAAATTAAAAAATAGTGTGATAAAAGATTGTTGAAATTATTCATTTATATAAGTGAACAAAGTTGTTTGAAGTCAAGTTGGTTTTATATTAATTTGGAAGACATTCTGACTCAAGGGTGTACAAACTATAGGGCAGCATCAGTAATAACAGACAAGACATCTGTATGACAAGCTACATATTTTTGAATAGGTAATTGGGGTAGGTTTGCTTTTAAGTTGGTATACATGAAATATTTGCAGACTTACACATGTGTAATTCAAATGTAGTAGGTTGTGCTATGGATATTTCCCTGAAGCATTTTTAATGCAGAAAGTATAAAATTAATGCAAGTCTTTGAGCTATGAAAGCAAGAACACGCACAGTATTACAATTTTCAGTATTTTATTTGAATGTTTTTCAAGAAACTAACTTCTGTCATTACTACTACTTACATTCCAGTGTTAATATTAATGATACATACATGCATATTAATAAGATTTAAACAGTGGTGATATGCTGTGTTGCAGAGAGGCTGCTACTGCTGCTTGTTAAAGGAAGCTGTGATTGTAGTTTGGTTTCACATACCTGGTAAAACTTGTGAATTTATTGTTCAGAATGGTCTTTTTTTTTTTTTGACTTAAAGCTTACAGTTGGTAAAATCATGTGGTATTAAAGGGAGTGATATTTTATTACATCTCTTAGGTATATGTTTAATACAAATAGCCATATCTCACTAAACCTAACTTACAGTCACAGTTTTCTCTAGGTTTTGCAAGTATTGAACCTTTAGAACAGCTTCCTTGGGAAATTTTTTGTACACCTAGAACTACCACACTTCTGAGACAAGTTTATTCTTAATTTCTGTTGTATGAATGTTCAATATAATTGTACATACATCTTGTATATCACAAGCATGTTTCCATTGGAAAAGAAAGTAAACATTCCCTCCTTTTTTTACAAAGTATTTCTCTATTGGAAGAAAATTATACCGGGAACTGAGGAGTTGCCTGTGTTGATTTGTGTTATTGTCATTTTATCAGACTAACTATTATGATCATTCTGTGTAACAAAATATTTACAAATCTTCACAGTTTTTTATTTTGTACAAAAAGGTCTTGGTATTGTAAAGAAGGCATTGTATGGACATGTATTAGTATTTTTTCTGTGTTCTTAAAAATTTAATGTGAAGCATTTACAAAAGAAGATGCATAAGAAAGGATTAGACTTTTTCACATTATGGACATGAGAATTTTGTTTGCCTTGCACTGTTTTATTTTTTCATTGAGTCTTTGTGGCAATGAATAGTAGTAATGTAGAAAATTTTGAAGATAGTGTAATAACTTTTGCAGGTTCTACTGTGAAAAGTTTTAAAGCCATGAAAGTTTTGTAATTTTATTTAATTTCTGTTGGACCATGTATATCAGCAAGCCAGCAGAAGTTGCAACATGATGCTGTTATGCCAGATGAGGGTTATAATTTGGTACATTGTATAAGCATCTTTCCACTTTCATTTGTGATGTCTGTAGACATGAAGTACATTGTATTATTAGTGAGAAGCCTACGGTTTCATCTTTGCATTTGTACCACATAAATGCATGTATATATACTTTTGTTCTGCAGCTTACATATCAGCTTTCGAAGAAAGAAACTGGGTTTGTAGTTTCAAGACATTGCCAAGTATTGTTACCCACAAAGTATCCCCAAAAGAGTGTTTGAAAATCTTAATAACTAATTCTGTTATTATAAGTTATAAATGAGTGGATATTCATGAAACTGCATTATAAACTTTGCTGTGATTCCTCATATATATCAGATTTATTGGAGGACATATAAACTTAACCATACTTAAGGCAGACATACCACGAGGCCTATGTATATATTAATGTTATGCTTAAAGAGTGTAACTTTGAAGTAATTTTAAATGCATTTGATAAATGAAGACAGTTCCTGCTACAATTTTTTTTCTGTAGAGGTGTACAACTAGATTGTCCACAGGTGTTTCTTACTGTGTAAAAGTGGCATTCTTTTCCTTCATCTTATATTGTTGTGCAATCATGGAGGATCAATGCAAGAGAAAGTGTATGTGTTTGCAGCTTTGTTTTAATGACTTTTTTGAAAGTAATCACAAAACTTGATGGATCTAGAGTCACAATGCAGCCACATTTTTAGACAGATTTGTAAGACTTTCTTTCCTATACTGATATACACAGTGATGCAACATTATTGTCATTCTTTAGCGTGCACTTTTCAGTGTGTGAGAATGGAAATAATTTGTTATTAGCACAGATTGTGTTATTAAGTGTTCGATGAATCTGTGTAGAACTTTTAAGATTCTCTTCAGTAGAATTTGAGTTTGGCTCTTGATATAAAAAAGTTGACTAAGATAAGCATATCAGTTTGCAACCAAGATAGTTCTTAGAAACGGTAAACTTTTGGCCAGGAGAAACAAATCATACATATATACAAGTGCTTGAGACCTGTGAATGGCATTTACAGTTGAACTTCAGGAGGACCTTGGCCTTGCCTGCATTTAAAGGTTAGTTTTTCTTGTTTTCAGGTGAGAGTATTTTCACATGTGTTTCACATATTCAGATTTTAAACTATTTAATTACATTCTTTGTTTTTCAAATGTGGTTGCATGATATATTATTCTCTCTGTACAGAGAGCAAGACTGTAGTATGTCCGTTACTTGCATTTATGTAACCGCAAATTGTCACTTCAGGAATTTTCTGTTCATATTACCACACTCTTATATACAAACAGTTAGTTAATTTGGGTCAGTGTGACTTACACAGTATTTAAACATTTTGGTTTTTGTGCATGCTAATTATATCCCATATGATATAGGTGTCTGAGTTGTATTCCTCTTGTTTTGTTGAACTAAAAAGGCGTGAGATTAATAACTGCAAATCTGTTGTTTATACCTGTAACATATGGTACCTCCCTTGCACATGCTGTTTTAGGTACTGTGCAGTTCACAAAAGAAGAGATACAAAGAAAATCATTAAAACTCAAAATCAGGATGAAGGTGCTGAATTTAACAGATAGTTTTAAATGTGATGGTGTTAACTTACACAAGGAATACGTGTTTTCCGTACTTAACTGTATGAACTAAAAGTCAGGTTTTTGTCACTCAGTATCAGAGTTATTTGGGTGAGAGCTGCAAGTTGTGAGTGACATTTAGAATCATTTTTTGCTCTGTCTCTCTCCCAAACATCATACACACACACACACACACACAGAAACATTGTTTTCACTGAGTTGGGTATTTTTCAGACCATTCCTTAATTTAAAGATAATTGAGCCACAGAATTACTAATTAAAAGTGAAGTTGTAGTGGTATCTTTTTTTGGGGGGGGGGGGTTTAAAATTTTTTTTTTTTCCTTTTTTTGTCTTTTTTTGCCACCATGGGGTAAAATTATTTAATATGGGGAAAAAACAACAGCGAAAGGTACAGAGACAATTCTACA
>Ga0123354_10001198_pt1 | contig 30564 bp, 20 predicted proteins | sample TergutLab28metaG_2_FD_97872 | JGI IMG/M metagenome (GOLD analysis project Ga0123354, IMG submission 97872) | Labiotermes labralis P4 segment gut microbial communities from Petit-Saut dam, French Guiana - Lab288 P4 | ecosystem: Host-associated > Arthropoda: Insects > Digestive system > Gut ... | reverse complement strand
TTCGCCCCCTTTTGAAACATATTTATTAATAAATACCATTACCTTATGAAAAAATTAATTCTCACTGCGGTGTTACTTTTTGTATCCGCAATTTTTATGCAAACTTTTGCATGCACAAATTTTATTGTTACCAAGGGCGCCAGCAAAGATGGCTCTGTTATGGTTTCCTATTCTGCAGATTCCCATACTTTGTATGGCGAGCTGTATCACTGGCCTGCTGCTACTTACCCTGCCGGCACGATGATGGATATTATCGAGTGGGACTCAGGTAAAAAGACAGGACAAATTCCACAAGTTCTCCAAACCTATAACGTAGTAGGCAATATGAATGAGTTTCAAGTATGTATTGCAGAAACTACCTACGGCGGACTTAAAGAGTTGGAAACTCCGAATGGGATTATGGACTACGGTTCTTTAATTTACATCACTTTGCAACGTGTAAAAAGTGCCCGCGAGGCCATCAAATGTATCAGTGATTTGTTAGACAACCATGGCTATGCCAGTTCAGGAGAGTCATTCTCTATTATTGACAAAAACGAAGCATGGATTTTTGAAATGATAGGCAAAGGCGAAGGAATGGTTGATGCTAAAGGGAAACATCTAATGGGTTGGACGAAAGGTGCAGTGTGGGTTGCACGGCTTATTCCCGATGGATATGTGAGTGGGCATGCCAATCAAGCGCGTATTACTACTTTTCCTTTAGCAAATGGTAAGACTTCTATTACCAATAAGCAATTCGATAAATTGTACAATCCCGAAGTTGAGACTATCTATTCGCATGATGTGATTTCGTTTGCCAAACTGAAAGGCTTGTATCCTAAAGATGCACCAGATGCTAAATTCAGTTTTTGTGACACTTATGCACCTTTAGATTTCGGAGCTGCCAGATATTGTGAAGCACGTGTGTGGGCAGGTTTCTACCGCCTTAACAAAGAAGAGATGGCTCAATATGAGAGCTATGCTCGCGGAGATGATCTCACCAATCGTTTTCCACTGTGGATTAAACCGGTTGAAAAAGTAGATGTGAGAAAGGTGATGATGTTAATGCGCGACCATTACGAAGAAACCTCAATGGATATGACCAAAGATTTGGGAGCAGGTCCTTTTGAGTGTCCTTATAGATGGCGCCCTATGACATGGGAACTTGACGGGAAAAAATATCTTCACGAACGTGCTACTGCCACGCAACAAACCGGTTTCTCTTTTGTTGGACAAGCCCGTAGCCATCTCCCTGATGGCTTTGGAGGTATCTTGTGGTTTAGTGTGGATGATGCCGCTAGCTCATGCTATGTGCCAATGTTCTGTTCTATTACTTACATCCCTGAACCTTTTAGAGTAGGAAACGGCTCTATGGTTGAATATTCACCTACTTCCGCTTTTTGGACATTTACTAAAGTAAGCAACTTTGCATATTCTCGCTACAATTCTATGATTAAACATATTATGGAAAAACAGGATAGATGGGAAAATCAAAGTATTGCCGATATCAAAAATATGGAATCCTTTATTGTTGATATATATAAAATAGAACCTCCCAGAGCAAGTGAAATACTGACCGATTTTTCGAGCCAACGTGCCAGAGAGGTTGTAAATGAGTGGAATAAACTATTCGAATATCTATTAGTTAAATATCACGATGGGAATATTAAAAAAGAAGAAAACGGAAAGTTTATCACTAACGGAAATGAAAATCCACAAGTAGTTTTTCCTGAACAACCAAGATACCCTGATAATTGGTATAGGATGATTGTGAATGATTGTGGGCAGAATATTATGTATAAAAGTGACAAGTAACACTAAGAATTAAGAATTAAAAGAATATTAACCACTAACCATTAACCATTAATCATTGAAGACCTTACGTTTAAAAAACATCCTTATCTCTTTAAATACCCCGATAATAATGGGAATCCTCAATATTACAGAGGATTCCTTTTTTGATGGGGGAAAATATGTTTCTGAAGTGGAGGTTTTGAAACGTGTGGAGCAAATGTTAGAAGAAGGGGTAGCGATTATTGATTTGGGTGCCGTTTCTACTCGACCGAATGCACCGGAAGTAAGTGAAAATGTTGAGTTTGAAACTATAAAAAAGTATTTGAATGTAATACTTACCCATTTTCCTGATGCTTGTATTTCTGTGGATACTTTTCGGGCGAATGTGGCAGATATGGCGATAAATGAAGGATCTGCCATGATTAATGATATTTCGGGAGGCGCAGATATTGAAATGTTTCATGTGGCAGGCAAACACCAAATACCTTATATATTAACCCACAACAATCGGTCAAACCCTCTTTCTACTAAAGAATTAATACCAAATATGCTTTCTTTCTTTGGTAATAATATTGAAAAACTTGTTTCAAAGGGAGTTAAAGACATTATCATTGACCCCGGATTTGGTTTCGGAAAAACAGTAGAGCAAAATTATTACTTGATTAATCAATTAGAAACATTCTCTATTTTGAATTTTCCAATACTTGCTGGTATCTCAAGAAAATCTATGATTAGAGACGTTTTAAGAGTAACTTCTGAGGAATCTTTAACCGGAACGGTTACATTAAATACGATTTTACTTCAAGCGGGAGTCTCTATTTTACGAGTGCACGACGTTAAACAGTGTGGAGAAACTATTAAGATATTTAATTTATTAAACACATTATAAGTAATATAGCAAAGAAAATGAAACGCAAAAGTTAAAAAAACTTAATTTATTTTTTTAGAACATTTTATTTATATCTTTGCCGCGCAAATTAAAAAATTTTGTACATTATTAAAAATTTAATATTCATTTATTTATTCATTAAAAAAAAATTATTATGAAAAAACTCATGATTTTATTGGCTGTTGCTTGCCTTATTTTTGTTTCTTGTGGACCAAGAACTGAAAAAGCAACCGAACCGGCAAAAGAAACTTGCTGTGCTTTAACTCCGGAACAAGAAGCTATGTTTGAAAATTGGGACCTCTATGCAGATCTTGATGAAGAACAACAATTAGCTATAGTTGGCGAAATGAAAGCATTCCTTGACGAGTGCAAAACTAAATGTGAAGCTAAATGTAAAGAAGCTAAGGAAGAAGGTGAAGAAGTGAAAGAAGTATGCCCTGAAAAAGCTGCCAAATGTGCAGAATTTAAAACTAAATGGGAAGCATTTGATGACTTGGCTTTAGATGAAAAGAAAGCACTCCTTGACCAAACACTTGCCTGCATCAAAGCAAAATGCTGCAAAGAAAAAGAAGATAAATGCTGCAAAAAAGATAAAGAAGGCTGCAAAAAAGATAAAGAAGAAACTTGCACACATTAATTTTTTTTTGAATACAAACATAATAATAAAAGAGGCATCAAATTTGGTGCCTCTTTGTTTTTAGGCATTTAAAAAGCTGCTATCGGCGGGCTTGGTAAATATAGTACAATATTTGTTGTAATTTATCGAAGTAACAATGAATAAATAGTAGCAAAAAGTAGAGGAAAATATAAGTATGGAAATATTAAATCAACTATCATCTCAAAAAGGGGATAAAACAGAGATTTCAAACAAGCTTGTCGCAGAACAATGTATAGCCAATCAGAAGTTCCTCTCGGAAATCGCTATCGGATTGGAGGATAAGGATAAAAAATTGCAATCTGATTGTATAGAGGTTTTTACATTCGTTTCGGAAGTGAAACCCGAATTTATTGTTCCGTATGTGGAGAACATTCTACCCTTATTGTATAGCAAAGAAAGTAAAACACGTTGGGAAGCAGTTCATACTTTATCGCTTATTGCAGAGAAGATTCCCGATATTGTTTCTTCTATTTTGCCTGTACTTCAAACATTGGTAGAGAAAGATAAAAGTACGATTGTTCGAGATTATGCAACAGATACGGTAGCAAATTATGCTAAAGTAAGCGTTGAAACTTCTGAAAAGTCATACGAATTATTAAGATACGCTTTGGAGTTGTGGGGTGAAAAACACGCAAAGCAAGTTTTCAAAGGTTTTACTTATGTGTTGAACAATTGTCCCGATTTGAAAGCAGAAATAAGTTTGCTCGTGCAGCCGTACTTATCTGCAAATAAGAAAATTGTAGTTGCTGAAGCCAAGAGAATCGTAAAACGAATTGAGAAATCAAATTTTTAGATTATTTTCCATTTGAAATCCAAAAACGGCAAGTTCTCCTTGCATAAAAACAATGTTTTCATATCTCGTAAACCCTATTTTTTCATACATTTTGCTGTTTTTATTATTATTATTTCTGTTGTCATTATATTTTAAAATTTGACGTTGCAAAAATAGCAATAATGTTAATATTGGCGATGCTGTAGCTTTTGGCGGGCGGCTTGCGGCGCGTTTTTTGGGCGGGGTGGGTGCATCTCTTTGGCTTTTGCGGTGGGTGGGATTTGTTTGAGGTCTCTCGCTTCGCTCGAGATGACGGCGGCGCGGGGCAAAAGACAATGTGCTGCAAGAAGGGTCAGGAAAAAACGTGACGCAAATGTGTGTAGGCAGTGGGGAGGCGCGGGTGGGTAATTCTGTCAAATAGCAAATCATAAATAGGCAATTATATCCAATTTTGTTTATGATAGTACCTATGTATTAATAAAAGTATATTTTTGCAAACAGTTACAAAATGTGTTACTTTATGCAAAAACATACTAATGGAAAAGTATAATCAAAATACATATAATAAATTAGATAGTTATCTAAAAGAAGTAAGATCGCAAGGTCGTTATGCCTTTACGCTTGATGAATTGAAAAATCAGTTTCAAATGCCGTATCCTGCAATTAAGCAAAAATTGCACAGGTTGAAATTGAAAAATGAAATTGCAGTTATTAGGCAGGGATTTTATGCAATTATTCCTGCTGAATATTCAAAGCAGGGAATACTACCACCCTACCTATTTATTGATGATCTGATGAAATCGCTAAATAAATTGTACTATGTAGGTTTATTGTCGGCGGCAGCCATGTACGGCGCGGCACATCAGCAGCCAATGGGATATACTGTTATTACCGAAAATCCGGCGCCCAGAAATATTGATAAACTGAATATTGTGTTTTTTCCGAAACAGACTTTTTTGCAAGAAGGTATTATTCAGCAAAAAACGGCTGCCGGATACATTAATGTTTCTTCGCCGGAACGTACTGCATTGGACTTCTTCGACTATATACACAAATTCGGCATTAATAGAATTACTACGATTTTGCAGGAATTGACGGAAGCAATGAAACCGGCTAATATTGCGAAAATAGCGAAGCAGTTTTCAAACACCGCAGCTATTCAGCGATTAGGTTTTATTTTGGAGAATGAAGTAGGTGCAGAAAAATTATCTGATGCTTTGTATAAAATTTTGATAGAGCGACATTTTTTTGTTATTCCGCTTTCGCCTCAAAAAGAGAAAAAAGGTGAAATAAACAGTAAATGGAAAATAATTATTAATACTGAAATAGAAAGTGACTTATGATATCACAGAGATTTATTGAAGAATGGCGAGCTATGGCGCCTTGGACTTTGGATGCTCAAGTAGAACAGGATTTGGTAATTGCACGTGCAATGATTGCAATTTTTTCGGATGATTTGCTAAAAAGTTCTTTAGCTTTCAGAGGTGGTACGGCTTTACACAAACTATATTTGCAACCACAAATTCGCTACAGCGAAGATATTGATTTAGTACAAATTAATGCCGAACCGATTAATCCTATATTGAAACGAATGCGCGAACAATTGGATTTTCTTGGTATGAAACGAATTGTAAAGCAACATATTCACAACAATACAGTTATTTATCGTTTCGATTCCGAAATGCAACCGATTACCCCGATGCGTTTGAAAATAGAGATAAATACTCGCGAGCATTTGAATGTTTTTGATTTTAAAGAGATTCCATACGAAGTAAAAAGTTCGTGGTTCTCCGGTCAATGCGATGTTACCGGATACGAAATAGAGGAACTTTTATCTACAAAGTTACGAGCTTTATATCAGCGTAAAAAAGGGCGTGATTTATTTGACTTGTATTGGGCTTTAACACAGTTGAATATTGATACGGAAAAATTGATTCATTGTTATAAGATCTATATAAAAAATGTTGTAAATATTCCACCCACGCAAAAACAATTTCTTGCAAATATGAACGAAAAACTTACGGACAAAGATTTTAGAGAGGATATTTACCTATTATTGAAGCAAGGTATTAGTTACGATATTGAGAATGCTTGGGAATTGGTAAGGAAAGAGTTAATTGAAAAAATATAAACAGGAGAACAATGTAGCCATGAGCCAGCTAATTTTTTTTAATCCCAAAAACTCATAAAATGTTTTCCAAATAAAGTAATTGTATTTATCGGTTTAACCATCAGAATATTTTAAACGGAGCTTTGCATTTCTTTCTTCTTGAAACATGTCGAAAAGTATAATTGAAAGTTCATTATCCTGAACTTCATCATACGCTTTCGCGCCGTTTTCTTTAATAACTTGCTTAACAACTTGTGCGTCGTAAGGTGTAGATGTGTCAATTTCAGCATCTGAAATGAAGAGTGTGAATATGTGGTATATATCACCCTCGTAATCAATTGTAGCCAAAAGTTCGTAGCGTTCTTTTTCGCCGTTGTAACCATAAATTGTTACAATTTCGGAGCCTTCGGGCTCGGTAAGTGTAATGTTTTTCATTTTCATCATCTTTATATTAAACTTAGATTTATTTTCCATTTACCAAGTAATTTGTGATATACCCCTCATCAATACAAAGTGCACGGTTTCTGAATTTTTGTGGTTCCTTTTTTACTTTATGCAGTATATCTTCAATAATAGAATCAATGCCACGTGCGCCAAGTTTTTTATCCGTCAATTTCGCAATTATTTGTAAAGCTTCATCAGAAAACCGGACATCTGTATTATACAAGAGTTTACAATCATAAATATTTTTAGAAACAGCGTTTCCCGAAGTTTCTTTCATTATTCTAAAGAGTAGATCTTCGGTCATTGGGTTCAATACTTTAATTTTCCCGATTCTTCCCAGCAGTTCTCTTTGAAAACCAAATTTTTCAAGGTCTTCGGTTTTTAGTTCTTTTAAATAGTTTACGTCATTTTCTGCGCTATTTGTTGTAACAAGTTCTCCCATCATTCTTTTCCGTTTTTTTATTATTTCTTCAATTCCGGAAAATGCGCCACTAAAACAGATCAAAAGATTATCTACCGGCAAGTTGTGTATCACTTCGCTACTGTCTCCGCTTGCTCTAATGGGTATGGTTTTTCCTACATTGAATAGTTGCATGATATCTCTCTGTATATCGAAATTCCAGTTTGTTGCCGCACTGCCTTCGCTCACATCTTTTTTGATATAAGGAGAGATTTTGTCAAATTCATCATAGAAAATAACGGAATATTCCATATCCTTCCATGATAATTTTTTTTCATTTTTGTAATTGCGAATATAATCTCCAATATTAATGCCACGCCAACCAATGGGGGATAAATTTGCCGTATTGATATCAATAAAAGGTATTTTGCAAATTTCTGAGAAAAGCCTTAATATTTCGGTTTTTCCCACCCCTGTTGAGCCAACTAACAAAAAAGAACATTTACAATTTGGTTTTTTGCTTAACGATTTGCTTCTCAAATGCTGTGAAAAACTAACAGCAATATCATCAATCACAGAATCCTGCCCAAGCACTTCTTTACGAACTTTCTCTGCCAAGACAAGTGGGTCATCTTCGTGCACAATTTCATCACCATCATCGTTGTCGTCATCCACACCTGAGTAAAAAGTTTTCCACTCGTCAAATCCCTTTAAACCAAAATTGAGTTCTGTAACTTTTACCGGTTTTCTGCCAGATTGGAATATCTGATAATATTTTTTCAGGTAGTCGTATAATTTGTCTGTAATAGAGTAAGTTCTTGGGGCATTATAAGTAGTTAGCATAAGTTCCGTCAATTCTTTAACATCATTAATATTTCTTGTGTATTTAAAAATGTTACTTTTAGTTCCAATTACTGACAAGCGTTGGCGGCATGATTTTAATATCTCGTTTGCCATACTACCGGCTAACTTGTAAAAGAGCTGATAGTGTTTCAGTGATATGTGATTCGTATCTTTCTCTTTCAGGTAACTAAAAAGTCTATCTAAATCGGAATAAGCCATTTCATTATCATCTTTTACTTTAATGAAACCATGTAGTGAATTATATCCGCAATCATCCTTTATATCATCCAGTATGCCAGCTTCTAACAACTCGGCAACCATAAATAAATTCTGTTCGTCGTCAGGGGCTTCGTGGTACAAATATTCCAACAACGCCTTTAATAGATAGGATTCAGCGAGTGTTGCAGGAGTATCGCAAATATGTGCATAAAAATTGTTTACTGCCCTGTCAAAATCAGGACTTCCTTTTTTAAACGCTTCGGTGTGAAGTTGTTCGTAAGCGTTTGGACCTAATAATTCGGCTTCTTTTGTGACTCTCATTTTTTATTTTTTTGTTATTATACGTAATACTAATGTGTTTTTTGGTAATTTTTTCTTTTTAAATTTTCCACAAATAACGTCAAAAAAATAGCCTGCTCACCGTGAAATTACATGAAAGCAGGCATAACAATGAAATATTAAGGATGCTGTATTTTTATGAATTTTTGCTTTCTAACCAAGAATCAACATCTTTATATTTTTTGAAGAATGTAATCTCATCATCAGTCATATTCATTAATGGATTATTCTTAAATTCTGAAGATTTAATCCATAGGCTCTCTGAGAGCATGCCAAAGGATCGACTATTTTGATCAATAAGATAAACAGTTAGTTTTTTTTCTTTAGAATCGTATTCAAAGGGTGAATCAATAACATACTTTTTAATTATCTTTTTACTCTCCCTTTCAGGATCATATTCCTTTTGATGATTTGTAACATAAGGATAACCCTTTACTGATGTAGTGTAAGTATCCTTTTTATGATTTTCAGGAACAGGCTTGGGAATATGACAATGGGTGGTAAATAGCATAATATAGTCGTTTGTTGTAAGATCAAGCCACGTTTGTTTAAGATAAGCCTCAAAATCATTAGGAATTTCAAAAGTTTTAGAATGGGACACTATTAAAGTACGATCAAATTTTAAAGAATGAGAAAAAGTAGCAAAGCAATAATAGAGATAAATAGCAAAACGGCGAGCAATCATTCTTCCAATAAACTTGTTCACATCTTCTTTTTCTGGAGTCTTTTCTCCCGGTTCCTTATTTACTATACTTTTTTTAGATGGGGTTGTTAAATCATAATCAGTTTTCGTTTTCTTCCAATCTTGGGCGAAAGAATCCGTAATATCGCGCATATCAAGATATAATTGATCATTAAAAGCCTTTTCACCAGATTGGCAGAAAGAACTTATAAACATATCAATAAGTTTTTTTGACTCCTCTGATATATACTCTTTGGTATCTTTAATTTTTAATTCAGGAAATTTATGTGTCATTATGTACCTATAATAATTAAGGAAGATTTTATCGTCTGTTATATTCATAAGTTTATCTGATGAATTTCTTTTAGCTAACTCAATAATTCTTTCAATCAACGCCGGTCTCCCTTGTTCGCTTAGCATCAAATCTTTATTCACATTTTCGATATAGCAGTTTATTTTTTCGGCAACTTTAATACGAAAATCTCTCGGCATATTTGAAAAAGCAATAAATTTATACCAGCCTAATTCATTGGCTTTTTCAATGAATGTATAACCTTGTGGGTACATCAAAACACCTTCTTTGTTTTTCAATTTGTAGTCACATAGAATTACCGAAAACTCTGTTTTGCTATTTTTTACTTTTTTCAAAGCTTTTTGAGGGTCACTCTCACAATGAATAAAAACATTTTTTTTCGCAGCCTCCTTTATTAATTCTTGAAAATTCTCCTTCTCATATTCATCGTCAAGAAGTAATACTTGATACTTTTCGGTGTTGATTGGAGTATCATTATCAGGTGTGGAATTTTGTTCATGACCATTCAAGGCATTTACTACTAAATCTTTATTACAAAAAGATTTTATTGAGTCTATATCTTGATCCGGAATTGCTATTAACTCCACAATCAGAGGTTCAGTATTCGGACATTCGGATAGAAGTTTTATTATATGTTCTTTAGAATCGCTAATATTGCCCACGTTCAAATCATGGCGAATTGCGCATAACATTCCATAGAGGGAACAATAATGTGCTAAGTCTGCCATCTCCAATTCGGAAAGCGGCTTCATTTCGTCAAACATTTTAATTTCTTCTTTATCTGCGGGGAAACGCACAAAATGGTGTCCCAGTCCATAGGTAGTTATTATATTATTTTTTGGAGGAGCTTCTTTAACAATTTCGCTCATATCCATGGAATAAGTGAAGAATAATACCGGAAGTTTTATTTTATCTTTGATGCGAAAACTTTTGACAAATTCGATACCCCAAAATTCAGATCGACAATGCCTCTCCCAATTTAATTCGCAAAATACCATAATGGCATTAAATTTTTCAGGATTTTCACCTTCTGCCGGAAAATATCTGTAAAAATCATTTTTATTTTCATTTGAAATATAAACAAACTCTCTGCCCTCATTTCCTAAAAACTTTTGGTAGACACTGTCATCTATCTCATTATCATTATGACAAACCAATATTTTCTTTTGCATATTTTCTTTCATAATTAACATTTTTTATAAAATTAATTTTTGTCCGCAATTTCTTCAGCTTCTAATTTTTTCTTGTATATCTCAACTAATTCTTTTACTGAACACTCATAAAGCCCATCGTGGCAACCGCACCAAGTCATTTCATATATACAATAAGCAGTGATTTCCAATTCACTATACCGGCTTAGCGTTTCTTCGCTTATTACAAAATTTAGCCATCCGCCCCAGTGTAAATATTCTAAGCCATACTTATCACAACGCAGGATTTTTAAAAATGATAAATCGGCTTCACTTTCTTCGTCCGGTTCTCTTCCTATGATTCTTATAAATTCCGGAACCACATATTCTTCTTCGTCCGGTGGATATGGGTGTTTTCCATAAACATGATGATGTCCATGATTCGTTAATCCATCTTCCATTTCATCCGGGTCAACCTCAAATGGTTCTATATACAGCGTAATATCCGTTTCCATCCCTTCCATTTCTTTTAATCTCAAAAAAACAGGTAGATAGTCATCTATGTTATCATCTTCGTCTTTGTAGATTCTCTCCAAAGTATCTTTTACGTCTTGCCAGTTATGTTTATTAATTAAGTCTTTAAATATCATTGTTATTTAATTTACCAGGGTTATTCCTTTATTTTTTTGCTTTCAATAGGCGGTGCACTAATAGTTTTGACATTAATAACAATCATCAGCCATCGATTGCCAATAAGAACGAAGACGGGGACACCACTCACATCCTTCACGAGGCTTAATACCATATTGACACCAACCACCTTTTGGATAGCACACTACAAGATTTTGAGCATCTTGATTCTTCCAATATGTAACAGCAATTCGTAAAAGCTCCACAGCACTATCTTTATCTCCAAGTCCCAAAGCACAGCCTGCGCTCTTCACACAAGCACCACCATTATCCCCTAACTTCATTGCTTCTGCATAATAATCCCATGCATCTTGGTAGTTTTCTTTAGCATAAAGAGTGTCACCCTTATCCATATATTCTTCATATTTTTCCTTATCACTTTTCCCAAATAATCCCATAATTGTTAAACTTTTTAGTTAATAATGCGTGTTTACTCTAAAATCTAACAGCAAAAATATCTGTTTTTTGAATGATGATTATTCCGTTTTCGATATTATCATTAATTCATCTGTCAGCTTACTAAGAGATTGTATATATTTATCACTTTCAAAACTCCCTTCCAATTTGGGAAGCGATTCAACATCAATTCCTGCATTGTTAAGTTTGTTAAAATCATCACAATCAGGAGATCTTTTTGTATTACAAATTTCCAAAAATTCGCTTATAGCTTCAATCTTTATTTTGAAAACTACTTCTTTGATAATTCGTTCTTTTCTATCGCCGTCATCGGCAAGAAGAATCTCGCACACTTTACTATAAATCGGGTTGCCCACAGTATGTCTTCCTTCTATTGGAAAAATAGAATCCGTCACTTGAGGCTGAATACCTTTAGTATGGCGTATCACATACCACTTTTCACCATCACTTTTTTTCATTGAAAGAAAAGAAGTATCCCACCAGTCGAGATTTTCTACCTCTCCCCCCTCATTTCTGTCCCAGACAAAAACAATTTCGGCATTGTCTAAATTATCGGCGGGAACTAATTTTCCATCTTCAAAAATCAGAAAACCTTTTTCTTTTAGTTTATCAAAGCCATCAAACTTTGCAGAATCATTGACATCCTTGAACTTGGATTCAGTTGTAATAATAATAACTTTTGTGTTCATATTTATCTTCTTGCTTGATTTAAAATATAATTCATTGAATATTTGTTTCTATTTTCCATAAACGCATAAGATACTGACGACATATTAAGAAAGCGTATATAAGGCGGTAATTGGATTGTATGTCTGCCTCTGCCGGAAGTAACAACTACAATACAGCCCTTATCTTCAACCCAATTCCTCAAACACTCATCAATTTTTTTTCTATTATTATAGTAATTCCCATATACAGATTCCAATATGCTATAATGGATTAAAACAAATTTTGGTTTAACAGTATCTATCTCTTTGTTGATATTTGGAATCAAGTTGCCTACATCCAAACTTGATTTATTCAAATTTTCTTTAGTTATAAAAACACCGGAATTTAGGAGGATTTCATCGACAGAAAAATTGTTGTTATCAACGGTTATTTCTGTTTTTGAATATGTTTGAATCCGGTCTTCAATAACTAAAATTCTTGAACCGTAACTATCCCACAACTGCCCTTTTATTATGATTGAAATATTGTTGTTATCAAACTCACTTTGGTTTACATTGGTTCTATATTCACTTAAATCGTCTGCCAAGTAGAAAAACGGTAATTTGTTCTGGGCATTTGATGACAGTATTTCTATCCAAGTAGAAATGGAAGGATTCTTTTGTTTTTCTTTAATAAAGTCGTCATACTTTATTGCACTATGGTCTATCAAAACAATTTGCTTTTCTTTCAATTCAATGTTTTTCATTTTGTCAATATCCGCTCCGTTTTGTAACAATACTTCATCAAGCAAACTTTTGCCCAAAAAAAGCTCCCATACTTTTGCTTCTAAACTGACAATGTCAAAATCGGAAGCTGTTATAAGATTAGTGATTTCGTTAATGTTATCACCATCAACATAACACCATCTGTTTGGAAGCAATGCTTTATATTCAAGTTCTTTACTCTCTGATGTTCTTCTTTCTATTACGCCTTCTGAAAATGTTTTTTCGGTAATTGTTTTTTCGGCAAAAAAATCCTGTTCAGTAATTGTGCTTATTACGAAACGATGAGCAAATGAAGCATTTTTTTCTAATTCGCCTAATAACTCTCTTTTAGATTTTATTAAAATGCCTTGACCCAATAATGCGGATTTTGCATCATTGCTAATATTCCAATCGCCGACCAATAAAAATTCTTGTGGTTTCTTTATATAAAACCGATAGCCTAATGCTTTGTTTTTGTTATCTGTTTCGGCTGAAAATGCTTCGAGTAAAGGAACATACTCTTCGTTTTTATCTAATACTCCTCCAATTTTCCGTTTTATATCGGTATCTTTCAGTTGTTTCTCTGGTTCAGTATCTACGAGAAGATTATGAAATTTTCTTCTTTCTTTTTCCTTTTGTATTTCATAATCGACATCGGATATTTGCCTTAAAAATGCGGCAGACGATTCCATTTCTATACATCCTAATCCCTCTCTACGCAAATTTCCTCTTTCATCTGTTGCCGTTTTTTCCAAAAAGTCTTCCATTTTTTCGACTAATTCCGTAATATTGTCTTTTTGTATTCCATCGTCTATCTCGACACAATAGTATTGCTGGTAATCTAATGGCGTATTTTGTTTGTCCGGAAAAATCTCTCTAATATTTATGGTAAAAGTTATCGGCTTGTTATTATCATTATTAACAGAAATTTGGCTATGCTTTGCCGTATTACGAATAATATTCTCAATAATGTTGTAAAATGCCTGACAACCAGTTATATCAGAAGGAAATGCTGCAGGAATATCTTTAGATTTTGACAGTTTATATGTAGTTCCATTTTTGTCGGTATATTTTAATTGAATTTGATACTTAAATTCTGTTTTCCCCGAAATATAATTTAGCAACAATCGAACACGGTCTAATTCTCTAAACACTTCGCTATACATTTTTTTCGAGGCAAGAGTGCTGGGAATGCCATAAGTAACCTCACTCAAATAAGCCATACGATTTTTGACATATTGATTAAAATAAGCAAGTTGAGGGTTAGGTTTCAAAAACTTTTCATCTATATTTATAATTGAAATATAAGTATTTGCCTTTATTTTTTCTTCTAATTGCGAGCATATTTTTTCTCCGCTCAAATGGCTGAAAACGTGACTGCCAATATTATGACTTAAATTCCGTGCCATCACTTGAGCAAGCGAAGCCATGATTTCCGCTTTATTTAGTCTTTCTCTTTTTTGGGGAGGTAGTAAAAACGGAAAATTAGATAGTTCTTCTGTGAAATTTTCATATCCACAGCCTCTTTCAAATTCCTTGAAATAATCTATTTCTTTTGACTGAAAGTCAAAATCATAATATCTCATTGGGAGTTCCAACTCATTGAACTTTTCATATTTATCTTTGAGGTAGTTTGCAAACTCAATCACTTCCGGGTTGAGGTCAATACCTCTATCAATGGCATAAGTTCCAAAAGTTCTCATTATAAGAACTGCCAGCATTTCTACATCATTCTTATTGCGAGCATACTTAAAGATATTTTTCCAATTACCGATTACAGGAAAATGTTGGCGGCAAGTGTAATAAACTTTCTGTTCGTTGCTTGTGCTACCCGCAAGTTCTTTGAACTTTTTATAATGTTTAAGTGCAATATGGTCTTCGTTTTTTTCTTCTAACATATTGAATAGTCGGTCTAAATCGCTTTCATAGTCATCGTTTGTATTTTTGCGGTCATCTATTCCGGCATCAATCAGATGTACCACCATAAAAAGATTTTGTTCATCATCAGGTGCTTCTATTTGTAAATACTCCAACATTGACATCAAAAGATATTTTTCCGCTTTGCTTGTATCTTTCCAATGACGGAAATATGTATTTACCGCCTGCTCAAAATCAGGTTCATCGGTTTTGAATGCTGAAATATGAAGTTGTTCGTATATGTTTAATTTACTATACGCTGCAAAAAAGTCTTTGCGAGCCGACTCATAATCAAAGTTCTCTTTGCTTTTCAAATAGTCCAGTGCGTTTTTCCAAGTATAATACGCATCAGTGCATCGAGGGTTTATAGATAATGCCTTCTTACAATCTTCAATCGTCTTATCTTTTTCGTTATTATAGTTATACATATCACCACGATACCAAAAAGCCCAAGCGTAATCAGGCTTTTTCTCTACGGCGGTTGTCATGTCTTTTATGGCAGAATCATATTGCCCCATGTTGTAACCATAGGTAAATGCACGAGAAAAGTAAGCGTAAGGGTAGTCGCTATTATTGTTCAATGCTTTTGAGATATATTCTATTGATTTTTCATTGTCTTTTCCTGTGTAACAACCTCCTAATCGCACAAGTGCTTCGGGCATATTTGGGTTTAACTTTAATAACTCATTGATAACCTTTTCACTTTCCTTATACTTATTGAGTTTCTGCAAACATTGCACTTTTTTCAAATAGGCTTCAACAAGTTTCTTACGCTTGCACATGTTGAATATTCTCTCAAATTTAGAAGTGTTATTTATTATCCCATCTGCTTGTGCGATAATTGCTTCAAGTTCTTTCTCAAAAATATCTACGCCTTGAATCAGATAATCCAAATCATCTTCGTATTTTGGTCTATTGGATTTTTCTTCTTTGTTTTTTTTATATTTTGAGAATAATGTGTCCGAGGAATCAAGAACCCTTTCTTCTTTTATTTCAGGCGAAATAACCTGTTCTACTTGTTCAGACAGAGAAGAATGTGCAGTATTTGTTAGAACATTTTTTTCTTTTTCTATCATTGGCTGCTTGCTGTTTCCGTTGTGTTCCTGTATTTTGTCTATCGACTCGTCAGTTGCAAAGTCATATTTCTCTTTGCTATCGTCTTTGAAAATGTCAAAGATTTCTTTAACGAGTTCTTCATCAGCAACAGGTTCAAGCATTTTATCACCGTCTTTTATGATCTCCTGCATTACAAAAACCTCTGCCGGAACTTCTAAATTAATTTTGCTCTCGTCTTCAACAAACGGTGTTAAAACAAGATAGTTATGCTTTTCGTGTTCAATAGTCGAAAGAAGTTCGAAAACTTTACTATCGCCGTTTTCGTCAAAGAGTTCTACAACTTCGACTTCTTCTTGAACTGTCTGTAATTCTGTTTTTTTATGTGTCATTATTTCGTTTTTTAATCAATTAAAATTCAGGGTGTAAAAGTATCATAATTTTGTAATATTTTTCTTCAGCAATTAAGGCTGCATCATGTATAAGGTGTCGTTCATCAATATGGTTTTCGATGCCGGCATTGACAACTCTTCTAACAAGAACGCGCCTTTATCTAACACACAACGAATGGGATGTTTTTTTTCGCAACGACTTGCTTGTATCCAAATACCTGCTCTATTAAAAAACATACAATATGCCGCACCTGAATAATTATCATAGAGTGAGTTACTCCAATAAATACCAAAAATGCTATCCTGCATCGGGTATAGTTTTTCATCTTCATAAGTTATTGGAAGAAAAATCATGTTTCCATTTGATTTATCTACAAACTTGGCTCCTTGTATTCCGTTTATGGTTGTCCATATTTGAAGTACATTTACAGGATCTAGAAGGCTGTAAAATTCTGTTACAGTTGGTAGCCGATAGCCGCCCATCGAATTTGGTTTCCATTGATAGAAGTCGCCAACTTCTTCGGGGAAGTCGGTAAAATGCCCATAGACATTTACATTGTGAGTAGCCCATAATACATTATTGATAAGAACAAAATCATTATCAGCAATTTCATCTATAAATGCCCATCTGGTGTGGTTGTCCTTATTACATTCATTAATTGCGGTGCTTTTGTTATGGTCGCAACATGAGAATAGTGCACTTGCAATGTATGATGCAATAGCAAGCAATATGTAGTATAATAAATTCTTAATCTTCATATTTGTCATTTTTTAGTTCTAAAAAACAGTCTATTTGCCCTTTTATTTTGCTAAGTCCCGAATGTGGAATCAGGTATATATTTTTGATATTCATTTCGCCAAGCCACTTATGCCAAATGTAATGAAGCATATCCATTTCGTCGAGATTTGAATATTTGGGGTTAATTTCCAATATACAGACTGACAATGAATGAAACGTTTTTTCAATAGGAATAATGCCGTAGTCGTGTTTTTCTATCAATTCTTTCCAATTAGTTTTACCTCTTACTTTGTTAAGGAAGTTACTGGTTGTTGTTCTATTTCCTTCTGTTTTCCGGGCAGATGATGATTCAAAATCAAAATATCCGTCTGTAATGATAAACAACCTATTCATACACTCTTCTTTAATGTCGCTTGATAGATTGTCATTGTAATATTTCCAGATGTGAGCGCCTTTATAATCGGAATGTTTGGTGCGATTTTTAGTAACTTCGCCATACAACTTACCCAATTCGTTTTTTAAGCCTGCCTTGAAGTTTTCCAATTTCTCCACTTTTTCATGAGTTTTGAATTTTGACATATCCAAAAAGAGAGAGTTTTCATAGTGATTTATATTTATGTCTTCCATATTTTCTTGCGGAGCTATCACAATGCGAAACTTATCTTTTGAGTTAATAATAAGATTGTTTCGTACTACCGACTCATATTTTTCAAAAATGTGAATTATAAGTGCGATGTCCTGTTCAGCTTGACTGTTGTTCAGCAACCGGTCGTCCATGTTAATGAGAATGACGTAGTTTTCCGGCTGTTTTTCTTGTATTGCCGTTTTTTTCGGCGTGCATGAAACTATTAATAACGGGGCAATGATTGCCATAAAGATAGATGATTTCATATTCTTTTAATTTAATAAGTTATAAAAATTATGCTGCTTTACCTTGGGTAATTTCAGTGAGAACACGATCTTTTACCGCTTCACATTCTTGAATGAGTTTGTGAATGGTATCTTTGTTACTCAAATTGAGAATATATTTTAGCCAACCGGAATAAAACTCTTCAATGTTAATTTTCAGTTCATTAATTCCATAATGGATCATTTCTAAGTCTTTTTTTAATGATTCAATCTTAAGATTCAGTTTCTCTACTCCCGCAACACATTTTAAAATCTCACTTTGTAATTTGGAAATATGTGCATCAATATCTTCAATCTCTTTTCGAATCAGGCTCATTTTTTTTCGGAGAAACGCTTGGGAATTAATCAGTTCATGTTGCTCTCTTAATTTGTGCAACAAGATACTCCAACCTATGCAGGTAAAAAAACCCATTACCAAAACCATAATAAATACGGGGCTTTTGTAGAAAATCCATTCCCCTTTATTTAGTCCCATCAGTACTTCGAGTCTGTGGTTGCTTGCTTCTATGAAATAAGCAAGTAAACCATCTGCAAAAAATATAAATACTACGGTTGCCGCTACCCACAAATAACGCCATTTCGATGTGCTGTCGAAAAACAGGTGTAAGACCATTCCGAATGCAAAAAATATAATCGGCGCAAACCAGTGCAAGTTGAACTCTGAAAATGCGGCACTATTGAAAACCGTATTCATCACGGTAGCAATATTATTAAGGTTGGCATTAGCCACCTGTTTAGCAATGTCTCTAAAAAAAGCGTTGTGGAACGATGAGACGTAAAAGCAGTATAGAAAAATTGTTGTTGGGATAAAAACAGCCAAAATCATCCAAAAATTAAACACAGCTTTGGAGTTTTTCTTATCCACGTTTTTCGATTTTTCGATTTCCAACTCATTCATCTCTCCTTTTTTATTCTGTTTTTTCTCGTCTTGAGTTGATTCTTTAACTTTTAGATCATTAACTTCTGCTTCAGCAGTAATTTTTTGCTGTTCGGCAGTAACAATCTGCTTTTCAACTTTTTTCTTTTCCGCCAATTGCTTCGCTTCATCGTCTTTGTCGCTAACGATTTTACGGTTAGTAATCAAGTTTAAGGTATTGGCAAGATGGATAGACTCGCCTACAACTTTACCGGCTTCGATGTAGCCGTGTTCTTTCAAATCTGTTTTGAAAGGAAGAGCTGTTTGATTTAAATTAAAAAGGTTCATAGTGTATAAATTTATTTGGTTTATTGGCACAAAAATAGCTATATAAGAAATGTTAATTTCGTGAAACGTAGTGAAAATGGTTGCTCATTGAGATGGTTTTTGCAGGTGGGTTACCTTCAATAAAATTTTCATCAATAGTAAGGGTTGTGTTTCTATAGTTATCGCAATTATAGTAAACGTCTGACATTAATTTATCGAGTACGGATTTAAGAGAGCGTACTCCCAAATCAGATTTCACAACAGTTTTAGCGATTTTTCGCAGTGCACCTTCCGTGAATTCAAGGTTAAAACCTTGCCCTTTACATTCTTCTTTGTGATATTCAAGTATATTATCTGTAGCAGTTGTCATAATTTCATATACAATATCTTCTGTTAATGGATTCAAGACGTGCACATTGCCAATTCTACCCAAAAGTTCGGGGAGATACCCCCACCGCTCTAAATCAGGATAATCAAGTTGTTTTAATAAATTGTGATCAACATTCATTTTGTTGGGCGAACTTTCTGTTGAAAAACCTATGCGATTGTTCACGTTCAAACGATTTGCAATAATTTTTTCAATGCCCGCAAAGGCACCTTCAAAGACTATCAAAAAATTATCAGCCTCCAGTTCTTGCTTCAAAGTAAATGCGCCTATCTCATTATCAATAACAAGATTATGATTTTTCTCGAAGAGCCTCATTATGTCCCTTTGCATATCTATATCTTTATCTGAGCTATATTCACCTATTAAATTTTGCGAGTTATAGTGGGTAATTTTATCTATCTCATGGAAAATTATTATTGCGTATTTAAGCTTCTCTATATCAGAATCATCATTGATATGTTCACCAATAATATCTACAATATGCTTGCCACGCCATGAGTTGGGAGTACAGTCTGAGGAATTAATTCGGATTACCGGTATATTTGCAGCCTCATTTGCTATTTCACCAAAGAGCTTCAACATTTCAGATTTTCCCGATCCTGTTTTCCCTACAAGCAAAAATGGTGTCTTAACTTTGCAACTTGTACCAAGCCGTTTGCTTTCTATATGTTGATAAAACGGAATGGAGATATTTTCAATTATTTCGTCCTGACCTTTAATATGCTGTTTCAGATTATTTGCAAGCGCTCTGGGGCTGTCTATAATTCTATCCACGACTTTGTGTTTAATACTATCCCCAAACACATCTCTTGTTAAATGAAAGGTTTCTTCAATATACTGCAACTCTTCGAAATTTAGTTTACCAAAGTGCATCACCCAGTCCTGCATTTTTCCACTATACTCAGATTTAATATTAACACCATTTCTCTGTTTTTGAAGCACTTCTTCAATTTGTTTGGTAGAGCTGTCAAAAAAATGGTTGAATTTAATGCTTTTGAGAATCAATAATATCTGTTTTGTTTTCTCAACAGAAATATTAGGCGAAACGAATAATCTCGCTGCGAAGTTTTTTATATCCACATTTTGTGGAAAGTCGTTGCTTTCTAATGAAATGCTAAAATAAGTTTGTTTCATAATTCATGTATTTTTAATGTTATTTAATTATTGAATCATTGTGCCTTGCTTTTCGGGTGTAAAAATAGCCATTTCTGAAATATTGACGTCGTGAAAGTTGATGAAAGTTGCTTAATGTTAGTTTTTTATCAAAACAATTATCTTCTGAAAAACACATTAATGAGTAGGCAATATCCAAAAATGGGTTTTGCCTACTCAAAGAATGATTATGATAGCTTATTCCCTCACAATTTTGTGAATAACAGTATCATTATCCACATATATCTTTACCAAATAAACACCTGTTGCCAAAGCGGATACAGAGATTTTTTCTTTAAAATTGTTTTCAGAAAGCAGTAAAGCACCCATTATTGAGTAAATTTCAACTCTATGTATCGGCGATTCAGATTTTATATGTATTTCACTATTAGTAGGATTTGGATAAATTTGGATTTTTTGAGCAATATTTTCATCAATTCCTACAACTGGTTTAAATGTAACACTTATGGTTGCATTATCCTGAATATTTGAAATGGTATAGTTATTTCCACCTGCCTGCACAATGTTTTCATTCATTTTCCAATGTACAACTTCTTGATTATCATACGGCATTGCTGTAAATGTTATATCATCTCCACAATCCACAGTTTGCGTTGTGTTTGGCGAAATGCTGCCGCCGGTGTCTGCCGATGGTGTAACGGTAAAAGTTTTCGTTTTGAAAGTAACATGCACCGTAGTATTTTCCTGAACATTTGAAACAGTGCAAAGGTTTCCGCCGGATTGAACTACAATTCCGTTTACTTTCCACTGGTCAATCTCCTGGCAATTGTCGGGTGTTGCTGTAAATGTTACGTTGCTACCACAATTTACGGTTTGCATCGTGTTTGGCGAAATACTGCCACCAGTGTCTGCCGATGGTGTAACGGTAAAAGTTTTTGTTTTGAAGGTAACCTGTATAGTCGCATTCTCCTGAACATTTGAAACAGTGTAAAGATTCTCGCCGGTTTGAGCTACAATTCCGTTTACTTTCCACTGGTCAATCTCTTGACAATTGTCGGGTGTTGCTGTAAATGTTATGTAGCTACCACAATTTACAGTTTGCATCGTGTTTGGCAAAATGCTGCCGCCGGTGTCTGCCGATGGTGTAACAATAAAAGTTTTTGTTTTGAAAGTAACTTGCACCGTAGTACTTTCCTGAACATTTGAAATGGAATAACTGTTTCCGCCGGTTTGAACTACAATTCCGTTTACTTTCCACTGATCAATCTCTTGGCAATTGTCGGGTGTTGCTGTAAATGTTACGTTGCTACCACAATTTACGGTTTGCATCGTGTTTGGCGAAATACTGCCACCAGTGTCTGCAGATGGTGTAATGGTAAAAGTTTTTGTTTTGAAGGTAACCTGTATAGTCGCATTCTCCTGAACATTTGAAACAATGTAAAGGCTCCCGCCGGTTTGAGCTACAATTCCGTTTACTTTCCACTGGTCAACCTCTTGGCAATTGTTGGGTATTGCCGTAAATGTTATATTGGCACCACAATTTACAGTTTGCATCGTATTTGGTGTAATACTGCCACCTGTGTCTGCCGAAGGGGTAATAGCGCGTTGCGCTCCAATAATATTAAAATTTTGCCAAACAGGTGTTGCAGCATATAAACATTCCGTTCCCGACGGAACATGGAGATTTACATTTGGTAAATGATGTCCGGCAAATATTAATGTATTTGATGGTATTGTTAGGGGTTCTTCCCAATTAACCGTTACATCTGTTAGCCCATCACCACAAAATGGCCATGCAAAAAAATGACTTCCTATATAAGTTACACTGCTGGGAATATTAACCGATGCAACTTTGCAACAACTATTAAAACTGCTTTCACCAATTCTTGTCACACCATGCGGTATAACAGCCGAAATAAGATTGTAGAAATCATAAAATGCGTGATCTCCTATTGTTTTTACGCCACTGTTTATAACGATATTTGTTACTAAATCCTTTATGCTATGCCAAGGTCTATCGTGTGGACTATTCCAATCCTGCATCTCTCCCACACCGCTACCACTAATAGTAAGAGTGCCGTTGTTGCAATTGAATGTGGCGGTAACATTGGCAGCATTAGGATAACCGATTTGCCAAGTTAGTACAATTGTTTTGAAAGTAACCAGTATCGTTATGTTTTCCTGAACATTTAAAACAGTATAAGTATTTCCGCCGGCTTGCACAACACTACCGTTTACTCTCCATTGATCAACTTCTTGACAATTGCTTGGTGTCACTGTAAATGTTATGTTGCTACCACAATTAACGGTTTGCACTATGCTTGGGGAAATGCTACCACCAGTATCCGCAGATGGTGTAACCGTAAAAGTTTTTGTTTTGAAAGTAACTTGTATTGTTGCATTTGCCTGAATATTTGACATTGTGTAACTATTCCCACCCGTTTGTATATCACTTCCGTTTACTATCCACTGGTTAACTTCTTGGCAATTGTTCGGCGTTGCAGTAAATGTTATGCTACTACCGCAGTTAACGGTTTGTAGTGTATTTGGCGAAATACTGCCGCCGGTGCCCGCCGAAGGAGTAACCGTAAAAGTTTTTGTTTTGAAAGTAACTTGTATTGTTGCGTTTGTCTGAATATTTGACGTCGTGTAACTATTTCCACCTATTTGCACAACACTTCCATTTACTGTCCATTGGTTAACCTCTTGGCAACTATTCGGCGTTGCAGTAAATGTTATGTTACTACCACAGTTAACGATTTGTGCAGTATTTGGCAAAATACTGCCGCCAGTGCCTGCCGAAGGGGTAACTGTAAAAGTTTTTGTTTTAAAAGTAACTTGTATTGTTGCATTTGCTTGCACATTTGAAATAGTATAGGTATTTCCGCCTGTTTGCACAATACTTCCGTTTACTGTCCATTGGTTAATTTCTTGGCAATTGTTTGGTGTTGCTGTAAATGTTTTATTATCGCCGTAATAAACAGTTTGCGTGCCATTTGGCGAAATACTACCACCGCTACCTACCGAAGCAGTTATAGTAAAAGTTTTTGCTACACAACGGACACACATTCCATCTCTACTATCGTGGGTTTGATTCCAAGCTGTTGCGCCATTATCAAACCAAAGATATGTAGCATGGTCGGCTCCAAAGTTACTCGTTCTATAATACCCATTACCAGCTTCTTGAAATACCCCATTACTGTAACGAGTTCCTACAGCGGGTAAGAAAATATTGTTGTTGTTATTTGGATCAGTGAATCTTCTACCACCTATACCATTTACCGTTGTCCATTGACCTATTCCTAATAATCCTTGAATTTCAGAAAGTGTTGGCACACGCCAACCGGTAGGGCAAGGATCGTTTGCTTCTGTCCAAATTGTTCCTGTGGGTTGTGAATTGTCCCAAGTTGTACCACCATTGGAATTTATTAATGGGTCGGTTGCACTCCATCCTACTTTTCTGTTCCATTGGTAAAACCAACCTGCGCTTTCAGGATTGGTAGCGAATAAACCGGGCGTACATACATTTCGAGTAGCCCACTTTACACCATTAATTATTACACCATTATCTGTATTATTTCCACAAGTTTCTAATGCACGACTTACAACTATCGTATAAGTTTTTGTATTTCCCGCTTCGGCTGTTACTACAATATCAAACACGTTATTTCCTACATTTAATGTTTTTGTACCTATACTTATACTTGGGAATGATGCGTAGGAATCAGCTTTGGTTGCAGAAATGGTTATTGAAGTTACGGAATAGGGCACAGCAACAGTATAATTTGTTGTATTAGAATTGAAACTTGGCGATAAAGTCCCCTGGCTTACACTTAAACTTGATAAATTGGCATTGTCTGATAAAATGGTAATTGTTACATATTTATCTGAATTATCAGTGCCTTTAATAAATGTATAGGGACGATATGGTGAAGATAGATTAGCAGAAAAAACAGGATAAATCCGATATGTTCCTCTTGAAGGCATAGAAGATAATCCAAAATCACTTAGATTGACACCCACAGGGAAGCTTGTCCATCCCCAACTCGGCAACAAATCGTCAAAATTAATGCGAGCAGGAGAGTATCCAATTTCTATAGAGCCAGTATTATTGTATAAAGCAAAACCAACCCGTCCTGCCAAAGGAGTTGAATTTCTATTGAACAAATTTGTAAGCGTTAATGTAAACGATTGAAATAAGCTCCCAATGGTTGTTAGATTTGAAGCAATAGCATCTACTGACATTCCCGGATTGCCGCACCTTACCATTCTGCTTCTGTTTGCACTCGAAGTTCCACAACTTGAATTTGTATGGGTATAAAAACGAATAGTTGTTGAAGAGGCAGCTGTCCAATTTACCGAACCTGTTCCTGTTGTTAAAATTGTTGTTCCTGCTGAATTAGTTATGGTAATATAATCGGTACCTATAGAACTTGAGAAAGTATAAGAAGTGCCGTTTGTAACTTGCACAACAGAATATTCTCCCGCGTAACAATTTGCTGCTATGCTTTCGTTTGAACCGGTACAAGTTGGTGTGAATGTCGAACTTGGGTATTGAGTGCCGTTAGTGCAACCTGTCGATGTTGATATTCGCCTGTATGCCAGAGTGTAATTTCCGTAGTATGAGCTATACCCTTTTACTTTCAGATAATAATAACCACTTGTGCCACATTGCCAATCCTCAATCTTATCTCTGTTAGATTCGCAACCGTCGTCGTTGTAAGCCACTTGAGTGCCTGAATTGTTATATAAATATAATTGAGTATCAAAGTTTGCCGTTGCACCATCGCCGCATCCTGTTTTAAAAGTATAGCGCTCACCTTGTGTTGCGTAAAATCTGTACATTTTGCAACCTTGTGTCAAAATATTACTACTGCTTGTATTCCAATTAGTAGTAGGTGTAATAGAATAATCGTAATTTGGAATTGTTACACAAGTGCCTGTGACAGCGTTGATAGGTATGCGGATTTCCCAACTATTTCCTGCATAATTGGCATTTGCGCTAATCCAAATCTTCAAATAACGCCCTGCCTGAAGATTTGAAGGTAAAGAAAAGGACGCACTGGTAGAAGACGTATTATGAGCCGTCGTTTTGTCTTCCCAATCGCCGGGTTCATTAGAAGTATCATCGCCTTCGTCTGGTATTCCACCGGTTAATTCTTTTAGATAGCAATTATATCTAACTTCGGGTTCCCCTGTTCCTATCCAAGAAAGGCTCAAAGTTTGTCCTGCGGTTACCGATGTAAGATTAGTTAATAACGTAGGTTGCTTTGGCCTAACCAAGATGTAAGTATAATCTGATGTTACAGTGCCACCCTGAAGATTTGCTTGAACATATATTTTTACGTATTTTCCAACAGTTAACCGGAGCAACTCATTATATGTACTTGGAGTTAATACTACAGACGTTCCACTAACGCCCCAGTTATATACCCAGTCTTGAGTAGAACTGTTTTTTAACGGATAGCCGGGTTCATTGTCGCCCGGATTTGGCACTCCTGCAAGTTGTTTGATTATTAGATGATAAGAAGTAGCTCCGGAAACAGGTTGCCAAGAAACAGTTAAGCCATCGCCAAAAGCATAGTACGATTCACTTGTTGATGTCCACGAAATTACAGGTTTGGTTGGTGTCGTACTTGAGTTCGGTAAATTATAGAAATCCGTAGGGTCAAGCAAATCACTGCGACGTTTGTAACATTTCGGAATTATGTATGTGTAATTTGAACAGTTTGATTTATTCTGCAAGCCGCCTGCTCCATCACCATTGAAATATTCAAGATGTAGCATTGAAGAACCTCCATTGCAATTTTGCTTAATCTTACCAATTTGATCACCTTTTTCAACGCGCATACCTGCTCGTAAATCGGAAGTGATTTCACCATAGAGAATTATGCTTCCATCGTCATTGAGAACTTCAAGAGCGTAAGTGCATGAAAAAAAAATATAGGGGTCTTTTCTTACTGTTCCTGAAGTAACCGCATACACAGGTACACCATTTCCATTACTATTGGGAACAAAGTCTATTCCTGCGTGAATGCGGTTACAACAACTATTGCAATTGTCATGCCTACAGGATCCAAATTGTCTCCCACTGTTTAATACCAAACAAGTTACTTTTACAGGACGCGCATAACCAGCAGGAAGGAGTCTTAGTGCCCCCTCACCGTCAAATTCTTCATTTTGATCATTTTCAATCGGTTCTAAAAAATCTATTTCTAATGTGTGTGCCTCTCTACCCTGTTTTCGTTTTTCTGTTTTGTTCACCTTGTTCTTCTTTTTTTCCTCTTTGTTAAGCTCCTTGTTAAGCTGTTTTTCTTGTTTTTTACTTAATTGTGCATAAGTGTCTTGCGGAATAATTACCAAAGTAAAGGCTAACACTACTGCCATTGCGACCAATTTTAAATGATTTTTTCTTTTCATTTTGTTCTTTGGCTCCATTGAGGTGCAGCTATTTGCACCTGTTACTAAATTTGTGTTTGTCTGATTCATAATTAAATTAAATTTAGGTTAATATTGATTTGATTTCTGGGTGTAAAAGTAAAAGTATCTGAAATGTTAATTTCGTGAAAGCTAATGAAAATAATCTAACATTGCAGTAATTCTATTTTTTAAAATTTCTGCGAAAAAAAAACAAAACGGAACGTATTTACCCTGAAAGACCGTGAAAAAATAAAAATATTTTTTGGCAAAAACACAAATTTTTACTACTCTTACAAATATAATTTCACACCTTTATAATCAAACTCACATATTTCATTTATACTTCTATCTACTACTTACTATTCTTAAAAGAAAACAATTTTTTCGCAACACAGTAGAAACAAAATAAAAATATTATGAATCACTTTAATTTTACAGAGTTAATGTGTGAGGTTGGTGCAGTTGCAGACCTTAACACTAAAGAGCTTCTGCTAAACAGTTAAACGTGGTAACAGAACTGGTCGGTCGCGTGAGCGATTGTAGCGGAAAACCCACAGCGCACATTTGCAACGAAGCAAATAGTAGGGAGAGGGTTCGCCCCTGTCCACGAAGCAGCAAAGCGAGGATTTGTAGCGGAAAGCGCGACGGCGTGTGAGAGGTTGTGTGTGGGGAAGCCGGCACGCCCAAAAAAATAAAAAAAGCGGCAAACCACTGATTTACCGCCTTCTCTTAATTTTTAATTATTAATTCTTAATTGCTTTACTTCACTTCTTCAAAATCTACATCGGTTACGCCTTCGTTATTAGCATTCGGTTCTCCGGGTGCTGCGCTATTACTGCCGGCATTTGCTCCGGCAAAGGGGTCTCCGCCGCCTGCACCGGCAAAGGGATCAGCGCCGGGTTGTTGTTGCCCGCCCGACTGAGCATACATCTTTTGCGAGGCTTCGTTCCAAGCAGCATTCAATTCTGCTGTAGCCGCATCAATGGCTGCAATATTCTTGTCGCCGTGCGCTTGCTTTAATTTGGCAGCGGCTTCTTCAATCTTGGTTCTGTCTTCGGCGGGAACTTTATCACCAAACTCTTTGAGTTGTTTTTCCGTTTGGAAAACCAATGCATCAGCACTGTTCAGTTTGTCAATCTCTTCTTTAGCCTTTTTGTCGGCTTCGGCGTTGGCTTCTGCTTCGGCTTTCATACGCTTAATCTCTTCATCGGAAAGACCGGAAGATGCTTCAATTCTTATTTTCTGTTCTTTACCGCTTGCTTTATCTTTGGCGGTTACGTTCAAGATTCCGTTTGAGTCAATGTCGAAAGTAACTTCCACTTGCGGAATACCGCGAGGTGCTGCCGGGATACCATCCAAATGGAAACGTCCGATGCTCTTGTTTTGGTTTGCCATTGGTCTTTCTCCTTGAAGGATGTGAATTTCCACAGAGGTTTGGTTATCAACAGCGGTAGTAAAGGTTTCCGTTTTTTTCGTCGGGATAGTGGTGTTGGATTCTATTAAGCGCGTCATTACGCTGCCCAGCGTTTCCAAACCGAGTGATAACGGGGTAACGTCAAGTAGCAGAATATCTTTCACTTCGCCGCTCAATACACCGCCTTGAATGGCTGCGCCTACGGCTACCACTTCGTCTGGATTCACACCTTTTGAAGGCGCTTTTCCAAAGAAATCTTCCACTACTTTTTGAATAGCAGGGATACGGGTTGAGCCACCCACGAGGATTACTTCGTCAATTTCGGAAGGTTTCATGCCAGCATCCGACAACGCTTTTTTGCAAGGTTCAACTGTTCTGCGGATGAGGGTGTCGCAAAGTTGCTCAAATTGGGCGCGGGTAAGAGTGCGTACCAAGTGCTGCGGAATACCTTCAATCGGCATGATGTATGGAAGATTGATTTCGGTTTGGTTAGAGCTCGACAACTCTATCTTTGCCTTTTCAGCGGCTTCTTTCAGACGTTGCAGCGCCATGGGGTCTTTTCTTAAATCCACGTTAAAATCTTTCTTAAATTCTTCTGCTAACCAGTTGATAATCTGTTGGTCGAAGTCATCGCCGCCGAGATGGGTGTCGCCGTTAGTGGATTTCACTTCAAATACGCCGTCGCCAAGTTCAAGGATAGAGATGTCGAACGTACCACCGCCAAGGTCGAAAACAGCTACTTTTGAGTCTGATTTTTTCTTGTCTAATCCGTATGCTAATGCGGCGGCAGTAGGCTCGTTGATAATACGTTTCACAGTTAATCCGGCAATTTCACCGGCTTCTTTGGTAGCTTGCCGTTGCGAGTCGCTAAAATATGCCGGCACGGTAATTACCGCTTCTGAAATCTCTGTTCCCAAGTATTCTTCGGCAGTTTTTTTCATCTTTTGCAGTACAATAGCCGAAATTTCTTGCGGAGTAAATTTTCTGTCGTCAATTTGCACTTTTGGCAGATTGTTCACACACTCAACTTTATAGGGCACTCTGCTCACTTCTTCTGTTACTTGTGCGCAAGTTTCGCCCATAAATCTCTTAATTGAGTAAATAGTTTTGGTTGGGTTTGTAATAGCCTGACGTTTAGCGGGGTCTCCCACTTTACGCTCATCGCCTACAAAAGCCACAATAGAAGGCGTAGTTCTTCTGCCTTCGCTGTTTGGAATCACAACGGGTTCGCTGCCTTCCATTACTGCCACACATGAGTTGGTGGTTCCTAAGTCAATTCCAATGATTTTTCCCATAGTAAATGTTATGTTTAATTGTTAATATTTTTTCAAGAAGTTAAGAAGTTAAGGAGTTAAGGAGTTAAGAAGTTGGGGGTATTTTTTTGTAAAAACGGTTGTTTATTGGCAACAACTGTGCCAAAGTTGTTTTGTTTTTTATTTCAAAGAATAAATCTAATTCCGAATAAATACTACTTTTGCGACCTCTTCCACAAAAAGGGTCCTGTAGTTCAATGGATAGAACGAAAGTTTCCTAAACTTTAAATTCGAGTTCGATTCTCGGCGGGACTACTAACGCATTATATTTTCCTTGTAAAACACAAAATCCAACAACTTGTATTTACAAATCGTTGGATTTTCCTGACTTTCGAGATTGTTGAGCGGAAGACGGGGCTCGAACCCGCCACCTAAAGCTTGGAAGGCTTTCGCTCTACCAAATGAGCTACTTCCGCAATAATAATTTAAGATTTAAAGATTTAAAGATTTAAAGATTTAAGGATTTAAAGTTTAAGGTTTTTAAATTTGAAATTTTAAATCTTTAAATCTTAAATTAAGGTGTGGGAGGAGAAGGATTCGAACCTCCGAAGGCGTCGCCAACAGATTTACAGTCTGCCCCATTTAGCCACTCTGGAATCCTCCCAATTTCGGTGAGCCGGTAGACGGATTCG
>Ga0123354_10001196_pt1 | contig 30578 bp, 40 predicted proteins | sample TergutLab28metaG_2_FD_97872 | JGI IMG/M metagenome (GOLD analysis project Ga0123354, IMG submission 97872) | Labiotermes labralis P4 segment gut microbial communities from Petit-Saut dam, French Guiana - Lab288 P4 | ecosystem: Host-associated > Arthropoda: Insects > Digestive system > Gut ... | reverse complement strand
GGCCGCCTGGGCGGCGCGGAAATAGCGAGATCGGAAACATACCATGAGGGGACAATACCGCTGCAAACGCTCAGAGCCGATATAGAATACGGCTTCGCGGAGGCGGCGACGACATACGGACGCATTGGCGTCAAGGTTTGGGTATATAACGGCGAGATCCTCAGCCAAACGCTCAGGACGACACCAAGGACGATGGATACCTCGAAACCGCCAAGGGAGCGGCGCGACAGGGGCGACCGCGGTGATCGCGGCGGAGACAGAGGCGCGCGAGGCCCCGGGCGCGGCGGCCCCGGAGGCGGACGGCCCGGCTTCGGGTATCAAGGCTCGCAAGGCTCTCAGGGCTCGCAAGGCTACCAAGGTTCGCAGGGAGGCGGATACAACCGCGGCCCACAGCAGGGAACCGGCCAAGGGGGCTCGCAAGGCTACCAAGGTTCGCAGGGAGGCGGATACAACCGCGGCCCACAGCAGGGACATAGCCAGGGGGGTTATCAAGGCCAGCAGCAGGGGCGCAGCCAAGGAGGCTATCAGGGCGGAAAGCCGGCGACATTTACTCCGAAAGAAGGAGGCGGCAACTGATGCTAACACCAAAGAGAGTCAAACACCGCAAGGTGCAGCGGGGCCGCATGAAGGGCAAGGCGACACGTGGGAACACGATCACGTACGGCGATTATGCGATGCAAGCCATGGAACCGTCGTGGATAACATCAAACCAAATCGAAGCCGCACGTATCGCGATGACCCGCTATTCAAAACGCGGCGGTAAAGTGTGGATCAAGATTTTCCCGGATAAACCGGTTACATCCAAACCGGCGGAGACCCGCATGGGTTCCGGAAAAGGCTCACCCGAATATTGGGTGGCGGTTGTGAAGCCCGGCAGAGTGCTTTTTGAGATTGCCGGGGTTCCTGAGGACGTCGCGCGCGAAGCGATCCGCCTTGCGGGGCATAAGCTGCCATGCAAGGTCAAGTTCATCAAACGCGAGGCGGCGATCGAGACGGGGGGTGAATAAGATGAAGGCAAGCGAGGTAGAAATGCTCAGCCCCGCGGAGCTTGAGGAAAAGCTTACAGGGCTAAAGAAGGATCTCTTCTTTTTACGGATGCAGCACGCGACGAATCAGCTTGACAACCCGATCAGGATAGCACAGGCCAGGAAAGACATTGCCCGAGTCAAGACAGTTATTCGCCGGAAGCAGTTAGAGCGGGCAGGAGGTTGAGTGAGATGAGCGAGAACAGGACATCAAGCAGAAAGACAAGGGTCGGCAAAATAGTGTCCGACAAAATGGATAAGACAATCGTCGTCGCGGTCGAGGATCGTGTGGCGCATCCGCTTTACAAGAAGATAATTAAGAGGACATATAAGCTCAAAGCACATGACGAGAATAATGAAGGCGGCGTCGGAGACAGGGTACGCGTCATGGAGACGCGCCCGCTGTCGAAAGATAAGCGCTGGAGGCTCGTAGAAATCATCGAAAAGGCGAAGTAGAGGAGGCAGCGGGGAATGATTCAGCAGGAAACATATCTTAAGGTTGCCGACAATACCGGCGCCAAAGAGATAAAATGTATCCGCGTGCTGGGCGGGTCCAGCAGAAAATACGGCAGCATCGGCGACGTCATCGTAGCATCGGTCCGCAAGGCTGCGCCGGGCGGCACGGTCAAAAAGGGCGAAGTCGTCAGGGCTGTCATCGTCCGCACCGCCAAAGGCGTGCACCGCGCGGACGGCACATACGTAAGGTTTGACGAAAACGCCGCCGTCCTTATCAGAGAGGATAAAAATCCGAGAGGCACACGCATATTCGGGCCGGTGGCGCGCGAGCTCCGCGATAAGGAATACATGAAGATCCTATCGCTGGCGCCCGAAGTAATATAGGGAGGAGGGGTCGCAATGCATGTAAAATCGAGCGACATCGTAGTTGTTCTATCCGGCAGGGACAAAGGGAAGCAGGGCAAGGTCATGAGCGCCGATCCCAAGTCCGGCAAGGTAATAGTAGAAGGCGTCAACGTTGCCAAAAGGCATAAAAAGCCGCGCAAACAGGGGGACCCCGGCGGTATCATCACTATGGAAACACCGATTTACGCTTCCAAAGTGATGCGAGTGTGCCCCAAATGCGATAAGCCTACGAGACCCGCGCACGAATTTGACGACAGCGGCAATAAAGTCAGCGTCTGCAAAAAGTGCGGCGCGAGAATCTGAGGGGAGCGGCGTAATGACTAGATTGAAAAAAAAGTACCAGGAAGAAGCCGCCCCTGCGCTGATGAAGAAATTCAGCTACAAGAGCGTCATGCAGGTTCCTAGAGTCGAAAAGATAGTCGTCAACGTCGGCTGCGGAGACGCGCGTGACAATCTTAAAGCGATTGAAGCGGTCGTCAGGGACATATCGACGATAACCGGGCAGAAAGCCGTCATTACGAGGGCGCATAAGTCGGTCGCGAATTTCAAGCTGCGCGAAGGTATGCCGGTCGGTGTGAAGGTTACGCTCAGGCAGGATAAGATGTGGGAGTTTCTCGACAGGTTGCTGAACGTCGCCCTGCCGCGCGTGCGCGATTTCCGGGGCATCAGCGGCAACTCGTTCGACGGGCGCGGGAACTATGCGCTTGGCCTTAAGGAGCAGCTGGTTTTTCCCGAAATTGACTACGACAAAATCGAAAAGATACGCGGTATGGATATCGTGATCTGCACAACAGCCAAAACGGACGAAGAAGCCCGTGAGCTTCTGACCTATTTGGGCGCTCCGTTTATTCAGGCATAGGGAGGAGACGGAATATGGCAAAGAAGGCTATGATCCTAAAGCAACAGAGGGAAGCTAAGTTCTCCTCGCGCCGCTACAACCGCTGTAAAATCTGCGGACGCCCGCACGCGTACTTACGCGATTATGGCGTGTGCCGCATATGTTTCAGAAACTTGGCGTATAAAGGGCAAATCCCCGGCGTTCGCAAAGCCTCGTGGTAAAATTACCGCTAAGCGTCGCCTCGCGGCCCTGCGCAACCTTATTACTCGACGCCGGACGGTCCTTTTCAGCTGGCCCCGGTCCACTGACCACAGACCATTGAAACGGAAACCCCGGTGCGAAAACAGGCGCGCCTGTAACTCTATCTAAGGAGGAAAGCAACATGCAAATCACAGACCCGATTGCCGATATGCTCACGCGCATCAGAAACGCGAGCTCGGCAAAGCATGCGACGGTCGACATCCCCGCCTCGAACATGAAAAAAGCGATAGCGGAGATACTGCTGCAAGAGGGTTATATCAAAAACTACCAGCTTATTAACGACGGCATCCAGGGCATGATAAAAATCACGCTGAAATACAACGGGACCGAGAAGACAATAGCCGGCCTGCGCCGTGTCTCCAAACCGGGCTTGCGCGTATACGCGGGCGCGGACGAACTGCCTTATGTTCTCAGGGGGCTTGGCATTGCCATCATTTCGACATCCAGGGGCGTCATGACCGATAAAAAAGCCAGAGCGGCGCATATCGGCGGAGAAGTCCTCGCGTTTGTCTGGTAAGGAGGGGAGCTGCATGTCAAGAATAGGCAGGACCCCGATAACCGTGCCTGCGGGAGTTGAAGTCAAAGTTTCGGATGCAAACGTCGTGACTGTCAAAGGCCCGAAAGGGACGCTTGAAAAGCCGATAGATCCAAAAATCGGAATCAACATCGATGGCGCAATAATAAATGTTACGCGCAAATCGGATGCGCCGCAGCACCGCAGCCTGCACGGGCTATCGCGTTCGTTGGTCAGCAACATGGTAACCGGCGTAACGGACGGATTCAAGAAAGAGCTGGAGATCAACGGTGTTGGCTTGAGGGCGACCAAGGAAGGGAAAAGACTCGTTATGAACCTTGGGTATTCCCATCAGGTGATCATTGAGGAAACAGATACCATTGCCATCGATGTGCCGGCGCCGAACAGGATCGTAATAAACGGCATAGACAAGCAGGAAGTGGGACAGTTTGCCGCCGACGTCAGGAGAAAAAGACCGCCCGAGCCGTATAAGGGGAAGGGCATCAAGTATGCAAACGAGGTAATTCGCCGTAAAGAAGGAAAGACCGGCGCTAAATAAAGGGAGGTGTGCCTAAAATGATTAACAGACCGGATACGAACGCGCAACGTAAAAAACGCCACAAGAGGGTAAGGTCCAAAATCTCCGGCACTCCGGAGCGGCCCAGACTCAATGTTTTCCGAAGCGAAAAGCATATATATGCCCAACTGATCGATGATTCAAAAGGCGTCACGCTTTGCTCGGCGTCCTCGGTTGAGAAAGATTTCGAGGGCATCGGATCCAATAAAGAAGCGGCGCGTAAAGTGGGAAAAACGGTTGCCGAGCGCGCGACCGCCAAAGGTATTGCGACGGTTGTTTTTGACCGGGGCGGATATATCTACCACGGACGGGTAAAAGAGCTTGCTGAAGCGGCCCGCGAGGGCGGGCTCACATTCTAACGGGGAGGAGGAAACAACATGGCATACAGCAACAACAGAAGGGACAACAGGCGGGATAGCCGCAAGGATGAGGTCCAGTCCGAATTTTCAGAGAAGGTCGTTTCCCTGAACCGTGTATCAAAGACGGTCAAGGGCGGGCGTATATTCAAATTCGCCGCGCTTTGTGTCGTCGGGGACGGCGCGGGACGGGTCGGATTTGGACTCGGCAAGGCCGGCGAAGTTTCGGAGGCGATACGCAAGGGCATCGAAGACGCAAAGAAAAATGTCACGACCGTGACGATTTCAGGGAGCACGATACCGCATGAGGTCATCGGCGAGTTTGGCGCCGGCAGGGTTTTGTTAAAGCCGGCCCCTCCGGGCACCGGGGTCATTGCGGGCGGCGCGGTGCGCGCTGTAGTCGAGGCGGCGGGAATATCCGATATCAGGACAAAATGCCTGCGCTCAAATAATCCGCAAAATGTCGTCGCCGCCACAATGGTGGGGCTTAAATCCTTACGCGACGCGGCGCAGGTTGCGAAAACGAGGGGAAAAACCGCGGAAGAGATCTTAGGATAGGTGATTATATGGCTAACTTGAGAATAAAGCTCGTAAAGAGCTTGAACGGCAGGCGCGATAAGCACATTGCCACGGCAAAATCGCTCGGACTGACAAAAATCGGCAGCGAGACGGTACAGCCGGATAATGTGCAGACTAGGGGAAAAATCGCGCAAATCGGATATTTGATCTCGGTAACGGAAGAGTAAGGAGGATGTGATCTATGTATCTGCACGATCTATCTCCCTCGGAGGGCTCTACCCACGCGAAGAAGCGCAAGGGCAGGGGACAAGGGACCGGCAACGGTAAGACTGCGGGCCGCGGGCATAAAGGGCAGAAATCCAGGTCCGGCAGCGGGACAAGAATCGGATTTGAAGGCGGCCAGATGCCGCTGGCGCGGCGCGTCCCCAAGAGAGGGTTCAACAATATTTTCGCCAAACCGCTGACTGCGATCAACGTGGCGTCGCTGAACAGGTTCCCGGACGGGGCCGAGGTCGGAGTCGGAGAACTTTTGGAATCCGGCGTGCTGAGCAAATGTGAATACGGTGTCAAAATACTTGGGAACGGCGCTATAACCAAAAAATTAACGGTAAAAGCCGCCGCATTCTCCGAGTCGGCGAAGCAAAAAATCGAGGCGGCCGGCGGAAAGGCCGAGGTGGTGTAAAGTGCTCACAACACTTCGCAACGCGTGGAGAGTCGACGAAATAAAGAAGAAGCTCCTCTTCATGATGTTTATCATTCTCCTATACCGGCTTGGCAACGCAGTGACCGTGCCATATGTCGACACATCGCTGCTGAGCGCGTACTTCACTTCACTCAACAATACTGTATTGGGACTTATCAACACAATGTCCGGCAGCGCGCTGGAGCGCGCGTCGATTTTCGCGCTGTCGATTCAGCCGTACATCAACGCGTCGATCATTATCCAACTGCTCACAGTCGCCATACCGGCGCTCGAGCGCCTTCAGAAAGAGGGCGGCGAGGACGGCAAGAAAAAGCTTGAGAAAGTCACGCGGTATTCCACAATCGGTATTGGAGCGCTTCAGGGCTACGGATATTACGTCCTTATCCATAACAATAACATGATCAACGCAACCGCTACAGGTTTCTGGGTGCCGATCGTGATAGTCGCCACATTTATGACGGGCAGCGCCCTGCTGATGTGGATGGGCGAGCAGATAACCGAATTCGGAATCGGAAACGGTATCTCTGTGATCCTCTTTGTGAGCATAGTTGCCAGGTTCCCGACGCACATAGCTACGATGATCAGAAATGCGATAGCCACTCCGGCGAACTGGTGGGTATATGTGCTGATCCTCCTCGGCGCCTTGGCGATAATAATACTCATTGTCATCGTCAATAATTCGGAGCGCAGGATTCCCGTACAGTATTCCAAACGCGTCGTCGGCAGGAAAATGTATGGCGGCCAGTCCACACACCTCCCGATGAAGGTCAATATGTCGGGCGTTCTGCCGATCATATTCGCGCAGTCGATAGCGTCGATCCCCGCTACGATCGTCGTATTTGTGCCGCAATTGAAAGATACCTGGCTCATGAGAGTATTTGATACGACCAGCATCACATACGCGGTGCTGTATTTCCTGCTGATCGTATTCTTCTCGTATTTCTATTCGACGGTGCAGTTCAACCCGATCGAAGTCGCCAATAACCTCAAGAAAAACGGAGGCTTCATACCCGGCTTCCGCGCCGGTAAGCCTACGTCAGAGTTTATTCAGAAGGTACTGACAAAAATCACGCTGTTCGGCGCGCTATATCTCGCAGTTATCGCGATAACGCCGATACTGATATCACGATTCTCGCCAACCGCGAAAGCCTCGGGAATTTCGCTTGGCGGCACGTCGATCATCATTGTCGTCAGTGTCGCGCTTGAAACGATCAAGCAGCTCGAATCGCAACTGCTGATGAGGCACTACAAAGGCTTCCTCGAATAGCCGGCGCCCCTACGAAGGAGGTATTTTCCAATGAAACTGATACTTATCGGCCCGCCGGGCGCGGGCAAAGGCACGCAGGCGGATGTTCTGTCAAAAAAACTCGGAATTCCGAGGATATCCACCGGCGATATACTGCGCGAAGCTGTCAAGGCAGGCACACCTGTAGGCATGAAGGCGAAGTCCTTCATGGATTCGGGCGCTCTTGTCCCGGACGAAATAATCATCGAAATAATTATTGAGCGCCTTGGGGCGCGGGACTGTATAAACGGGTTTATCCTGGATGGCGTGCCAAGAACGATTGCGCAAGCGCAGGCGCTTGACGGGCACGATGTCGCTATTGATACCGCGCTCGCGATCGAAGTCCCGGATGAGGATATTATCGAACGGCTCGGCGGCAGGCGCGTATGCCCGGACTGCGGCGCCACCTACCATGTGAAGTCTAACCCTCCGGCAAAAGAAGGCGTCTGCGACGCATGCGGCGCGGCGTTGATCATCAGGAAAGATGACGACGCGGATGTGGTCCGCAACAGGCTTCAGACATACCACAGGGAAACCGCGCCGCTCCTGGAGTATTATAAGGCGCAGGGCAAACTGGAAATATCGGTGAGCCATTCCGATGTTACGGGAACCGCCGCCGAAATATTCAAAATATTGGGCATATCGTGAAAAATAAAACAATTAATATGAAGAACGCGGAAACTGCGCCATCATCCGCTCCGACTCTAAACGCCGCTTTGCAATGACATGGAAGATAGAGTTATCAAGCGGAAAACCGAACGGGAAATCAATTTGATGCGCCAAGCGGGAGAAATCGCCTCGGCAGCCCGCACAGTGGCGGGCGAAATGGTGGCTGTCGGCGCGACGACGAAAAGCATCGATAGAAAAGTGCGAGACTACATTATCTCGCGCGGAGCTATACCTGTGTTTCTCGGTTACAACGGCTTTCCGGCAAACATATGCGTATCGGTGAACGATCAGATAATCCACGGGATACCGTCCTTACGAAAATTGGCGTCCGGCGATGTCGTCAGCATCGACATCGGCGCCGCGAAAAACGGTTTTATCGGCGACTGCGCCGCGACGTTTATTGCGGGCGAGGGCAGCGAGGAGGCAAAAAGGCTTATCGCCGTCACCAGGGAGTGCTTCTATGAGGGGCTGAAATTCGCGCGAGCCGGAAACAGGGTATCCGATATTTCCAGGGCGATACAGCGATATGCGGAGGGAAGCGGCTACTCTGTCGTGCGGGAATACGTCGGTCATGGCGTCGGGGCAAAGATGCACGAGCCGCCGGAGATCCCGAATTTCGTTGAATCCCCGCGAAAAAAAGGCGATCCCCGCCTGTTGCCCGGTATGACGATTGCGGTCGAGCCGATGATAAACGCCGGAGGCGCGGCAATCAAGATACTCCGCGACGGATGGACGGTTGTAACAGCGGACGGGAGCAACTCGGCCCATTACGAGAATACGATCCTGATTACCGAATCAGGGCCTGAGATTCTGACCGCCAGCGAGGGCATGCCATGATGATTGAAAAAGCTGATGTCGTAATATCATTAAATGGCCGTGATGAAGGCAAGCGCTTTCTGGTAGTCGGGACGGAAGGGGAATACTCTCTGATCGCCGACGGTAAGGGGCGAAGGCTCGATAAACCAAAACGTAAAAAGAATAAACACTTGAAGTTGGAGGATAAAGCAAACGGTCAAATCGCCGCTAAGCTCATTGACGGAGACAAAATCACGAACAATGAAATCAGGCGGACGCTGGCGCAATTTGCCGCCGGCCACTACAATGAAGGAGATATGTAAGAATGGCGAAGGACGACATGATCGAACTTGAGGGAATAGTAGTCGATTCGCTGCCTAACACTATGTTCCATGTTGACATAGGCAACGGGCATACGATTCTGGCGCATATCTCCGGAAAGCTGCGGATGAACTTTATCCGGATACTCCCCGGCGATAAGGTAACGGTACAAATGTCACCGTATGACCTGACGCGCGGCAGGATTACATGGCGAAGCAAATAGGAGGTAATTCAAAATGAAAGTAAGAACGTCCATAAAGCCCATGTGCGAGAAATGCAAGGTTATCAAGCGCAACGGCAGGGTAATGGTGATTTGTGTCAACCCTAAGCATAAGCAAAGACAAGGGTAATAAAATAAAGAAAGGATGATTGCATAGTATGGCACGTATTGCCGGCGTTGATTTACCAAAAGATAAGCGAGTCGAAATCGGATTGACCTATGTTTTTGGCATAGGCAGAACATCCGCGAAAAAAATCCTCGAAACTACGGGGATTAACCCGGACACAAGAGTAAAAAACCTCACGGAAGCTGAGGAAACGGCGCTCCGCGAGTGTATAGACAAGCACTATATCGTCGAGGGCGACCTTCGCCGCACAGTGGCCCTTGACATCAAGCGCCTGACTGAAATAGGCAGCTACAGAGGGTTGCGCCATAGACGCGGCCTCCCCGTGCGCGGGCAGCGGAGCAAGACGAATGCGCGTACCCGCAAGGGGCCAAAGCGCACGATCGCCAATAAGAAGAAGTAAGGGAGGGAGCATAAAAAATGGCAACAGCAACCAAAGGCAAAAAAACGAGGACAAGGCGCCGCGAACGAAAGAATATAGAAAAAGGCGCGGTGCATATCAGGTCGTCCTTTAACAATACCATGGTCACGGTGACTGACGTGAACGGCAACGCCATTTCATGGGCTTCCGCAGGCGGCATGGGCTTTCGAGGCAGCAGGAAATCTACGCCGTTCGCAGCGCAGACTGCGGCGGAAACGGCGGCTAAAGCCGCTATGGAACATGGGCTCAAAACGGTAGAGGTCTTTGTCAAGGGACCTGGTTCGGGCCGGGAAGCCGCTATCAGGGCTCTCCAGTCGGCGGGGCTTGAAGTCACTATGATCAAAGATGTGACGCCGATACCTCACAACGGCTGCCGCCCGCCTAAAAGGCGCAGAGTATAACATACGCATTAAGGAGGAAAACATGGCACGATATACAGACGCTGTTTGCCGTCTTTGCCGCAGAGAAGGACAGAAGCTCTTTTTGAAGGGCGATAGATGTTACACTGATAAATGCGCCGCGGACCGCAGGCAATACCCCCCGGGGCAGCACGGTCAAGGCCGCGTGAAAACTTCAGAATATGGGATCCAGCTTCGCGAAAAGCAAAAGGCAAAGAGGTATTACGGCCTTTTAGAGAGCCAGTTCAGAGGCTATTTTGAGATAGCCAGCAAGAAAAAGGGCAAGACCGGCGAAAACCTGTTAGCGCTGCTCGAAACGCGCCTGGACAATACTGTCTATAGGCTCGGTTTCGCGATGAGCCGCGCGGAAGCAAGGCAGCTTGTCCTGCATGGGCATTTTCTCATCAACGGGAGAAAAGTCAATATCCCGTCCTTCCTTGTAAAGCCCGGCATGATCATTTCCCTGAAGGATACAAGCAAAAGCCTCGACAAATTCAAGTCGGTCATCGACGCCAACGCGTTCAGGCAGCCTCCCAAGTGGCTGGAATACGACGCGAACGCGCTGGTCGCGAAGGTTACGGCGGTTCCCACCAGGGAGGATATCGACATCCCCATCGAGGAACAGCTTATTGTCGAGCTCTATTCCAAATAACTAAAACGCTCAAACCCTCATAGTTTATTACGATATAGGGCGCATTTGTATGCCGAAATGAAGGAGGGTATTTTATGGTAGAAATTGAACGGCCCCGCATCGAATGTCTTGAAACGCCGGAAGACGAGTCCTACGGGAAATACGTGGTCGAACCGCTGGAGCGCGGATACGGTACAACCCTTGGCAACTCGCTGCGCAGGATACTGCTATCATCGCTTCCGGGAACAGCGGTCACCACAGTCAAAATAGCCGGGATCCAACACGAATTCTCAACGATTCCGGGCGTCAAGGAAGACGTCACGGAAATCATCCTAAATATAAAGAGTATAGTGGCAAGGCTCCATACGCAAAGGACAAAGACAGTTTATATAGAAGCGTCCGGAGAGGGCGCCGTCACGGCGGGGGACATCAAACCCGACGCCGAGGTGGAGATACTCAACCCGGAATTACACATCGCGACGCTCAGCCCCGATGCAACCTTGAGCATGGAGCTCACGATAGACCATGGCAGAGGCTATATGTCAGCCGAGAGGAATAAACTCTTACAGCCTGTCATCGGGGTTATCCCGATAGACTCGATCTATACGCCGGTCCAAAAGGTCAACTATACGGTAGAAAACACGCGCGTGGGAAATGTCACTGACTTTGACAAGCTTACAATAGAGGTTTGGACTAATAAAACGATCACGGCGAGGGACGCTGTATCGCTCGGAGCAAAAATACTGGTTGATCATTTCACGCTGTTCACGGATCTTTCCGACGCCATCGGGAGCAAGTCCACAGTAGTGGAAAAACCGGAAGCGCAGAGGGACAAAGTGCTCGAAATGACGATAGAGGAGCTTGACCTTTCGGTGCGCAGCTTTAACTGTCTAAAACGCGCCAACATCAACACCGTCGAGGATTTGATTTCCAAGACGGAGGATGAGATGATAAAAGTCCGCAACCTCGGACGTAAATCGTTGGAGGAGGTAATCCATAAGCTCGCGATGATGGGACTATCCCTCATGAATGAAGACAACTAAGGAGGAACAAGCTATGCCCGGAACACGCAAGCTCGGAAGGACGACCTCACAGCGCAAAGCGATGCTGCGCCAGATGGTCACCGACTTTCTTGATAACGGAAAAATGGAAACGACAGTGACGCGCTGTAAAGAGATAGCGCCGCTGGCGGAAAAAATGATTACGCTCGGCAAGAAAAACACTCTCGCCTCGCGCCGCCAAGCCCTTGCTTATATTACGCGGGAAGACGTGGTGACAAAAGTATTCACCAAAACGGCGCCCGGCTACGCGGAGCGCAACGGCGGCTACACACGCATCACAAGAACCGGCGCCCGCAGGGGCGACGCGGCTGAACTTGCCGTAATTGAACTGGTGAAATAAAGTCAGGATACAGTTCGTTATTTTGTTGTAGGGGGTCGATTCTATATCGACCCTTTTCCAGCCCTTATCCGGCTCTATCCCGGCTTTATGAGGATTTAGATATGAGTGGCTTTTCAGAATATCACCCGCTCGTCAATTTTCTCTATTTCGCGCTGGTGCTCGCCTTTTCGATGGTGTTCATGCACCCGCTGTGTCTCGCTGTGTCGCTCCTTTGCGCGATCGCTTACTCGGTGTATTTAAACCGCCGCAAGGCTGTGAGATTTAATCTAATGTATATGCTGCCGGTACTTATCCTCACGGCGGTCATAAACCCGCTGTTCAACCACGCCGGGGCGACGATTCTCGGTTATTTTCGGAACGGAAACCCGCTGACGCTCGAATCGATCCTTTATGGCGTCGCGGCGGCGGTAATGCTCGTCACAGTCATTAGCTGGTTTTCCTGCTTCAATACAATAATCACGTCGGATAAATTCGTCTACCTCTTTGGGCGGATAATTCCGGCGATGTCGCTTATTCTGGCAATGTCGCTCAGGCTCGTGCCGCGATTCAAGGCGCAGGCAAAGGTCATATCGAACGCTCAGCGGTGTATAGGGCGCGATATATCGGCGGGGAATATAATCAAACGCGCGCGAAACGGGATAAAGATCTTGTCGATACTTGTCACATGGGCGTTGGAGAATGCGATCGACACTGCTGATAGCATGAAAAGCCGGGGCTATGGCATCAAGGGACGCACCGCTTTTTCGATCTACCATTTCGATGCGCGGGATGCCGCCATGACCGTATTCCTGCTGCTGTGCGGGGGGTTTATTATCACGGGCGCAGCGCTCGGCGGCTTAACATACCGGTATTTCCCGCAGGCATTGGAAGTATCGCCGGGGGGGCTCGCCGCTGCTCTGCTCGCCGCGTATTTCGCGCTGTGCGTGTCGCCGCTAGTTATCTGTGTCAGGGAGGACATTAAATGGAAAGCTACGTGATCCGTGATTTGTCCTTCAGGTATCCCGACAGGGACAGGCGCGCGCTCGCGAATATTTCGCTTGATATCGGGCAGGGGCAATTCCTGACGGTCTGCGGTCCGTCCGGAGGCGGCAAGACTACGCTGCTGCGCCTGCTAAAGCCGATTCTCGCGCCGCACGGAGAGAAAAGCGGCGAGATACTATTCGGCGGAGAGCCGATAGCTACGCTGGACCAACGCGCTCAAAGCGAAAAGATAGGCTTTGTCCTGCAAAACGTCGAAAACCAAATAGTGACGGACAAGGTATGGCACGAGCTCGCATTTGGTCTTGAGAGCCTTGGGTACTCAACATCGGAGATCAGGCTCAAGGTGGCGGAAATGGCGGCGTTTTTCGGCATCGAGACTTGGTTTTACAATAATGTGGCGGAGCTTTCGGGCGGACAGAAGCAACTGCTGAACTTAGCGTCGATAATGGCGATGCAGCCGTCGGTCCTGATACTCGACGAACCTACAAGTCAGCTTGACCCCATTGCCGCCGCCGATTTTCTTGCGACCGTGGGCAAAATCAACCGTGAACTGGGTGTAACGGTCATAATGACGGAGCATAGACTCGAAGAGGTGTTCCCGCTGTCGGACAGGGTCGTTTGTCTCGACGGAGGCGGGCTCATCTGCGACGATGAACCTCGCCGCGCCGGCGAGATATTACGCGGCATTGGCCACGGAATGTTTCTTGCGATGCCGACGCCGATGCGGGTCTGGGCGGGCGTCCCGGATCCCGGAGCGGGAGCTTGCCCGATAACGGTGCGCGACGGGCGCGCTTGGCTGGATGGGCTGCTGGACTGCGGCGCCGCCCGGCTAAACCCGGAGGCGATAGCGCCTGACGCCCCGCCGCCGGCCGGCGGCGGAATCCCGGCTATTGAGATGAGCGGGGTTTGGTTCCGCTATGAAAAGGAATCCCCGGATGTTGTAAAACGGCTGTCGCTGACCGTACAGAAAGGCGAATTTCTGTGCGTCGTCGGGGGCAATGGCGCCGGCAAAACCACGGCGTTATCGCTGATGGCGGGGCTGAACAAACAGCAGCGCGGCAAGGTGAAGCTGTTTGGCGAGGACGTTTGGGACATTCCCCCCTCGCGGTTATTCAACGACGGCGGGGACGGCGGGTTGCTCGGCGTCCTGCCGCAGAACCCGCAGGCGCTGTTTGTGAAAAACACGCTCCGCGATGATTTGATGGAAATATTCCTAGGGAGGAAGTTAAGCAAAGAAGATAAAGAAAGACGCCTGCGGCAGGTGTCGCAACTATGCCGAATCGAGGAGCTGCTAGGCGTCCACCCTTACGACCTGTCCGGGGGCGAGCAACAACGCGCCGCGCTTGCGAAGATATTGCTGCTGCACCCGAGGGTGCTGCTGCTCGACGAGCCGACAAAGGGCCTTGACGCGCAATTCAAGCGGGTATTTGCGGAGATCCTTAAAAACCTGTCGGCTGAGGGCGTGTCGATCGTCATGGTCAGCCACGATATCGAGTTTTGCGCCGAATACGCCGACCGCTGCGCGATGTTTTTCGATGGCTCGGTAGTCTCCGACGCGCCCCCGCGTGAGTTTTTCGCGGGCAACAGCTTTTATACGACCGCCGCCAACCGTATGGCGCGGCATTGCCTGCCGCGCGCAATCACCGCCGCCGACGTCATACTCGCGCTCGGCGGCGATAGCCCGGATTTTGGGCGCGGCAAGCCTGAAGCGGCGCAAACTCCCGAAGATTCGGAATTGCCGGATGATGACTCTTTGAATATGACGCCGCCTTATACCGCGCTTCACGCGGATAACAAAAGCGCCGGCGCGCCGGCGCCGCGCGACATATCCGAAAACCAGCGCGCCCTCCCCTCGACGGAGCCGGCGCCGGGGCAAACGCGGGAGCCGAGCCAAGGACCGGCGCGAGGGCTTCGCAAGCTCCCCGCGCGGCGCAAGCTCGCCGCCGCTGTCATAACAGCGCTGCTGATTGTCACGCTCGCGCTAATCATCGCCAATTTTTCCGGATTCAAGGCGTTCATATCGGGCGGAGATGACGCCGCGCAGGCGATAAAAGACCCCGGAGTGTGGCGCTATGCCGCCATGCTTATAGCCCTATGCGCGGAGGGCCTCGCGCTCGCGATCGCGCTCAGCCCCGCCGACGTCCCGGGGCGTTTGGGGCGCCCGGGTGATAACGGCCGCCTGTCGCGGGGCAAACTGCCTGCGCGCACTCTGGCCGCAACCGCGATGATACTGCTGGTCGCGCCGCTCACGATCTTTATCGGTGTGCGGTACCTCGGCGATAGAAAGTATTATTTCATCAGCATTCTCATAATACTTGAAACGATGCTCCCGTTCGCGTTCGTATTTGAGGGGCGCAAACCACAGGCGCGCGAGCTGGTCATAATCGCCGTGCTTTGCGCGCTGGGCGTCGCGGGGCGGACAGCTTTTTTCATGCTGCCCCACGTCAAGCCCGTGGCGGCGCTGGCGATAATAACCGGTATAGCGTTTGGCGGGGAAACAGGCTTCCTTTTCGGCTCGATAACGGGATTTTTGTCGAACATGTTCTTCGGGCAGGGCGCGTGGACGCCGTGGCAGATGTTCTCATACGGCATCATAGGATTTCTCGCCGGGGTGATGTTCAAAAAAGGGCTGCTCGCCCGGAGCCGGCTCGCGCTATGCGCTTACGGCGGGCTTGCAGCCTTCATTATTTATGGGGGGCTTATGAACGCCTCTTCAGTGCTGATGTATCAGGCGAAGCCGACGCTTGAAATGTTTCTTGCATACATGGTGCAGGGTATACCGCTCGATCTTATCCACGCGGCGTCCACAGTCATGTTCTTGGGTATCCTCGCGCGCCCTATGCTCGAAAAGCTGGATAGGATCAAAATAAAATACGGACTGCTGGAATAATAGCGACTATTAATGGGGTATCCGGGAAACAGCCTTTTTGATGCTTTTTATGACTTTAATGTGTTATATTGGCAATGGCTACCGCCTTCTGCCTCAAAAATCGCATCAAAAAGGCTGTTTCCCGGATACCCCATTAATAGATACAAATAGTATATTCACGGGCTTATGGGACATCACGTAAACTTAAATATGTTGGGCTCCATCCCGCCGAAGGTGGCGCGGTTGCGTCCGATTTGCTTCGACGCGTACAAAAGCTCGTCCGCCCGCTTTATATAATCGTCCGCGCGGTAAGTCGTCTTGACCTTTCCTGTTGTACCGCCGATAGAAATGGTTATGGGGCCGGTCAAGCCATTTTTCCCATTCTGTATACTGCATTGCAGCACATTCTCAAGCATCTTCTCGGCTAGAAGGCGCGCGCCGTCCTCGTCTGTATTAGGCAGCACGACGGCAAACTCGTCCCCGCCGTAGCGAACCACAAAGTCGTCCGCTCTGGTGACGGATTTTGAAAGACAGTTCGCGATAGCTCTCAGACAGGCGTCGCCCGCGCTATGACCGTAAGTATCGTTGTATTGCTTAAAGGCGTCCACGTCGATCATCATTAAGCTGAGAACGCCGCCGGAACGTGATAGTGTCTTAATGACCCTGTCGAGGTTCTCGTCGAAGAACCGCCTGTTGAAAATCCCCGTCAGCGGATCATAATAGATTTTCTCGGACTCCGATTTTAACTGAATAATATTGCGCTCCATCTTTTTTATTGTACGTAAGTCGTAAATATAGCAAAGCCCTACGTTTTTTTCCTTGTGGAACACACGTGTAAATGTAACCTCTGTCGGAATAGCTTCCCCGGTGGCAGAGTAATACATCCACTCCATCACCACAGTCTCGCCGTCCAGCGCCCGCCGCATATTTTCAAGCGCCATATCCTGCGACACCGACCCGTTGGGCTGATACTTGGGCGCCATCGTATAAAAGCGGTTTAGATAATGCTCCCTCGTGACGCCAAGCATCGCCAGCACTGCCTCATTGCAGTCGATGAGATTGCAATTATCGTCAAACATAACAAGCCCGATGGGGGCGGCTGTGAACATTACGCTGGTGGTTTCGTTCTGCTCCGCTAACTCGCGGGCCATTTCATCACGGATAACGGCGCTCGCGCACAAACGCGCGAACGACTGGATCATATCTACACAATTTTCATCATAATAGTAAGTATTCACAGAATCGTGGAACATCACACAGCCCCAGAAATTCTCACGGGTGAAGATCGGGACGATAAAAACCGATTTCACGCAGACACTGCGCATATAAGCGGCCTCATCCGGGGACGCGTCAGATATATTGCGGTTGATACACTGATCCTCGAGCAGGAGTCCGAGCCATTCAGGCGGCGCCTGATTATCGACCGCGAACGCGGCGCCCTCCCGCGGCGCCCCATCAGGGCGATTCCAGATGTAAAGCTGCTTCAGACGCGGCTTTTTTGTTGTCCCGATTTGCCGGCTGATAAGGATACGATCTATGCACATTGCCTCCGCGATAGACTGTAAGGCGTTTGCTAAAACCTCGCCAAAGGAGTTCTCACGATACCGGCAAAACACTTCAAGCGCCGTATTAAGCGCATCAACCATAGCCGCGCGACGCTGTGAACTTTTCTGATGGCGGCCTGATTGTTTGTTAGCTGGTTGCATCGTTTTCCCCCCAGCCCGATGCGGAGCCTTTGAGATAACCTGTCATGTTTATGACGGATACCCGAAAAGCGGCGCGCCGGTTCTGAAATAAAGTGAAAGTTATGTTTCCAAACTCCTAATTAATAAATAGCGTACCACCCTTATCGAAAATGTCAAGAATATTTTTGACGAAAGGTGACCGATGAGACACCTATGAAATCAGATTTAGGGTGACTATTCAGAGGGTATCCGGGAAACCGTCTTTTTGACGCTTTTTATGACTTTAATGTGCTATATTGGCAGTGGCTGCCGCCTTCTGCCTTAAAAATCGCATCAAAAAGGCTGTTTCCCGGATACCCCTGAATAGATACGATTTAGGCGCTTCTTTTTTTTCGCTTTCGGATCTGAATGCTTGCTAAAAAAAAAAAATAGGAATAAAATGTTGAAAGTTAAAAAAAGGAGGAACAGATATGCTAAGCGTAGAAAAAGAGTTTGCGCGTTCAATGTTCAGTATAGCGGGAAAGGTCGCGATCGTGACCGGCGCGACAGGAGCGCTCGGCAGCGCCGTAGCGGCGGCATACGGTATGCAGGGGGCAAAGGTCGTCCTGACCGGCAGAAACGAAAAGAAACTTGAAACCATAGCAGGCGAGATGAAGGCGGCAGGCTGCGAATGTTCGGTCGTTACCGGGGACCCGGCGTCCGAAGGCGACGTGAAGAAAATAGTTGACTTCGCGGTAAAAACATACGGAGAGGTCAATATACTCGCCGCCTGCCACGGCTTCAACGCGCCAAAACCGATCGTTGAGCAAAGCCTTGCCGAGTGGCAGACCATCATGGATGCTGATTGCACGAGCGTGTATCTGCTTGCGAAATATACAGCTCAGCAGATGATAGCGCAGGGCAAGGGCGGCAAGATGGTCATAACATCCTCCGCGCGCTCTAAGATGGGTATGTCGGGGTACACCGGCTACTGCACCGCGAAAGGCGGCGTGGACCTGATGGTGCAGACGCTTGCCTGCGAGCTGACGGCAAACCACCATATCAACGTCAACAGCATCAACCCCACGGTGTTCCGCTCCGACCTCACTGAGTGGATGTTCGACCCGGAAAGCGCAGTATACCAGAACTTCCTCAAGCGCCTGCCTGTGGGGCGGCTCGGCGAACCGTCCGATTTTGTCGGGCTCGCGACATTCCTGGCGTCGCCGGCGTCAGATTTCCTCACCGGAGGCAACTATGACGCCACCGGCGGATACTGGGCGTGCTGAGGAACGGGAGAAGCAGATGGAGATAAAAAACGTTGTTGTCGTGGGCGCGGGGATGATGGGCAATTCGCTTGCCCAAGTCTTCGCGGCTGACGCCGGACTTAATGTTAAGCTTAAAACCCGCGACCTCAAGCCGGACCGCTGGGAACCCATCAAAAAAAACCTAGACATCATGATCGCCCGCGGCGCGGCGACGGAAGCCGAAAAAGCCCGCGTAATGGAAGGCATCCACTTTGTCACGGACGATACGGAAGCCTACGCGGACGCTGATTTCATTATAGAGTGTTTCCCAGAGGTAATGGCGACGAAGCAGGACCTGTTCGAGCATATCGAGAAATTCTGCCGTGATGATTGCATACTTGCAACGAACACCTCCGTAATGAGCCCGACGGAAATATCGGAAAAGTGCAAACACAGACAGCGCGTGGTCGGAGCGCATTTCTGGAACCCGGGCCATCTTATCCCGCTTGTGGAGGTCGTGAAGTCCGATTTTACCACCGAGCAAGTCATGCAGGACACGATCGGGCTTCTCGAAAGAGTCGGTAAAAAGCCGATATATTGCAAACGCGACGTTCCGGGCTTTGTGGCAAACCGATTGCAGCACGCGCTCTGGCGCGAGGCAATCTACATGGTCGAAAACGGCATCGCGGACGCGAAAACCGTGGACGACGCGTGCAAATACGGCCCCGGCCTGCGCTGGCCTGTCCTTGGCCCTATGGAAAATTCCGACTTGGTAGGTATAGAGCTGACCTTAAATATCCACAGCTATATTCTCAGAGCGCTCGCCGACAATCACGAGCCGTCGCATTTGCTGCGCGAAATGCTCGATAGGGGCGACCTCGGGATGAAATCCGGCAAGGGCTGGCAGGAATGGACGCCGGAACAGATAGACAGCATAAATACGGGTCTGCGCGAATATCTCATTGACTATAACGCGAAGAATAAAAAATAAAAGGAGAATTGACATGGGAAAGAAAGTATTTGTTGACCTCACGCATCCTTTCAGCGCCGAAATACCGCGCTGGCCATACTTTGACAAACCGGTCATCGACAACACGCACACAATGGCAAAAGGCGGCGTACTCACGCAGAAAATCACGTGTACAATGCATACCGGGACACACTGTGACGCGCCGCGCCACGTCATGGAATACGAATTTGACGGCCGCCGCGCCCGCTATACGCACGAAATGCCAGTCGACGCCTACACAGGCGACGCTATTTGCCTGCAAGTCGATATCGAACCTTGGGGGCTGATCACAGGGAAACACCTCGACGCCGCCTGTGATAAAATCGGGATTAACCCGAAGGAACTCGAAGGCATGGTGGTTTGCCTCGACACAGGAATGCACAAGCTTTTTGACGATTCCAAGGCGTATTATCATTACGCCGCCGGCACAGGCGTGGAGGCCGGAAGATGGTTCGTCGCGCACAAAGCCAAATGTGTGGCAATGGACTCTCAGGCGCTCGACCACCCGCTGCATACCGCGATGGGCAATAACGGAATGACGCGCATGAACCTGCTGGGAGCGACAGGAAACCCGCTGCATGACGAGTATAAGATGCTCTTCGGTGAAGAGGCGAACGCCGAATTTGACAAATTTGAATATATCCGCATCCACGGCCAGGCGGCGTATGACAAAAAATACGGCGACCTTGAGGAAATTGGCTGCTGGGGGACATGGGAGCCATGCCACAAGATGCTGCTGGGGCACGGCATTGTAGGGGTCGAGAACCTCGGGGGCGACCTTGCGAAGGTTTCCGGCAAGCGCTTCAAATTCTACTGCTTCCCGCTTCGCTGGTACCTGGGCGACGGTTCGATGGCGCGTTGCGTCGCGGAGATCGACGAGGACGACCTGAACAATGTGCCGGATCGTATCTATGAATACGGCGGGACAGGCTACGCCGGGGCCGCGGGCGGCGGCAACAGCGGCGTCGAATACATAAAGAAACTTTTTAGCCGCAATAAATAGGGGGTAGAGCAATGTCTGAGCTTAGCAATAAACGTATAATTACGATTGCGACCACAGGCGCGTGGCCAACAAAGGACAACACTCCGAATGTGCCGATCGAGCCCGCGGAGATAGCCGAAGAGGTATACAACTGCTGGAAAGAGGGCGCCGCTGTAGCGCACATCCATTGCCGGAACAACGAGGGCAAGGCGGCGATGGTATTCGAGAAATTCGAGGAAACGATCCGCCTTATCCGCGAGCGGAAGGATTGCGATATCATCCTGAATATCACGACTTCCGGCGGCGTTAATTTAAAGGAAGAGGATCGCCTGCGCCCGTTTTATGAGCTGAAACCGGAGATGTGCTCCTATGATTGCGGTTCGATGAACTGGCAGCACAACGCGGTGTTTGAGAACAACCCGCAATTCCTTGAGAAGCTCGGCATGATGACGCAGGAAGTCAACGTAAAGCCGGAAATCGAGGTCTTTGACCCCGGCATGATTTATAACGCGCAGTATTACATCAAAAAAGGCATCCTGAAAGCGCCTTGCCACTTCCAATTCTGCATGGGCGTGGCGGGCGGCATCGGCGCCACGACTAAAAACCTCGCGTTTATGAGGGATATTCTGGATGAATGTGTGCCGGGAAGCACATGGTCGGCGTTCGGCGTCGGCAGAGGGGCGATGGAGATCCTTTACGCGACGGTCGCGATGGGCGGGCATATCCGCGTAGGCATGGAGGACAACGTCCTTTACAAGAAGGGCGTGATCGCTGACAACAATATGCAGTTCGTGGCGAGAGCAAAAAGGATAATCGAGGAATTCACCTGCGAGGTCGCAACCCCGGACGAAGCCCGTCAAATCCTCGGTCTCAAATAATAAGACACATAAAAAGCATAAGACGGGGCTGTATCAAAACGCGAAATGATACAGCCCTATTAATAAGGGTGATATATTGGACTTCTTAATGCTTCTCGAAGGAATCCGCACGCCGTTTCTCAACGCCGTATTCGGCATGATAACGCGGCTCGGAGAGGAAACGGTCGCGGTCGTCATACTGTGCGCGGTATTCTGGTGCATAAACAAGCGGATCGCCTATATAATAGGCATTGCGTATTTTTTGTCCGGGCTTACTGTCCAAGGCATGAAGATATGCTTCAGGATAGACCGCCCTTGGATCACCGACCCCGCCCTTGCGCCCGTCCCGTCGGCGCTGGCCGGCGCCACCGGCTACTCATTCCCAAGCGGGCACACGCAAAGCGCCGCCGCGCTATTCGGCTCGATAGCGACGCAAACCAAGCGGATCCCGGCAATAGCGGGCTGCCTGCTGCTGATAATCCTGGTCGCGTTTTCGAGGATGTATCTCGGAGTGCATACCCCGCTTGACGTCATTGCGTCGCTGCTGATATCGCTGATATTCATACTGCTCACCATCCGATTTTTTGCGGGTCGTCCGGCGGGCAATAAGCGCCAGCTCGTATTATCCGTATTCATGGTGGGGTACGCGATTGCGGCGCTCGTGCTTGCGCTGACGCTGTACGCAAATGGGACTATTGAAATGAGCTACGCGGACGATTGCCTTAAAGCCGCCGGCGCGGGAGTCGGTTTTGCCGCCGGCATGTATATCGAGCGCGTATACATCGACTTTTCGGTACGCGCAAAAAATATCTTCCTCCAGATATTAAAGCTGGTTATCGGAATTGCCGGAGCATTTGTGATCAAAGAGGGATTGGCGCTGCTTTTCGGCGGCGGGCTCGCGGTAGACATGCTCAGGTATTTCCTCGCTCTGTTGTGGGTGACCGCGCTCTTCCCGTTGATCATAAAACGCTTTTTCGCGCTTCCGCCCGCGCAGTAAGATTTATTTGCCAACGTCGGGGCATAGTAGTATTATACTACAATGACATAACAGAGGAGGTATAGAGGAGTGGATTTGCAGGATTATTGGGCAAAACTCGACAAAACGGACGATGAACTGCTGCGGCTGTTCATGGAGAGGATGGACATCGCCTACCAAATCGCGCAATATAAAAAAGAGCACGGCTTGCCGGCGCAGGACGTCTCGCGGGAGAGGGAACGGCTGTTTGCTCTCGGCGAAAAATCCGGTGAAATGCATACTTACACACACGCGCTGTATTCCCTGCTGTTTGAACTTAGCAGGGCGCATCAAGGGGGCTTGCGGAGCGAGGACTCGGAGCTGTATAAAAGCATTACGGCCGCGATGGGAAACACCGAACAGGAATTCCCGCAAACTGTTCTTTCGGCATGTCAGGGCGTGGAAGGAGCATACTCGCAAATCGCTTGCGAAAGGCTGTTTTCAGAGCCGAGTATATTCTATTTCACAAGCTTCGACGGCGTGTTTTCAGCCATTCAAAACGGTCTGTGCCGTTATGGGGTGCTGCCGCTGGAAAACAGCACTGCCGGTTCGGTTAATATAGTATACGACCTCATGATGCGCTTTGAATTCAAAATAGTACGCAGCGTGAGGCTCAAAATCGATCACAACCTGCTGGTAAAGCCCGGCGTCAAAAAGACCGAAATCCACGAGATCATCTCCCATGAGCAGGCGATCAACCAATGCTCGGGCTATCTGAAGGGATTTGACAAGAATGTGAAAATCACACCTGTCGTCAACACTGCCGAGGCCGCGAAAATAGTGGCGGAATCGGACAGGAGCGACCTCGCGGCGCTGTCGTCCCGCGCCTGCTGTGATTTATACGGCCTAAAGTGCCTTGAGAGCTCGGTGCAGGACAAGGGCAACAACTACACACGGTTTATTTGCATTTCAAAAGACTTGGAGATTTATCCGGGCTCGAACAGGACGAGCATTATGCTCACGACAGCGCATAAACCGGGGGCGCTCTATAAAGTGCTGGGGCTATTCTATGCGCTCGGCATCAATGTTGTTAAGCTTGAGAGCCGCCCGATCCCTGACCGGGATTTTGAGTTCATGTTTTATTTTGACTTGGAAACATCGGTGTATTCAAAGGAATTCCGCCAGCTATTGTGCGAACTGGAAAGCCTTTGCGAGGAATTTCACTATCTGGGCAGCTATTTGGAGATAATATAGTAATAAGCGGCGCGCCGGGTGTGCCATGAAAGCACCACTCTATGCGCCGCCCTTTTCATAGTCGAATTCTACCCGCGTGTCATATTTCTGCGAAAAAATCACAGTCCCGTCGTCCAGCGTGATATTAAGGGAAATAGCGGCCAGCTCCGGGAAAGCGTCCTTATCTGTCCTGAATTGGACGTGATAGACCGGGTCGAGAAGCTCGGCGGCAGCCTCCGCCGCCGCCCTGTCTCCACCGGAGTAAACATACGTGTAGTTCAAAACATCTCCGTCGGCGGCGCAAGTAACATCCAGCGCAGCCGTCTCCTTACCGGTGAGCTGACGGGTACGCTCTGCGGCGTATTCGGCGAGCGAGGAAGCGGAGGGCGCGGAGAAACCTGCCATGATTTTTTCATGCGCTTTTTCGGGAACAGATGCCTCATCGACGGCGCGCCGCCCGATCACAAGCTGCTTGCTGACGCTCACCCGCAAAAACGTCCCGGGAGGATACAAATCGGAATTGTGCGCGTCTACAAGCACCGCGAACGACAGCAGTTTTTCTTCGCCGTCCGCGTTATAGCAAGTCAAGGTGTAATCGGTGACGCGCCCCCCCTGATCCTCGCGCGGAGTGATATCATAATCCAATGGGACGACAGTATAATAATAATCGTCCAATACATAGCGGCTGTCATAATACCGCTTCGCCAGCAGCGCCGCCGGGATTGCCGCCACGACGACCACCGCGATGACTATCCATATCCATTTCTTTCTTTTCTTTTGCATTACTAAAACTCCATTTCTCTCCTGAAAAAAGCTGCTGCCGAAAGCGCCAGCGCAACCAGCACATAGACGATTAGCTCGATGACAGGCGCGGTCAGTGAATCGCCGCGAATAATGCCCGACAGTATCCTGTCCGTAATGCCGGACGCCAGATACGCCGTCAGGCCAGGGGCGAAAGTGTGCAGCGCCAGTGAGATAAGACTGCCGATCACGCCGAAAGCGAGCAGCAGATATGTCACGATGGCGAATGTCGCGCGTTGCAGGCCGTATACCACAATGCCCGACAGCGCGGAAAAAGCCAGCGTCATCAGCAGGTATTTAAGACTTACCGCGAATATCGGCCCCAACATGCCCGCCGCCGCGGCGTGCCCGAGTAAAGCGTAGACGGCGCAGTGGTAGAGCGGCGCAAGTCCGAAGATTATTATGCCGGATATTACCATCAGTATGAACTTTGCGATGATGATAGCCGCTTTATTCACCCCGTACCCAACAAGGGTGATCAGATTCTTCGAGTTGAGATCATCCGTAAATATCGCCGCGAACAAAAATCCGCCCGCCAGCGCGGGCAGAAGGCTGAACATGCTCATCGCGTCGCTGGCGGCGGAGCCCTCTGTAAAGCCGCCGGAACGGATGAAAGAAACGATAAAATAACCTGCGGCCAACGCGCAAAAGTAGATATACATGCTCTTTTTATGAAGTATACGATAGATTTCACCGTGAATAAGTTTAAACATCGCCGCCACCAACTAACCGCACAAAATATTCCTCCAGAGTTGTCTCGCGGCGGTGAAGGCCGTACAGTTCCACGCCGCTGTTGATCAAGGCTCGCGCGATCTCGTTCGCCTTGTCCAAATGTGAATTTAACGCCAATTGGCAGCCGTCCGCCGATACGTCCTCGATGCCGAGCGTCCGCAGCGCCGCCCGCGCTTTCGCAACATCATCCACCTCGACAAGCAGGGACTTTTTCGTATGCTCATGAAGCTCAGTGTGAGTTATCTCCTTAAGCAGCACGCCTTGCTCGATGAAACCAAACCGCGTCGCCACCAAATCCAGCTCGCTTAAAATGTGGGAGGAAATAATAAAAGTCGCCCCGGTTTGGGAATGAATGTCTTTTATTACCATCCGCATGTCTATGATGCCCTGCGGGTCGAGCCCGTTGACCGGCTCGTCAAGCACCACGATAGAGGGGGATCCAAGTAAAGCGCCGGCGATACCGAGCCGGTGTTTCATGCCCAGCGAAAAGGATCGGAACGGCTTGCGCACGCCGTCCAGCCCGACCAGGTTCAGCAGCCGCCCCACTTCTCCGCGCTCCCGGACGCCCTTTACCCGGCAAAGGAACCGTAAATTTTCATATGGATCCAGATACGGGAAAAACGACGGGTTTATCATAAAACCCATTTTACGCCTGGCCGCGTTTAGATTTGCATCGCCGCCCGCGATTTCCACAGTCCCGGCGGTTGGACGGGCAAGACCCATGACGCATTTGAAAAACGTGGTCTTGCCGGCGCCGTTCCTGCCGATAAGACCGTAAATATCGCCCTGCGTCAACGTCAGCGAAACAGAGTCGAGCGCTAACTGCTCGCCGTATCTCTTGGTCAGGCCATGCGTCTGCATTAGGATCTGTGGTATAAACTGCTGCATAGGGAACCCTCCGCCCGGAAATGTGTAAAACCATGTATAACATACCCCATTTTCGGGCGATAGGCAATGGAATATTTCGCATTCTTTTTACCGGGCAAATTTCGGTTGATAATGTATTCAAGGCATAGTATAATAATTGCTATGCAATCGCCATACTATGCCAATCGGGCAAAGTTTGCTCCGGCGAAAGGCCGCACTAGTCGGGGAGTCAGCGGTGCCCTGTAACCTGCAACCCGCTACAGCAGGGATGAATCCCGGCCCCAGGACTTGCGATGTGTCGTCAGCCCTCGATAAGCAGCGATGACGAGCCGGTCTTGCGCAACGTAAATTCGTGAACCATGTCAGGCGGGGAACCGAGCAGCATTAAGCGAAATCTTACGTGTGCCGCAAGGCAACCGGTTCTGAGCCGGCTGTCGGGACAGCGGGGATATCACATTTTCAAAGGCCGGTGTGCGGTCTTTCGACGGAGCAAACTAGTACCCCATTCGGCCAGTTTTTGAAGTGATCCGGCGAGGATTTTTGTTGTCAGGCGGCGTGAAAAAGCCGCAGGAATAATTGTTTTATTTCAAGGGTTTTACACGTCGCATGGCGGCAAAAAGGCCGGCGAAGCACTTCAAAAACTGGCTGGATGGGGTACTAGGTCGTCGCGGATTACATTTATTGATCCGGAGATTTAACGTATGTACCAAGCGCTATACAGGAAATACCGTCCGCGTTGTTTTCACGACGTAGCCGGTCAGGAGCATGTCACAGAGACGCTGCGCCGCCAAATTATGCTTGATAGACTGTCTCACGCGTACCTGTTTGTCGGCACGCGCGGTACAGGAAAAACCACATGCGCGAAAATACTCTCGCGGGCGGTGAACTGCCTTGCGCCGGTGGACGGAGAGCCATGCAACAAATGCGCGTCCTGCGCCGGCATCGAGAGCGGCGGGATTTTTGACGTGCTTGAGCTTGACGCGGCGTCCAACAACGGCGTCGACAACGTCCGGGCGCTCCGCGAGGAGGCAATATACACCCCGGCGTCAGTCAAAAAACGCGTCTATATCATCGACGAGGTGCATATGCTCTCGACAGCCGCCTTCAACGCGCTTTTAAAGATATTGGAGGAGCCGCCGGAGCATCTTTTATTTATTCTGGCCACGACTGAGCTGCACAAGGTCCCCGCGACGATTTTGTCCCGGTGCCAAAGGTTTTCTTTCAAACGCCTCTCACCCGCCGCAATCGTCGCACGGCTGCGCGATGTTTCGGAGAGTGAAGGTCTCACGCTGACGGAGGACGCTGCCGAAAAGCTCGCGTCGCTGGCGGATGGCTCGATGCGCGACGCGCTGTCGTTGCTGGACCAATGCGCGTCCGATACGACGATCGATTTGCAGCGCGTGCTGGACACTGTCGGGCTTGCCGATAGGCAGGAGCTTATTCGCCTCGCTGAAGCGGCGGCAAACCGTGAGCTTGTTGCCGCGATGGGCATACTCGGCGAATTATATGACGATGGCAGGGATATGGTATCCGTTTTAAACGAGCTTGCGGCGTTTATGCGCGACATGCTTGTCTACAAGCTCTCGCAGGATTCGCCGCTGTTAAGCGGCGCATATAGCCGCGCAGAGCTGTCCGGCTTATCGCCGTCGTTCGCGCCGGAGAGGCTGTTTTACTATCTTGATTTGATACGGGAAACGCTGTCCGGACTTTCCAGAGGCGGGAGCGTCAAGCTCTCGACGGAAATGTGCCTTATAAGAATGTGCGACGAGCGGCTGTCGGACGAGGCTCCGGCGCTGCTCGCGAGGCTCAACAGGCTGGAAGAAAACCCTGCGTCTGTACCAAGCAGCCCGAAATTAAAAGACGACAGTGCCAACGCGGCTAACGCGGCTGGCGCGGCTAACGCATCTGGCGCAGCTAACGCGGCTGGCGCGGCTGACGCCGCCAAAGGCGACGATAGCAACAGCAAAGCCAAGCCTGCCGATGCGCGCGTCACAGACGAAACGCCGGATTCCAAATTACAGCCAAAGGCGTCAGACGGCGGAGTTTGGGCGGATATATTGGAATTGCTGAAAAGCGACGTCCCGGTACATGCGTTTCTCAGCGACAGCTCAAGAGTCCGGGCCGAGATAAAGGACGGCATACTGGAAGTCTGCGCGGGGGATCAATTTACTGTCAATATGATCGAATCCGGGGCGTTTTCCGAACCGCTTAAAACCGCGGCAGGCAAGGTCGTCGGACGCGAGGTCATAATCCGTGTGAAAGCGGGCGAAAGCAAGGAAGATATTATTAAAAACGATAAGCTCGACAAGTTGGGCAAATTTGGCATTGTAAAATACGAATAATCCGAAAGGGGCGAGTTCTTTGGCAAAGGGCGGATTTCGCGGCGGCGGTTATAGCGGCGGAGGCGGTTACAGCGGCGGCGGCGGTGGCATGAACATGATGAAGCAGGCGCAGAAAATGCAGGAGGACCTGCTGAAGATGCAGGAGGAAATGGAGGAACAAACGTACACGGCGCAATCCGGCGGCGGCGTCGTTACGGCAGTTGTGAGCGGTAAGCATCAACTTGCCGAGCTGATTATCGAGCCGGACGCGGTAGACCCCGAGGACGTCGAGATGCTCCAAGACCTGATCGTCGCGGCTGTCAACGAGGCAATGCGGAAAGCTGATACGAGCATGAGCGAGTCCATGTCGAAGCTAACCGGCGGATTGAATCTGGGGTTTTAGCGCGGAGGTGCTTAAAATAAAATATTCTTGCAGTTATAAATTTCCCATCGGGGAGATAAATATCGCCGAAGCGGACGGGGCGATTACTGACGTCGCTTTTAGCCGCGTTGAAGGAGCGGAAGAAAAAGAAACGCCGCTGATATTACAGGCAGCGGAAATGTTGACGGAGTATTTTGAAGGCAGACGCAAGGATTTTGAAGGCTTGCCGCTCGACGCGCGAGGCACGGAGTTTCAGAAAAAGGCTTGGGCCGCCCTTCTCGCTATCCCGTATGGCGAAACGCGCTCCTACGGAGAGCAGGCAATAGCAATCGGCAACGCCAAGGCTTGCCGCGCCGTAGGCGCAGCAAACGGCAGGAACCCTATTTCCATCATAATCCCATGCCACAGGGTCATAGGGGCCGATAAATCGCTCACTGGTTATGGCGGCGGCCTCGAAATCAAAAAAGCGCTGCTGGAGCTGGAGCGGAAAAATAAATAATGCCGTAAGGCATGTTCAAAAGGCATTGTAAAGGGCTGCTCCGCAGCCCTTTAACTTACCGGGATGCTGACGTTGATCCTGTTCCCGTTGATTGGCTTTGCGTCGACGAGTATTGTCTTGCCGTCAAAAATTATACATTTGGTGTAGCTCTCCACGCCTCCCGATATCACCCACACCGCATCCGAACCCTCGCCGGAAGGATAGATACTTCCGGGCTCAAAGTCGGCGGCGCTGCTGTTCGAAGTGTAGGAAAAATGTTGGATTTTCCCCGCATTATAAGCGACAACAGCCTTCTCCGTCTCCGTCCGGAAAGCGTACTCACCCTCGCCAAGCGGGACAAATTCGTAGAACTGCTTGATTTTGCCTTTTTCCACATAAGTCATGCGTAAGCTGCCGTGCTCGGGGTCGAAAGCACAGTTATACACGACATCGTCCCCGATAGATACTGTGTAATCGTTTGGCGCGTTTATCGTAGCCTTGGCCTCCGCGTTGTACATCTTTTTAGCGACAGTCTCGACTACGGTCAGATCCGCCGGGTCGTCGCTTAGGCTCGCAGTGATTGCCAGACCTATGGAATTGAGCATCAGCACGACGACATTTCCGATATAATCCGGGTCGCCTTTCCCGTGGGTTTGCCCGAACTTTGCGGCAGCCTGCCCGTAAAAAGCATTCAGCGCTTCAGCGATATCCATCGCCAGTTTTGCCGCGGCTTTATAGTCGGTTATCACGACGGGGGCAACAGCCGCCGGCGTGGTTGCGGGCGTTTCACTGCCGATATCGGGCGAGGGTGTGTCTTGTGTGCTGACAACCGCGCCCGTCGACGGCGGCTCGTCCGGCGTCGACGGCGGAGCGGAACCCGTGCTCGCCGTATCGCCCGGCGAATTGCCGCCGCCGCCCGCGCTTCCGCCGCAAGCGGCGAGGGACAGAGCCAGGATCAGTATAAGAATAGACGCTATGAGCCTTTTCATACCGGTCCTCCAAGAATCAATTACTTCTACGACAGCGACAATGTGTCAAGGATCGTGTAGAGTTCGCTTTTCTGCTCATCGGTACTGTAGTGCAGTACAAACGCGACTCCCCAGTTTTCGCTGTCGGTGCTTGTGAAGCTGTGTATCCATGCCTCATATTTCTCGTTGTCCTTGGCGCCCGAGACAAAAATGCCGCTCAGCGACGATTGCCCGATTTTGCCTTCAGCGCCCACGATAGTCCCTCCGTTGCCTACATAACCATCCAAATAGTCGCTCGCGAACGCATCCTCGCCCT
>Ga0123354_10001192_pt1 | contig 30616 bp, 24 predicted proteins | sample TergutLab28metaG_2_FD_97872 | JGI IMG/M metagenome (GOLD analysis project Ga0123354, IMG submission 97872) | Labiotermes labralis P4 segment gut microbial communities from Petit-Saut dam, French Guiana - Lab288 P4 | ecosystem: Host-associated > Arthropoda: Insects > Digestive system > Gut ... | reverse complement strand
TGTGTGGAAGTAGACAAAAAAAAAAAAAAAAAATAATATAAATAAACAAATATAAAAAAAATAATAAATTTCGCTGAGGGGGGGGGGGGGGGGGGGGAAGTTGAGAATATAATGTGACTGAAACTGTTCCCAATGAGTCTCTTTGACTTATGTATCTCAATAGATTGAAGTTGAAATCTACTAACTCTGGCTATCTCAGAAATTAATAGGTAGACAAAAGTCAAAATAAGGTGAAAATATAATCCAAGATCAATTAACGAAATGGAATGAGAAACGGCTGGTTGTCTTGCAGTGCTGTGATCTCAGTTGTGTGTTTAAAAGTACAGTTTAAAGCTGTGCAAGCCCAGTGATATACTTTTCTCTTAACTAGTGCCCCCACCCACACAACTGATGTGACAGAATTACAAGCCAGAAGTGATTTTAATCTGCCTGGATTGTGGATGCATTTACCACAGAAGAAAGAAAACTGTAACACAGGAAACTAGTATAATGTACGCATCTGAAAGGAACTTTTATTAATATCATGCTACGTAAGACTGTGTTAATGAACATTCAAATAAAGCACAATAGGGATGAATCACCTAACGATTAAAATTCTACTTCCTTCAATTAAGATGGGCAATTGTTATTTTATAATCGACATATTTGCTTTTGAGTTGACACAGCTGCCTTAAACATTCAGGAATTTGACACATAAAGGAATGAATACACTTAAATAACTAGAAATTATTCAGCTGAAAGACTTTTTGGTTTTCAATCTCAAAATGTTTTCTTGAGAAATAACGATTTTAGCAAATAAAGAAATAATATAGAAATTAATTTCACATATGAAATGGACCATGAAATTTAAATTCTGGTCTCCTGGGTCACATCTGGTGGCTGCCAAAGTTTGGAATAAACATGCTAGTCTCCACCTTCAAGGTAGAGCAGAAGATGGAGTGAGCAGGTTCCTTCAAGATGTTATCTGTCTACAAAATTACATTTTGACATAACCCAGAAGAATGCACTATACTACTACTAAAAACTTACATTTCTGAACCAGTAAAAAATTTCCAGTATACTTAAATACACATTTTTTCTAAGCAACAAATTAAAAAAAAAATCACAACTGCACTTTAGTAACAGTTTTGAGTGAATAACATTCCACTATAATCCATGCACAGTATTACACTTTTATCTTATATGTAGAAGCAAACAAGAAATATAGCCTTGAGCTTTAAGCACAATGCCATTTAGAAGTATGGTGGGAGTGGAGGTAATATTTCACCACTCAACCTTGGCACTTGTCATAGGTGAGTGATAAGGTTAATGCTCCAGCCACTTTATTCACATGCAAACAGCCCTTTGTATCCACTGAATTGGGGGCTGGCTGACATGTATATTGGAGTAAAGAGAAAAATACCAGCCCCTACCTTGAATCAAACCCCCAGGTTTCCAGCCCAGAGCCAATTAAAAAATTAAACTGACATTCCCACACCTTGTTCTTAAAGTTCCTTTTGCCTACAGAATTTTAAAAGTACCAGATCTTCTCAAACCTCGAACGCTAATCTATTTTAAGTGTGTTATTTACTGACAGTGTCAGCTGCTAAGATTCTAAAACATGTGACAGATAAGTAAGATGCAATGATGGAATTATACTGACAGGGCAAAACTGTACAACTCATGGCTCCGTATTACCGCTTCATTACTTTCTGTCAACTGTGACTCTGCATTTAAACTTACACATCAGGAAAATATTATCACAAAGACACAATTTCTCACTGCAATTTCACTAAAAAGGATCTCTTGGCAACAGTGTATCATATCCCTATCAGCTTAGTTTTAATGGACTTCAGAACTAACAAGAACAAATGGTTAAAAGTGGAGTTTAAATGCCATAAAAAGGATAGTTCTGTCAAAATGGGTTTATGACACACAGCTGTGTTCCCTGTATTGTTCTTTATAACTATCACACCAGAAAGGAGAAGCCCTGCTCACAGGAGTGCAGCAAACTACTGTACATGAGTCTGGTTGTAAAAAACTTAAAAATACAGAAATTCTGTACTCTGACAGACACAAAATGGAAGGCCCTAAAGAAATTCAGTTTCTTAAAGACAATAAATTGTATCATAATACTCAAGCTGGCAGAAACATACTTTTAAGATTACTCTACTTTCAGGTAAATAACAACGCACATTCATGTTCCCACAAGAACAGTTCATGTATATGTCAATAAAGAATCAGCCAGGTGGAGTTAGCCACTTTTGAAAATACTCATGAACTAAAAACATTTCAAGACCTTAAAACACATTTTTGCCATTTATTACCATGACAACCTGATTCATATCTTAAAAAAAAAAAAAAGCTGTTTTTATTTTGGAAACAATTAAAACAGAGGTAAAAACACATATCAAACTCATATTTAATTTGTAACAGTGTTAATCACTGTTCAATTTCACTTGAGTCTTTTTCTTGACCAAATTAGAAAATTAAAAAAAGTACAATAATTGTAACAAACATTACAATAAGAACCGAGTCCACAGCAATTAAAAGAAGAATATACTTCACCATCAGGCATCAAACCATATACATGCAAAGACAGTCAATTTAGCCCCTGTATACTTATTGTTTATTCAAGATATAAAGAGCAATATTATTGCAAGACTGTGCCCCATACTGCAGGCTACATATTCCCTGCACAGCAACTGACGTTGCACAGTGCTCAGTCTGGTAATAAAAATAATCACTCTGTATGCCTGGATTAACCACAACTGTTTTATATAAAATAATATGTAAATGTAGAAAATATTTACTATTGTCTACAAGTAAACACAATGATGTACCACAGGAAAAATGCCAAAGAAATCCAGTCTCTGATCTTCCAAATTCAGCCAATGTCTTCTGCTGCAAAACTATTTGATGAAGGGCATATTTTGTGTGTAGTATGTTATCAATTTCTTGTGATATTACACTAGATGTGGCTTAGGCGAGGAAGAAATACCGATATACGATCGTTGCAGCAATTCCAAGAGCAATCGGGACAAGCCATGACTTCCATGAACTGAAAAAAAGAATTGTCAACAATACAGTAAACATACACAAGTTGAACTTACTAATTACACTTAAATTACTAAGGCTGTACATCAAACTGACAATAAATGTTAAAACCTCTCAAGTAATCAGTATGATAATAATGTATTCAACACCAAGACATACTACCAGGTTAACGATGGCAGAGACAAAATTTTTAAGAGACAGGGGATGAATGAATGGCATCAATACACGTTAAGAATGAAGACTTAATTCCAATGAAGGTTTTAAATATGAAAATAAAAAGGAAAATTACCAAGAGGAAGCTTACTCTGGGAAGATGGGAATAGATGGAGAGGTTTGGCTGCTAGATGACCAACATATAGTGGAAATGCAAAAGGCAGAAAGAAGAAAAATGTATTCGAAAAAGGCAAGCCTTAAAACACTTCCACTGTTCTACATATGAAATACATACCCTCATAACAAATTATTAAGAAACAAATTCTGATAAAATGCACAACCATGGAAAGTATGAATACTTGGCAGAAAATTTATGAAGAAAATAAAGATGACGGTAAGTCTACAATTTTATATATATTTACTTCATAAAAGCTTCCTTCCATTTTTGTAATATGTAAAACTGAGAACAAAGGATTACCTTAAATCTGTCTACATGACAATCCTCATATTACTCAGGTAGGGCATATGTAAATTACTTTAGGCATTGTCAATCTTAAAGGGCTGGTTTCAAGCGAATGACTGACCGGAAGCAACGGGAGGAGCAGACTACCAGACAGCTGGTCCTCAAAGCACCAACTGTTAATTCTCTACTCTTACTTTATATTTTCAAAAGTTTTATTGAGTCCATTAAAAATTACATATAAATAAAACATTAAAACTAATACAACTGAATTCATAATACCACCACATTCATACAAAGAGACAGGAAGTTTCCTGTAATTCTGAGAAATATGAAATTATTAAAGCCAAAAACAAATGAGGCATGAAAACTGACCAATGTACCGCATTTTTAAAATGTGCTGTTTTCCAACACTAAAATGTCCTGACATCACATTAATATTTATTGACCTGAGTAACTGAAGGGTGTAAGTCCAATTTTATCATATTTGAGATAATACATAATTTTTCCTAGAATCCAAGCTCTTTCAAATGCAGATAGTTTTAAGTCCAAATACTGTCCCAGTGTATTCGGACAAAGAATTAAACAGCGTAAGTCACATACTGGTCTAAGACTTACACCTTCCTGTTTCTGAGGTCCAGATTTGCAGATTCATGATAGATCATCTAAAGAAAATTAATGCCAACCCATCACATTCATCCAGCTTGTATAAAGCAAGTGGATGTTGGCACCTTCAACTACTGGGATAATTACTTTTGCCAACTTCAAGCAAGCCTATGCATATAAGTTCTTGCACAGTATTGTATTTCACTTACCTCTGACTTCTTGGATCTTTCTCAGGTTGCCAAGTTAATTTCTTCTCATCTGTTTCTATTCGTTCTTCCTTTAACAGTGACACATACACAACACATTAGATTTACAGTACTCTATTTCTAACAAAACACTTACATTTCTCTACATAAAATCACAGATACCGGAACTCATACCTCCACAAGTTCTCCAATTTTATACTTCTTCATCAATTCTCGTGCATCTGTGGAATGACCAACATCCTCAAAAGCCTCTGTACCATCTTTCCCGGCTTGTTCCAATAGAACCTCCTCACCTCCTGGATGCTAAAAAGTTATACTTTTTATGAACATACTAAGCCTAAATATGTCACACACGATTTATAATTAGATATGTGACAACTTGGCAAAAACACCATACGCGTACACTTCAGTGATAATTAGGCAATAAAGGAATACACACTGAATATACAGTACAAAAGTCCACCACGATCTTGCAAGTCACTGAGATTTAAAATTGAATTTTGCAGCAGACACCACTAAACTATTACAGTACGGGGACTTTACTTACCTCGTTTAAAAATTTGGTTACATTGTACACCGAATTATGAATTACTATCCATGCACCCTCACTGTTGTTCTTCTCTGCCACTTCTGCACGTCTGTAGAGCTGATTAGCCATTTCTACACGCACTCGTCCTCCTTAAACCCGTAACACAGAAACCCCTCAAGCTCTGATCCACTAAACGATATATGGATGCGCTAGCTGCTGCGTTCTGAAGTCCCTATCTGACGAACGAAAACTTGAAAGTCATTTTATCAGAATGGTTAATACAAGCAATTAAACTTGTTGTATAAACACCTTCATAAAATGCGCTAGCATGTAATGCGGGAATATTCTGAAAAGAAGACACAACGAAGTATTCAAATCATAAACAGCCGGTTAGAAGAAACTACAGGTTAAATACAGTACCTTTTTAAAATAAACGTGCATTTGGACTCCTGTTGGCAGTATTGGTACCCCCACCACACGTCATAACTAGCGTCATAACAGTGAGGAATATACGCATATTGGCTGTGTGGATGTAAATACCGCGAGGTTATTGTAACAAATCTCTGAAGTGTCTACGCTTCACATAAACTCTGTTCTCTATATCTAGATTTTGTGGCACGATTTCGAGGTGTGATATACAACACTAGATTATGTTGAGACGTGATGTACAACACTTTGTTTAGCCCGTTTGATTTTAAAAAGTAGCTAACATTTCTGGTGTTACAGCACCAATAAGATGTTCTAAACTATAATTCGGTATAAATTCGTGGATGTGTAAATAGACCATGTCAGTTGTCCAGCCAGCAAATCCCAGAGACGTTCAGGTAAGGAGATTAAGCATTAAACCAAGGTTAGGTGTTCAGTAACAAACCTTACAGTGTGTGCACATGTAGGTTAATTCTGTACTTCCAAGTAAGAGTCGGTCGACATGAGATGTGAAGGTGGCATACTTGTACCTAAGGCGACATATGAACACACGCCAGAGCAATCTGGGGCTTGAAGATTTGAGAGTTGCTAATATGTATGTGGCTCATAGATCCAAGGAAGCAGAGTGTAGGATGAGTCAGGGTACAGTATGTCACATTTTACAAACTATTTGGAAATACAATAAAATTATCTATAATTTCCCAAGAATAAAATGCTGTATAATAGAATAATGAATAATTTTGTTTGTATAATTGTTTCCGTTTGTGTAAAGCATATATCACACTGTTGCTTTATGCTTCTCCTCAGGATTTTCAATTCAAGCTCCTTAGTCGACTGAGAGTTTTCACAGCTCAAGATGGAACATTTACAAGTGCTGTCAATTTGGTGGCCACAGCAAGTAAATATGGATTGATTTTTGTAGGTTGCCCATCCAGTATCCAAGGTATGACGTACTGCTCAAGAAAGGGGAATCATATGTTAATAAACTTGTGTATGCGTTTTAGAATTTTGAAAATGGATCCTTGAAAACCATTCTAACACTTAGTGTAGATGTGTAACTGTACTCCATTTTAAGCATGACTTACTGTGGGGACTTAAAAACATGTCATATTGATTGTATACACAGGCTTCTGTACATTGCGTCCATGTTGGCTCAGACATGAATACTTTTTGAGTGCATGTCCTATACTAAATTGGATTTAGGTATAAATTATTGGAGAGCTTGAAATTTTTTGCCGTATGGTACACTGTCATCAGATAGCTTGAACAGTAATTTTGTAGGCAGAGGCTAACTATTTCACCATATATTTCAGTCAAGTACAATATTTGTTGTATGTGTTTTGGTACAGCTGTACCATCATCAGGTGAGTGTGCATACAAAATACTTTTTAAAACCTGCACTTTTAAAATTTAAAATTAAGTCATACTAATACCATATGTTAATGTGCATGTCATCCAGCGGCTCTTCTCTGCTATAGAACGTGAAATGTTTGCTTGTATCATTCTTTGTAACATTGTCATACACTATGCACTGTACATTCAGTGTCCTAGTATGCTTGGATTTATAATGGAAATAGGGTCCAGTGTGCCTTGGCTTTCTCTATACCATAGTGACCTAGGAGGCTCCCTTTATGACATCCAGAAATGGGATAGAACCGTTAGACTCCACTTCGATAGGGAACGTGATTGTTCTGCTCAGGTTGTTAAGGTGATACTAAAATATCTGAAGGTCTTCAACACCAGGTATCCAAATAATGAATGTGTCATCTACCTACATAAGCAATAAAGAAAGTTTATTAGAAGCACCATCTGTAGTGAACCATTCAGCTTGGGGATAAATTTTCCAACAGAAGGAGAGCATGGCCATGGGAAGTTCATATGACACTTGTGGTCAGTAATATTTATATGGAGTTTATTTTTTTAACAGTTCGGTATAGATGGTTTTTTTTTCCTCGCAGGAGAGTTATGTTGATGTGTGTGTCTGTTATGTTTGTAGTAAGTTGTGTTTTAGCATTAGTGGTTTCACCTGAAGAAGGAAGCAGTTTGGTCTGAAACATTGTGTATTGTTTTGGGTGGTTTTTTTTTATGACGGCAGAAAAGTTCTTGTAAATGCCGCATCTTTTACTTGTGGCTTTATGTTTTACACCATCATTTAAGTATTGTAATGTAATTCATATTAATGTCTGTGAAGAGAATTTGAAGATGAATACATTCAGTGAAACTGTGCCTGTTTTGTCCCATATTGGAAGTTGTAAACTCTTGTGACAGACATGTTTTAAGAGAAACCTGTTCAGTAACTGACATTTTTTATTTTTAGTTATTACATCATCAAGCATCATTGGATTGGAATATCCCAGTGGTGGTACTGGAGGGGAGATTATTAATTATGCACGACGAGAGATACCACTTCCCTCACAACCTTCCCATCTTAATGTGAGCTGTGATCAGAATTTTCTAGTAGTTGCCATTAAGAGGGATGGTTGTGCTCATGCCCTTATTTACAATGTTCCATCATTTGCAGCAAAGGTGAGTAATGTTTGCAGTAAGTGTTTTGTTGCATCAATTACATGAAGTGTGTGAAATTTATACTGAAACTTTCAGTGTGAATGAAATAATGAATGAATGAAAGAACAAGTGAATGAGCAAACATGTTTTGAGAACAAAATTACATTGGACTATGCATTCTTTGGTTAAGTGACCATACAGATGACTGGTATGGAGATTGGAGGATAATATTGATATTAATATTAATATTAGTCTTAATAGTATTAAAATGGACTGTAAAGGAATATGTTATAATGATGGTGACAGGGAATAAACTGACTCAGGAAAGGATTTAATCAACTTTTGTGATAGCCATGTTGAAATCTTGGGTTGTATTGTCAGAGTTAGAAATTCAGTTCAAATCATGCTAAGAGAAATTTTATGTATTACTGCTACTAAGTAGAGTAGGACATTTATTGAATTTAATTTCTAAAGAGACCATGACATTGTATTCTTTTGTGTTAGTTCCTTGCTGTGGGTCAGACGAGTTGTGTAGGTGAATCAGATCCATCTAAATTTTTTTACCAGTTTATTTAATGCTGATAGATTCAGTATAGTTTTGTCATGTCCATCTGTCCACGTGGAATAATACGGCTCCCACTGGATGGATTTTAATGAAATTCGATATTTGGGTATTTTTTAAAAATCTGTGAAGAAAATTCAACTTTCATTAAAATTGGGCAAGAATAAAGGGAACTTTACTTGAAGACCAATATACAATTTTTATTATATCTCACTCACTTCTTCTTAGAATAAGAAATGTTTCAGACAAAATTGTAGAGAAATAAAAACACACATTTTGTGTCCAGTAACTTTTTTTTTTTTAATTGTGCCATTTATGAGGTAATGTGGAAAAATATTGTAGAGCTGGACAGGCCACAGATGACAAAGTAGTAGAGTGCATGCACATTATATGCTGGATACCTAAGGCTACAAAGACACTCTCAGAATATGTAATACTTATTAATTGTCTGCTGGAATAATGGTTGCACATATGTGCCTGTGTGTTACATTATATGTGCATAGCCTGTCTTGTTCAGCATAAAGTCAATTCTGCTACGACACAGTAGTTGCACTCTTGTGAGGCCTTGTGTGATAGAAAATCATATAGTAAAAGTAATAGGAGCTATGGAAGAAATAGGGTTTGATTTATGCGCACTTGTCACTGAAATTTCATAGTAGCCAATATGTGTATGCAAAAGTTTGAGTTACACAAACAACGTAACTGACTGTATTGCCAAATCTGCCATGCACAGTATATGCTTGAAACCCATGCTGGTGACCTGAACCCATAGCAGCACCCTGCTGGATGTCAGAATTTTGCACTTTCCATTTTACTTGCTCTCATACACCGGGACACATCCAGAAGTTCCGAGATTGAGTGACAAAATACATGCATGTCTTTGTTATTAGTTGATGGCCCTACACAGTAATCCCATTCCAAGTTTATGCAATGGTTCCAGCACTTCTGCCACTGCTGCACCTGACTTTTTGGACTCTTGTGTAGGATGGCCAGTGTTGGTTCCTGAATTTCAGGGATGTGGTGGAAATGATGTCATTGTAGTTACATTCTTTTGAAACAAGAATAAATTGCAGGTAATTGAGGCACATAAGAAGGGTGTAGCATCACAGCCATGCTTTTAGCAGCTACAAATTGTTGCATGGGGAAAGTGTGTGCCAGTGCATTATTGTAGTGAATCAACAGCCCTGGTTCTGCCATTCAGACATTCTCAGCAGACATGCTCCCTTAAAGATTTCAGAACCTCCTGGATGTAATACTGGTTAACTGTTTGTGCTAGAGGAACCGTTTCCAGATGAACAGTGCCCTCAATGAAAGAAATTCACCAGTCTTCTCTAGATTTTTGAACTGGTTGGCCTCACTTTTTTCAGACAAGGAGAGGACAGGCACTTCTGCTGAGAGGACAGCTGTTTGGTTTTTGGGTCATATCAGTAAACCAGGGTTTTGTATCCTGTGTTTCTGATGCATTTTTTGTGAGTACAGAGTAATAAGTAATGCAGTTTTAATCAGCCATTAGAAAATCACAGATACCACTTCACATTCACAAAAGTAAACACTCATTGTGAGGCAGTGCAAAGGTTCAGGGGTACAGAACCCACTGGATTGACTCAGAAGGTAGAGATACTGTGATTCATGGTGGCAGAAAGCTGTGCTACTTGCCATTTGGTCCTAGTGGTGAGTTCGGGAAGTTACGAATATACCTGTGTAAAAAACATCTTTTACAAATACCTGATGTTATAATCATATACTTATTTCCACAGGATATTGTCCTAGTGACTGAAGTCCGACTCACAAGCAAATCAGACACATTGGTTCTGGAGTTAGCGTGGAATCCCGGTATTACAAATATTTTGGCTGCATGCCTGTCTGATGGAAGTATGGTGGCTTATGAATTGAAATCCTCTGGAGTTGACATTAGCACTCTGCCACCTGCTGCCCAAGCAAAGTGAGCATTTATCATGCATTCTTAGCACAGGTGAACAAAATGAGTGTGGGTGGATAGGTTGTGTCTATGTCCACATGTTATTCTCTCTAAAAATGTTTTACAGATTTTGTTGTTATATGGTATTGACATCTACATTAGAAGGTGCCACATTAAAGTGAGTAAGTAGTCACTGAAAGGAGAAGGCCAAGTAATATAAAAACATGATGTATTAAACTTGTTTTGTTATAAGAATGTAAAACAAAATCATACTAGGAATAACGCTGGATAATAAAGCTTTTAAAATGTGACAGAGTATTTGGGAATGACAATAGCATATCAAGATTGTGGTCAAGAAGAAATAAAAAAGTTAAAGTGCACCCTTGTACAGGCACTGAGGCTCTGTACAGGCTGTATGGCCCATAGGGAGAGTAGAGGTATAGCTCTACTCTTTCTTGACCACCGCACTACAAGGGGGTGAGGGGTCAGCGTTATGCCCCGGCTGCTCTTTATGCCTGGGAAAGACCTGGTACCCATTGTACAGGAGGCTGGGTGGGCCCCAGGGCCAGTCTGGACAAGTGCGGAAAATCTGGCCCCCACCGGGATTCGATCTCCAGACCGTCCAACCCGTAGCCAGTTGCTATACCGACTGAGCTACCGAGCCCACAAGAAGAAATAAAAAATGGATATAATTCAGGGAAAGCTTGCTATCACACTCTTCTCAATATGTTGTCTTTCCTCTCTTTTGACATCTGGAAACATAAAGAGTCAATACAATTTGGAGAATACTTGCTACCACTCTGTTTAGAATATTCTGACATCCAGAAACATGAAGATGAACATACACAAAGCAGTATTTTGCCTCTTCTTTCATTTAGATGTGAAAGTTTGTCACATTAAGGTGGGAGCATGGATTGAGGGTGTTTATGAATAGGGTGCTAAGGATACTTTTTGGATCTAGTGGTGAGGTATTGATAGGAGACTGGAGAAAACTGCAGAATGAGCAGCTTCATACTTCGGACTTTTCCAAACATTAGGGTGATCTAGTCAACAGCAGGGCATGTAGCATACATGGGAGAGATGAGAAATGTGTACAGAGTTTTGGTCAGAAAACATCACCTGGCAGATCTAGACACAGGTGGCTGAATGGTATTAGGATTGATAACAAAGAAATATTATGGAGGCTGGATTAATCTTGTTTAAGGTAGGGAACAGAAGTGGACTGCTGTGAATGTAAAAAGGAACTTTTGGATTACATAAAAGGCAGGGAATTTTGACAGACCGACTGACTGAATTACTGTGAGATTCCTAAGAAGGGCCATGTACCATGGAGTTATATTGCATCGCATTCCATGTCCTTTGATGTTTAACTAATTGAAACTCTGTTCTTGTTTTTTCTTTAGTTGTTTCTGCTGGAGTCCCAAAGGCAAGCAACTGGTTGTGGGCTCTGATGGGGGGACACTAACACAGTACAAGCCAGACTTGAAAGCAGTAAAGAATCTCTCACCCCCACATCTTGGAAGTGGCACCGTGGCTGTTGTTAATGTACTTTGGCTGTCCAACTATCAGTTTGCAGCTATATATAGAGATAAGGTCAACACAGAAGAGAGACCAGGTAAATTATGCATTATTTCAGATTTGGGAACTTTTTTTTAGTGATACATTTTTGTTTAAGATTTCTAAGAGGAATAACTTTAGATGACATCTAATGCTGTTGAGTTATGAGTGGCAGTAACGAAAATTAATTTTGCGTATGTCACTATGATGAGGTATGGATATGCGGCACTTCTTAAAACCCTTCACTCTCACTTCTGGTAAGCTGCACTGCCATGCCGTTATGATCCACATTGACTAAATGATACATTTATATTTCTTGGTTTGTAAACTTATTTGATCCCATGAAGATGCACGGTTTTCTCAATAGATGGTGTTAGTGGTGTTAAGAATTTAAATACATGTGTTCTTGATTTCTCTGTCTTGTCTGTCGTTTAATCAGTCTGAGCTCATGGCTTTTTTTGTGGTTATTAATTTGTTGATTGGTCCAAGGTTTTATTTTTGAGCCTTGTAGTTAATTTTTAATTTTTCAGTACCTATTTTCCTTTTACTAGCCTTGGACTAGATCTGTTCTCAGATGCATATTGCGACAAGTTACAGTTAACAAGTATCAAGTTTCTTTGGTGCCAAGTGACTGAGAATAGCTAAGTCTAAGGGGTCCACCAGGTTAAGTGCTTCTTGGCCTGTAACAGCCGGCTTCTGAAACATCATGCTCCTTTAAAAAATTAGACAATGGACGAAGTCCCATAACAGAAGACTGTGATAGGTTGTCCCGAAACATTGGTAAGGAATTGGCACTTAACACTGTGTAATATCTCAGAAGAGTGGTGATCTCACATGATGATTTGGCGATGCATGCCATGGTTTGGCTCTTCATAGTCTGGTTCAGAGAGACGCTGTTCAGCACTTCATATGCAAAATTAAGACAACCTCACATACTTAGGCACAAAATTTTAGGAAAATGCCTCGTCTTGCATTGAAGTAAATATGATATATTTTCACATTAGCCATCATCTGAGGCTAAAATACCCACAGCATTTTCAGGAATGGATTTTTCTTCATGTTCAGGTGGAAATGGAAGAGGAAGGACCTACTGTGGTGGCTCCTTGTGATCAGTGTCCAAAATATCAGTCATGTCTTCTATAATGCATCATCATCAGAATAATTTAATGTTCATTTAAGTCCTTATTCAGTGCTATTTTTCTGTATTTCTACAGGTTTGTTGATTGTGAATGCACCCAAGACAGGACCATTAACCTTTGTGAACTATGAAGACATCTGCTATAGTGGTGGAGACTTGCGGGCACCACAGTATTACCTAATTCATCAGTCAGCCTGGTATGTTACTGTAAATAAATATGGCATTAACATGCAGTGGAATCCATGTTTATTGAATTACTGGGGGGGAGGGGGTTACTTTTATACTGGTGTGTAATTTCATCTCTAATTCTTAAATAAAAGATTTGTGAATGCTATTCTAATCCAGCTTATTTGAGTTCATGCCTCTTAAATTTGCTTTTCCAAGCTCTTTCTTAGCGTTATTCTTCCATCCATTCTTGAAGAATTTGTTTTGGAAGACGTGTACTGCACTGGAGTTTTTATTTTTATGTACACAGTTTGATTTATGTTTTATTCACAGGAATATACTTATGATGGCATCAGCAAATAGCATGGAAGTAGGTGTTTTGGGCTTGCAAGAGGATCAGATTTCATGGGAGCAGTGGACCCAGGAAGACGCTGCACGTGCTGAATTACCTCTATCAGTGGACAAGCAGGAGACATTTCCTGTAGGCTTTGGGTTGGATACAAGTACTCAGCATGAACTTCCGTGGGGTGAGTTAGAAGCCTTGTCATTATGGGGCACAGTAAATAACTAATTAACTGATAGACTGCATGGAGCAGAGCTGTTTTTTGAGAAAGTGATCGAGGAAGATGATATTTTATGGAACTTGAATGTTGGTAACCACATTCACAAGGGCCCGAAACTTGTTGCTATTGTGAGTAGTTAGGTGTACTGTATTTTGTGAGGTTAGTTCCATATTTACCTGAATATAAAACAAGAATTTGTTGCTAATTCAGCGTATGAAATATGCAGGGTCACCTCATAATATGTTTTGTTCAGGTATATTCCTGAAAATTGAGAAGTTTTGAAGGGGGGAGGGGGCTGTCTTATTTGGAGGGTCATCTTATATTCAGATAAGTGTACAAGCTTAGTAGAAACAGTTTGTTTACATGAATGAGCCCGTATGAATAGTTTCATCTTTGGAAGCAGTAGACTATGTTTGAAAGAACTGTGGTGATCCTTCCAATATAGGACTTCAGAGAGTCATTACTCCTTTGAAAATGTGAAATTATGTACTGATTATTCAGTTTGGAAAGGAGTGTAAATTCTTCCCTTTTGTCTGATATGTTATTGTTACAGGTGAGAACCAGAGCATTCCTCCTATGCCCGTGCTTTATGTCCTATCCCACCAGGGTGTGCTATGCCTGTTCTATGCAGTCAATCTACGGCCAAACGCAGTTTGTTTGTGCTCACCTCCTGAGAAGTTACTGGATGAGAGTGGCCTAGCATTATTCACTACCATTCCCACAGAAGTACAGAGCCTTGTGCAAAACATGTCACCTGAGGTTCCTGTGGCAGCAGATTCACAGCATAGTGCAGGGACTGGCGCAGGAAAAACTGTGGGTCAATCCCTGGATTTTTCAGCTCCCTTACATAGTGGTGCTGCACTAACATCACTAGTTGGTAGTGTAGGAGAAATGCAAGTTCCTCTTACACAAAAGTAAGTTGTTTATCATTTTAGTAATATACTCTTCTTCCAACAAGATGGGTAGTGTATGTGTAACATAACATTTTGGTACCATCATGTAACCATTGTTGCAGTGGAAGTGCTATAATATGGTCTGTGTTTGTTGTTGAGTTATGTGCCACTGTGAGCAGTATGAAAGTAGTGGGTGTTGCACAGAAATGTTTTTGTAGAGACTTTATTTTGCCAGCAGGAATAGAATATGGTTAGGTCTTTGTGTAAATTTGCAGATATTTTTGACCAGTTTTAACCAAATTTGGAGTTTCGTGACATGTTTTCATGAAGCTCCCAGTATCAAAATTAATGGAAATTCATATGCCAAGAGCCACACTAAACAGACTGACACATGATAAAGCTAATAGGCAGTTTTTTTGTGTCTATACAAATGAGCCCTTAAAGGAAGGCCGTGTAAGGACGTCCAGTGCTCTAATTTTTAGGTCTGTGCAGTTGATAATAATAACGTACCATATGCGGGGAACGTGCAAGGTGGGAGTGATGCTAGTGCCACTTCAGAGCTCTGAAGTTATGTGTGGTAGTATTTTTTTTTTTGGAAAAATGTGCAACTTTCATTGAGTTAAATGGTTTTGTTGTGTATAAAATAACATGGTGGCCACATGAAAATTTTTTTTTGGCTTTAAGTTGACTGTCATTAACTAACGAAACACTGTAGGGAGGCAGTTGTAGTTTGGTACAGAGATAAGTCAAAAATGTACCTAAGTGTTATGTATGAAATGTCAACAATTACAAACATGACAGCAGTGTGAAACTTTGATGTTGTGTCCATTGAACATATGGTATACAGAACCTGTACTTAACTAATGAATTCATCCTATGAAATAAAATCACAATAAAAATATTATGAACTGGTATGATGCAGGACAAGAGATCGAAGCAATGTAAAAGTAGGCTACATGAGTTCAGCCCAGGCAGTTTTTTTTTTAATTATTATGGAATGTTGAACACAAACCTCAATTCATGATCTACATACAAGCAAGCAGATAATGTTAATCTTTGTTTCCTGGCCATGTTACATTAATTTGTGTATATTTATGGCATGTTGAATCACATTTAGCATGCTAATGGCTTGTATATTATCTGGTGGTAGGGGGTTTTTTTTTCTTTTTTTTTCCATAATTGCGTCTGTTGGTTTTCAAGTTAATGAAACTAACAGCAGCAGTGTGAGAATTGAGGTTCTCACAGAGGTGTCACTGAAGATACGAGTCTTCTCCGATGATACACCTTGTCGACTGGTAAGTAGTTACCGAAGTTCCTCGGAAATGTTAAGAGCTATTTACCAGTCAACATGGCATAACATTCCATGGACTTCAATGTCTTTTTATGGTGCACATGTATTATCTTCAGTAATGTGAGTGGATCACCTTTTTACATTTCTTGAAGTTATGTGTGGAGAAGGAAACTAAAAGTGAGCCAGAAGAAGAAATATTAACATTATTGAAAAAATTAATGAAATTTGGACTCACCAGATGCTGCTGCCTTTGAAAGCCATTGTGGATAGTTGGTTATTCTGTGGCCTGAAAGCAGAAAATTTTCAGATGTTAGAAGAGGCTTAGTTTACTGTATACATTAATTATGACATGGGATATGTTATGTTTCAAACAAATGTCGCTTGAAAGTAGTGATTTATTGTTCCATTTGTTTAGTCTTTAAGGCACACCATTTAGAGTTGACATAGACAGAAGGACTAAAATATTACTTTCAATGAGACACACAATGGTGTGCTGATATTTCTGGAACTTTGCTGGAAGCCATAAGTATGAAGGTTCAGTGTGATTGAATTGTTTGGCCCCTGAAGGTGGGACCATTAGGCTGTAACAAAATATTAGTAGCTAACCACCAAAACAGTGCTGTGTAACATCCCACAAGATCGAAGACCTTAAATATTTTTTTGGAGGGGGTGATATTGGAGTTGTAAAGACTAAATGTTACCTAGTTTGCCACATACTCATATTCCTAGCATTCTCCTCAGTGTGCCATTGATGTAGAACAGGTTACTAATTTTGTATGCACCATACTTCCTTGAATATAAAATGAGAACATTTTTCTTAATTTATAATCTGAACAATATGGGAGAGGTATGTGTAATGTAACAGTGGGGCGTGTTTAGGTCATTACTTCTTGGATTCACTCTCCTTCAGATGGTCGTACCATTTAGTCCATTGTGGTCGTACTTTTTGTTGTTTACAGTAGTGCACATACTGTACAGTGTTGTTGTTGTCCTTAAGGTGTGTCATATATATCTGAAGAATTTATTATTTCTATATATCTGTTGATTTTATGTATGTTCAATTTTTCATTCATGGCCCCAGAGTTCCATTCAATTGAAATACATAATTTCTGACTTACAAACGGTATTTTTTTACAAGTTTATAGGTATATGCATAACCTCTCTGCATACCAAAATATTCATATATTTTTACAATACATATTCAATACTGTAGTTGCACATTTTTATTTTTGTTAATTTTGTGTCATGTCAGCTGCGTGAAGAAAGAACCAATAACTGCATAGGAATGTGGCACAACATGAGGGCTGTGTCGTTGGATTGTTGCATGGCACCACAGCAAATCACATCTATCATGTAGTGCAACATTATGTAATTATAATCAAGTATAAAGTGATAAGTATTAAATGTTATGACTTTATGTTCGTATTTTTGCCATAATTGTGAGTCATGTCAAAAACACATCTTCACTTCACAGTGTTGTGCTGTATATTTTACTGTTGATAAATTTAAAGAATTCTGTTTAGGTTTGTCATGTGAGATGCCACTTAAAAGTAATACTTTTTGGGGGTGAAATATGAACTCTTAATTTTCTTTATTTGCTAGGTTTGAGACTGGGAGTACATCACAGCCATCAAGTTCATTTGGATTTGGTACAACCCTGTCACATGTGTCATCTAGCGGCTTTCAAGATGGCCTGGGTACTGTGCCATCAACCAGTTTTGGCACTAACCCAGTTGGTGCACTGTCTGCTGGTTTTGGCACTGGAGTAACAGTCACACCATCATCTGGTTTTGGTGCTAGTCTGACAGGCACATCATTTGCTGGTTTTGGTGCATCATCTGGTATCTTTGGAACTGCTATCAGTAATCCATCAGCCACTGGTCTCAGTCATACATCAACAAGCAGTTTTGGGACAGGTTTGCTGAACCCAGCATCTTCTGTGTTTGGCACAAGTCATGGTACTGGATCATCAGTAAGCTTTGGCACAGGTCCTCTTGCTCAGACATCTGTTGGTACAGGTTCATCAGTTAGTAATCCACCAAACTTTGGGTTTGGCACAGGCTTAAAACTTCCAACCAGTATTCCAGCAACAAAACCAATGTTCAGTTTTCTTGCTAGCGCAGCTACAACAGCAGTGCCGATGACAACTACAACAAACACAACAGCTGCAGCTGCTGCAGCTGCCAACTTGAAACCATCTCCAGTACAGACTACCACCAACTTCATATTCGCAGCACCTACAACAACAGCAACGCCAGCTGTTGCTGCTGCCAACTTGAAACCATCTCCTGTGCAGACTGTTGCCAGCTTCATTTTCACAGCACCTACAGCAACAACAGCGGCAGCAGCAGCAACAACAACAACAACAACAGCTGCTGCCAACATGAAACCAGCACCAGTTCAGACTGCTGCCAACTTCATTTTTGCAGCACCTACAGTGACTTCAACACCCACAGCTCAGCAGGTATAATTAACTCTATATACAGATAATGATTTGAGTTGTATATTAAAATTGTGAATTGTGGCATGTCTGGGAGAGAAGAGAAATGTATGCTTTTGGTGAGGAAACTTGAAGGACAGAGGCTGTTAGGAAATCTGAGGCGTAGGCTGATACCATTAAAGCAGATTTTGAAGAATTAGGGTGGGAGGGCATGAAGTAGATGCTATAAAGGGTGGGGAATTTCTGACTGTCAGAGTAACTCTTAGCTTCACAAGAAGGATGTGACTGTGGACTTAGTTAGTTAGTTCAGTATGTTGGTCAGTCAATAAGGAAGTAAGTACGTGTGAAAGAAGGCGTATTATCTCTGTTAATGAGGTGAACTGGACAGCTGAGGCTCATTTGTGTGCAGACACAGGATTTCTTAAGGGCTCTGATTATAAACTGACCTTCTGTCTAGTTGCTACAAGGAACTGTTCATCTGGGACCAAACCATTTAGTGCTAAGGTTAAATAAATCAGGAAGTTTAGGCATAATGTTGGCAGGTTTGATGTGTTCACTAGTATTTCCTTCAGACAGAATGGAACCCCATTTCATTTAATTACCTTAGAAACAGATGTGAGGTTCTTACAATGGTGTTGCTGAAGGTTTGTCTGCCATGTTGTTGTGATGTTTTGACTAGTATGTTGTTAGCACTGTTCATGGGCAAGCAGTCTTGAACTTCAGTTCAGGACTGCTGAAGATGAGGGCACTATGATCGTTCAAAACACTGGGAGGTACATAGCCAGTGAAGCAGTGCAACAGCTCAGAAAATTTGAATGATCTTCCCAGAAACTGTTAAGACTTACAAAAAAATGTATTGGATGCAAAATATATGTTTCATCGTTCTGAACAGTTTTATTTTAACCAAGATTGGAATGTGCTGACGGATTCCGTTAAAACTGTCCAATATCAAATGTCTTGACAGTACATGCTGCATTTGTTGGGTTGGTATGTGCAGATAGGCAGGCAGACAGAGTTAGACACATTAAAGCTTATAGTTGCAATTTTCCAGGTTTTTTATTTCAATTAGTAAACAAAGTTGCAAGGATTGTATTCTTTTTGCTTTTACATCCGGATAAATTTATGCAAACCAAATGCAGAATCAAACCCATCTGTAGTTGACAGGTATTTCATCAATGCTGCTGTTCCTGCTTCAGAAGTTGTGATCTGATTGCATAATACACAGTTTATACTGAGAAGTGAAAACATTGCATTTCTTGTGGAAGATGATAATGAAGAGGTATCTGTGGTTCTTGTGGCAGATAATCATGTATATATATATATATATATATATATATATATATATATATATATATATATATATTTACCTGTACCAAAATGCAGACCATTATCAAATCATAATTTCCAAATTTTTAAGTCACTTGTAGTGACCCAAATGCACTTACAATTTTTTTTATTTTTATTGTTTCACCATGCATTCTGTAGATTATTTAATTACACACACATGCACACACACACACAAACACACACACACACATATATATATATATATTATTTAAGAAGTCTAAAATTTACATTAAAACATTTAAAACAATCCTACATGTTTTAATCACACGATCATCCTCAGGGAGCATATATTGTTCCTTGCTAAAGTTATAATTTAACTTAAAATTTTAGCAAGGAACAATATATGCTCCCTGAGGATGATCGTGTGATTGAAACATGTAAGAGTGTTTTAAATGTTTTAATGTAAATTTTAGAATTCTTAAATAATATATATATATATATATATATATATATATGTGTGTGTGTGTGTGTGTGTGTGTTGGTGTGTGTAATTAAATAACACTTACAAAAGTTATGTTCTCAGTATTATTAATTATTGTCAGAGGAGTGTTTAAGTATGCTTTAATGTACTAATTATGCTTTGTAATAAATACTTCCAGACATCAAAACTGACAACACCTCTGGTAGTTCCCCATCTACAAAGCACACCAGTCATATCACAGGCCAGTGTCATTAGCAGCAGTTTAGCATCTTCTGTGCAGAACCCAGAGCAAATGTTTGGGAGTTCAGTAACCATTACTAAAGTCCCACCTGCAGCTGTTCCATCAACTCAGTCAGTCAGGGTTGAGGCACCCACACCAGATGTTAAATTACCAACACACAACCAGGTGAAGCAAGCCACACCCCCCACAGCTGCTGCTCCAGCAAAGCCTGCTGTAAATAACAGTGTATTTTATAATGCCATCAATGAGGAAATCGTACACTTTGACAGTGAACTGGCAGCATTGCGTTCCAGAGTTAATGGACTCAGTGTTGAAGTAAGTAACATCTCTGTTGGATGTTTCCATCCTTAGATCTGTACCTTCATAATTGTGTTTCCAATCAGTTACATTTCTGTTTGTTGCATGTGTGTTTTCCTGTAGTAAACTTCATATTTCTTCTGCCAGTCAGCCATCTTTATTTCATATCTATGTGTAAAGCTGCCCATGTTATTCAGTCATCCAGTACTTGCGCAGCTTATGTTGTCCCTAGCCTTTTAGTCTCCAACCATCTTTCATTTCATAAACTAATTAGCACTATAGAGTGGAGTCCTAGAGACGTAATGGCTGCACAGGTAGTCAAGAAATTCTGTGCCATTCCAAAATGGCATCATATCCCAGAACACTGGAATCTTCATCAACACTGCCAGGCTAAAATTTGGTCCTCCACAGTGATAGGCCAGTCAAAAACTTTGTGTTCTATGGCATAGCCTACCTGAATCATGGGTTATCTCATGCTTATAAGTAGCTGTCCAGTTGTACACCCATTATTTCTCAAAGTATCTTCTTCAGATGTGATGGTCTCATAGTTGTAAATTTTTAAGTCTCTGATATAGTGGAATGTGACACCTGGTAGCCTGAAGGTGGGTGTTGTTTTTATACTGAAATGTTGGTAACTTTCTGTTTGCTAGATTATGACATGTCACATCTCAGAAGATTTCAGTTTGAGAAGAATGCCTGATCAGTAGTACTAGTAGTATTAGTATCAGTAGTATTGGTATTAAAACCATAATGTATTGTATTTCAAAAATATTATTTTAATCACAGTTTGTGAAGCGTACATGGTTAACATTAGCAGCAAGAATACTGTAATATAATATGAATTGCTTATGTAATCCATTATATTTTAGTAAGTTTTAAATCTTTGTGTAGAGCAACCTGAGGATGGCATAAATGATGCTGAAATGTGTAGGAGCGATGTAGGACTGTATGTATATATAGCAAAGGTGCATTTGTTGGTGTCATGGAAAAGTCAGTCAGTCAGTTAGTTCAGAATGTTGCGTCATTCTGCAACCAGATTACTTTTCTCATGTTTACCAAGTTTATTCCAGACAAAGCTCTACACATGTTTGTTTTGATGTGATTAATTTTTAAGATTGTCATGTTCTGGAATGTGATGCCATGTAGTGTGGTAGAAACTTGATGGCATTCTGGGGGAATCTGTTGCCTCCATCTTTAGGGTAGAAGAATCCTTCCCCTTGTTGGTGGGAGGAATGGAACATTGAACCTTGTGTAAACATTGGAATTCACCACCCTGCCTCATTTTGCTGTCTGCCACCATATGAACCATCCTTGGAAGTTACAAAATTATGGTAATCTTCATAGTCACGTTTGTGAGAACCAAATTATCTAACTAATTTTGCATTAAAAAAATCCCCCCCCCCCCCAGTTCATTTTGGATACTACAACCAATTAATTTTCTGGAGTCTCTGCCTCATCATGTCCACATGTCTCCAGTTTCATATGTATTCTTCAGTGAGTTCTATTAGTTGTATCTTCTTGTCTCCACAAACTATGTATTTGTGATAGTTCAAGTATGTTTGTGTGATTCTCATATTGTTCGTGCTTCACGTGGGAACTTACATCACATATTGTATAATAAGGGTGCTATAGTTTTGTTATGAATTTTGTAAGATAGTTTTTGTGTTTTGTAACTAGGTGGGATCTGAAGATGAAAAAAGAATTCTGTGTCTGAAAACAGATGCAATGGATGAGTTCTGGAGGGAGCTGAAGGACACAACACAGGCTCAGAGCTCAGAAATACATAGCTTAAAGTCTGTATTGATGGAAGCTTTTGCATTGGTTGAAGAAGCCAAATCCAGAACACAACAGCTAAATTGTCCCATGTATGTATATGCTGAATTTTGAAGTTTTAGGGGCCTGCATTTGGTGTTGTAAGAGAACTATCAGAAAGAATTGAAATTTACACAAAACTTATTTCCATTGTTTTTAAAATTGTTGATATTTATACGTACTTTCCATTGTGTTGAGTATTTTAGAGAATGAATAATTGCAGGTATATTCAGTTGACCCAATCACAGGGTTTGGATCCAGTGAGTGCCCGGTATGCTGCCAACATTAAGCATCTTGTTTGTTATGTGGAGAATCAGCTGCGTCAATTGAATGAACAGCTTGACTGCAGATGGCTGGAATTCCAAGATTCCTGCAAGCCAAGTGTTAAGTGAGTTTTGGGAGAAATTTATAATGAGTTTCTTGCATAAGAAACAGTGATTGAGACATGATTATGTACTGCAATTTGGAGTAACTGTAAGAAACCATTAACATATTTACATTAAGTGACAAATCAGCTTGATTCTTAAAAAGTCAAGATGTGTACAGCTTGATTTTTAAGGAAAAAGCAGTAAAGAATTACCACTGTTTTTGCATTTATTACACTTTCAAAAGTGTGTTTTATCTGCAAATTTATACAACATATGTATTTTATTTTGTCTGCTCTCTGGTTTGTGGAATTACTGAACTATTTTAACTTTGACGTAACTTCAATATGGTGAAGGTGCATGTTTTTGTGTAAGACCTTCTCTCCCTCCTTTATTGAAAAAAATGTACACTTTTCACTGTGATCTTCTTGGATATGACACTATGTAGTCTTGTAAGTAATTATCAGTGCCATGCATAAACCTGCTGCCACTGTTATGTAGGCTGCAGATGGAGGCCACAGGTTTCTCTGAAATGTTGGTAACCACTGATGCTATTACACAGCAGTACATGGTGAGTGAGAAGTCTCTGTGCACCTGTCGGAAGTTGGATTTAGGTTAGAATGGAAGTCGCTATGAATGTACAGTAATTACGGTTACAACAGGTGCTGGAAGTGACCCCCACAGGCATGTGACATGGGTCACTTATGCCACCTGACTTGTTTTATGTGTGTGATTTCCCCATTTCAGCACCCTTCTTGTACAGGTGCACAGGGACTGTATGTGTATAATCAACCCAGAAGAACACAACCAAAATTTTCACCACAGTGAAGGCAACAGATTGCAATTTATTCTTCGCAGTGGGAATATGTCACGTCTGCAGACTTGCAGTTATATTGGTAGGCATATTAGTGTTTGCACTCCATTTCAGCCACTGAAAATTGTGTTTTTCAGTATAACAAATTTTATTGTGTTAGAGATGATTTTATGGAATAATCAGTATTCATAGACTTGACATAAAGAACAACATTGTTGGTTGTGAAGAATCTACGTGATTGTTTTGAGGTGAATATGGAGTAAGAACATTTATTATTAATTGAGGACTTGATCAGTAATAAAAATGCTTGTATGTTAAATCACTTGTAACTGTGTAACTATTTGTACTTCTTTCATGTTCATCTCTTGTTCTGGTATGACCATTTATGTTTATAGGAATAAGATGCATATTCCTTCTCTGGAATCGGTGTACCAAGCGATGGTAATGCAGAATAACATTCTCAATAAACAGCGGGCCATCATGGCTGACATTGCTCGCAGAGCTGAAGAACAAGGGAGGAGCACTCAGATTCCTCTTATTTCCAGTGCAGTTCTTGCCCGAGTTCGTGAAAAGGAGGATGCACAACTAAACAAGGGGTATGTTGTATATTTAATTTTTTGATATTCCTTGATGAACATTACTTCAGTATATTATGAAATGTGAATCCATATACTGTCAAATTCCAACACATTCCAAGAATTTTCTGTGACCTGTGGTGGGCTTCATATATCATTAGTCAAACCTGTGCCTGTTCTTCAGATTAGGTTGCCAGAGGGAGCTGTTGAAGGCTGTAAAACATAACCTAATATATGTTTCATGGTGTGAATATGTTTTCTGAGACAGAGAATGTGCATAAGAAAAGTGAGTGATAGTTCAAAGCTGTACTTAAATGGATTCCAAGTTTTAAAAAGTGCATATGAACCCTTTGTGCGGCATATGACTGCAGCAGACCAGAACTGCATAAGATCGGCCATAATTTGTTATTGGCAGTAGTTGCTGTTTTGAGCATTACACTGCACATTGCAATCTACATACAACATTCTGCATCAAAGGTTTATGGGAGTAATGGTGGTACATGAATAAGGCAATATAAGAGAACTTGAAGGTTCTAGACTTCTGACATTTTACATATGGGTAACAGTCATCATGTGAGTGTGCATATTCTCACACCTAATGTTAGCAAAATATGGTTTCCCGGTCACCTGAGGTGATTTAATTCTGGTAGTTGCTCGGCATAAATTCAGAGCAGTGATTTATACTTTATGTCCTTCTTAGGCACATTTGCAAAATTATGAAAAGCCGCTGTTAGCTTGTGATGTCTGCCTGTATGACCATCCCCCCATCTGTCCATGTGTCCGTCCACATGGAACACATCATCTCCCACTGGAAGGATTTCCATGAAATTTGATACTTGAGTTTTTTAAAAAATCTATCAAGAAGGTTCAAGTTTCATGAAAATCTGACAAGAACAGTGGGTGGTACTTTACATGAAGACCTATGTACGTTGATGATAATATCTCACTCATTTCTTTTGCAAGTGTCAAATGTTTCAGACAAATTTGTAGGTAAAATCAAAACACACATTTTATGTTCAAAAACTTTTTTCTGAAAATCATACCTTTTGTGAGATAATGTACAACAGTACAGTAGAGTCGGACAGACCACAGATGACAATATAATATGGTGCATGCACTTTGCATGCTGGATAACTAAAAAATTTTTTTTTAAGTTTATCTACTATGTAGGCAGTGCCTTTCCAATTAGGTTTTTTTTTTCTTTCATGTGAGATGTAGAGTAGTCTGATAAAGGAATGTAAACAAGGACTTCCAATTGGAACCCTTAGTCTGTACTTCTGTTGCATAGATTTCTAGTCCTAGTCATCTTTCAGAGTCATCAATCTCAGAGTTGTGCACCATCACCATGCTTGTAATTGGTGACCTAGAAGCAATATTCATACCTAATGTGTAGGTATGTTCATAACCTTCTACCATACCAAATCTCACATGCTTATATTCACTGATTTATTGGTTATTGCCATGAAACTGCAGAGCACAGAAAATCTGTGCATGATCACCATGTTACTATTCTTACATTATACGTCCCCCCCCCCCCCCCCCCCCAAAAAAAAATAATTGCAAATGTTTTGAAAGTGTATTACCATACATCTTATAAGGAACCTATATTAAATGGTGCTAGTGTTGTCTCCACCACACAAGTTTAACTGGTTAAGAAGTTGCAGGGGGACAGACTACTCATACATTGAAGTGATGGTGATGTTACAGATAGTGTCTTTTGAAGGTAGTATTACTTACTATTTTAACTTGAATTATATAATGTATAATTGCATTGGCAGGTATAAGTTATCCATCCTAAATTTTTAAAATGTGAAATTTAGTAACTCTGGAACTCATTACTCTAGTTATATCTTTCGTTGTGACTTGAATAAGCTTTATGGTGATGATAGAACAGTTGACAGACTGTCTAAGCTGCATCTTATTAGTGTTTTTTTAAATTTCTTTTTTTCGTCATTTTAAAATACAGTTCCAGTACAACAGGTGAAAGAAAGGTATGGAACAGGTTGTTTTATGTTTGCAGGGAGAGTGAACTGTCTCAGTTGGCCGAAAATCTGGTGAAAATGAAATTGGGACCATATGATGTGCAAACAAGCAATGGAACGGAATGGCTGTATCATCGTCTGTCCCGCAAAAAAGAGTCCATTTTGAGGCGTGTTTTGTCCCAAAGGACCGTGGCACGAGTGTGTCCAACCAAACTGTCTCGCACGACAATGGGTGGAATCTCTACAGGGAAACCTATAGTCAACAGAAGTGACACTGTAGTTGTAACTATGACACCAACTTCAGTTGCAGAATCCTACAAGGTTACATCAACACTTTCTGCTGGTGTTTCTGTTCCTGAGCCAAAACATTCTCCCATTATCAATGTAACAAAATTTGACTCCCCACAATCTCCTCTGTTTTTGTTTGGGTCAGCAAGATCTTCTGGAGAACATGATGCTTCCAGTAAAAGTTTTATCACTAAAGGTTTCTCATCACTAGGTACTAAGTCTGGTTCTCCCAATAAAGAAACTGCGCCTGGGAGGAGTGTGGCTACATCCAGTGGAATATTTGCACCCACAGTTGAGTCCAGTACAGCAAAATATAATGTTCTTGATAGTACTCTATCCTTATCAGGGAGTCGTGCAAGTGATGTGAAAAACAAGGGCAGCTCTGCAGGGGAATCATCATTCACCATTGGACTGCACAGTGAGAAACCTGCTGAACCCGGAAATTTTTCTTTTGGACTGGGGCTTAATAATGTTTCTTCAGCTGGTAGACTTAATGATGCAAGTAAAAAGTTGGAGGATCATTATGAAGATCTTTCCCCACCTGAAACTCCTGAGTGCTCAAATGGGGAGGCCGTTTCTTCCACAGGAAGTTCTGTTTCTAGCTCATTGTTTACGTTTAATTTCACTACAACACCGACCACCACAAAAGCTGGTATTATACCTTCAAGTTCTAATCGTAAGGGACTCAGTCCATTGCTAACAACTCCTATCATGTACTTGCACACTATTGTAGCAGGCATAAGAGATAGTGACAGTGCTGCTAAACCAACATCTAGGCCTGTTGTTGGTAATAAATCCATGGAAATGTCATCTGCCAATAATGCTATTGGTGGAACAGCATTTTCATTTGGCTCGTTATCTCTTGGCCAACCACAGCAAGGAGGATCTAATTTAGGAAAAGCTGATGAACCACGAAAGTCATCCGATACTTTTACATTCTCCCTAGGAGGTTTGCAGTCTAGTTCTATACCTACTCCTTCACCACTGGTAAGCAGCAGTGGTGATATGTCACAAACGACTCCTCCAAAGTCATCAGCTGCCATGACAACAGGTGTGAACTTGAAGACTCCCCTTTTAACAGGTCTTGGCAATCAGAACCTTGAAAGTACTTCATCACCTCAGGTAAGCATCTTTGGTGCTGCTGAGAGTCAGAAACCTACCCTCCCACTTTTTTCAAGTGGAAACACTTCAGTTTCAAGCAGTTCAACTAATGTATTTGCCCAGACCGCAACATCTATGTTTGGGCACCTCACTACAGGATCACCAACCAAGCAGCCAGTTTCACTAGGGAACATGTTTGGGGCAACACCCAATTCATCTGGCACCCCAGGTAAAGAAGGCACAGATTCTACCACTTCTGCTGCAGAACCTGAAGTGCAGAAACCTGAATCAACACCAGAAAGTCAGTCCTTTGAAAATGAGAATATCTTTTCTCCAAGTTCATTGCTATTACGTGGCTTGTCTATTGGATTAGGAGCATCTTCGAAAGCAGTTTCACCTGGGAGTATATTTGGAGGAGTATCAGACTCTCTTGCTTCAAGTTTAGCTTTTGGAAAACAGTCAGCATCCACTGAAAGTCAGAATAACATTGGTGTTCAAAATGTGCCTGAACCTACTGTAGCTGCAGAGTCACCAGACACACAAGTACAAAATTCTGAATCTCCTTTAGAAAATACTGAGGGTTCTGCATCTAAACCAAATACTACACCAAGTTTTGATCAAACTCCTGCAAGTCCAGATGAGAACTCCAAGTCATCAGAAGGGACTGACACTCAGGTGGTGACAGATACATCACCATTATTTGGTGGTGCAAAGACTGAAAGCTCTACGGCTTTCACCTTTGGTCAGTTAGCTTCCAGCCCCAGTGCACCCCAGACTTCAGTAGTTTTTGACCAGGCAAAGCCTCTTACAGGATCCACATTTGGGGCAGTAGTGACACCACCTGCAACTTCACAACAAACAGTGGCACCTTTGACTTCAGGTGCTACCACAACTTCACCAGCAACACAAGCCCCTTCATCTGTGAACACAACATTCAGCTTTTCCCTTCCCAATTCAACACCATCCTCTTCACTGTTTGGGCAGAAAAGTACAAGCATATTTGGACAGCCAGTCAGCTCAGATGCTTCAGTTACAACATCAAGCAGTTCATTCTTTGGGCAGCCCATATGTAGCCCATCTGGTTTTGGGCAGAGTGGAGGAAGTGTTTTTGGACAAGCTGCAGCTACAACAGCTGCCAAGACTAACATATTTGGACAAAGCACTTCAACTACAACCGCTCCAACTGTGTTTGGCCAAGGAAGCACAAGTGCTAAACCAAACATGTTTGGCCAGACCTCAACATCATTTTTTGGTCAACCGCCTGCAACAGGTTCTTCATTTCTTAGTGAAGGGTTTGGGAGCAAACCAACATTTGGACAATCTGGAGGGTCCATTTTTGGACAGAGTAGCAGGTGAGTCGTATCTGTCCTCTACACATATGTGTTGTATTGAAAAAATGATGTAGGATTGGAGGATATTGTAATGCACATTCATGTCTTATTTATTTATTTATTGGCTTCAGCAATAAAGTATTGAAATTTTATCCCCTTTTTTTTTGTGATAATGGGACCATTATTGTATTCCTTTTACCTGTTGAGTAATTTGTTTTTCGAGGTTTCTGTTAACAACCAAGAACAGATGTATGATAGAATGTAATTAAGTTTGTACTCCTTATGTATGCTGCTAGAGATATGCAGTGAATACAGTGACCATACTAGAAACTGGTTCGTTATTATTTTATGTATAAATATTACACCCTGTACAGAGAAAATATTTCTTGTCTGCAGTTTGTATCTGCAAACAATGGACTTGAACTTAGTGAGATATGCACAGTAGTAAAATATGCATTTGGTTAGCATATGCACTCCTTTAGAGGACATCATTCCATACTTGTTACTTCAGGGGCAGACATACTGGTGTTGCTTGTTACTTCAGGGGCAGACATACTGGTGTTGCTTTTCTGTCACCATTCACTCTGTGCCAAAAATAAAACAAGAACTCTGTCCTTACTAATAACGAATTAGCTAAATGATTTGTAATTGGTAGTTCATGTAACAAGTATATATATTTATGGCATGATGATAACCCGCTGTGGTTGAAACATTAGTCATGTAGGAAGAATAAAGTCATTTGTATGTACAGATGGTCATGTATGAGGTCAGTAGCTGTGTCTAGACAGTGCAGAAAAGTCTAGTCTAGCAAGCATGGTATTTTTATACAGATTATTTTTAGAAATGGTCTGTAAGTGGGCTTATGTGTGAATGTTACTGATTGTTAATATTTTTGTAGCTCTGGCTTTGGATCAAGTGGAACATCAATATTTGGAGGAGGTTCAAATGTGTTTGGAGGCTCATCAGCATCCAGTGGCAGTCTATTCCAGTCTTCAAGTGAGTTATTCCTCTAATGTTTCTTCATTATTTTCTTTAACTTCTGGATTTTGTGGCTTTCATACATGCTGATTTCCTTCCAGCTGGTGGAAGTATTTTTGGTGGCAGCACATCAAGTGGTGGGAATGCCTCTGGTGGAGGAGCTTTCAGTTCTGGCGTAGGACAAAGCATCATTCAAAGTGGCTTTGGTACACCAGCTGCTTTCCAGAGCAAACCAGGTATGTTAATTCTTTTTTCACATTTTTTGGCAGTGTTGAAGTGAGGAGTAAATGGACTTAACATTCCTGAAGTCTTGGTTTGCAGAGTACTTGAATCCAGTGTAGATTTCATTGTTTGCTTTTTCCTTTCTGTCATCTGTGATGTAAGTTAATTTCCCACCTTTAGTATCCTGCAGAGACCACATTACTCTGTATGTTCCCTCAGCTAGCCATCATCCTTATCCTCATTCTGCCATCAGGTCAACCGAACTGCCCTCCTTCCCCCCCCCCCCACCAAAAAAAAAAAAATACAATAAATTATCTATTCTTATTTTTTTTTTATTTTAACAAACTGTTTATTTAATATTATTTAGAAATATTTATTTTTTTTTTCATAATTT
>Ga0123354_10001189_pt1 | contig 30636 bp, 27 predicted proteins | sample TergutLab28metaG_2_FD_97872 | JGI IMG/M metagenome (GOLD analysis project Ga0123354, IMG submission 97872) | Labiotermes labralis P4 segment gut microbial communities from Petit-Saut dam, French Guiana - Lab288 P4 | ecosystem: Host-associated > Arthropoda: Insects > Digestive system > Gut ... | reverse complement strand
GGTGGGATGTGGGCGTGCAGCGCGGCGATGGGTTCGGGGAGCATCGTGAGCCGGTCGGTGGCGAACCCGGCCAGGCTGGCTGCTTCGCGCAGGGCGTCCAGGCGGGACCTGCCCCAGCGCACGGGGTGGGTCAAGACGAGCCGGTCCGGTTCGGTACCACCGGCGGCGCGGATGGAGCGTTCGCGTACCGTGGCCAGCACGTGCGAGGCGATCGAGGCAGGGCTGACCAGCTCGGTGCCCAAGAGCAGCGGTTCTTGGCCCAGCCGTGCCTTGGGTGACCCGATGAACGTGTCAGGGTGGGTGCGCCGGGCGTTGAGCGCAGCCTGGCCGGCCCTCCAGCGTCCGTCGGTGAGCACGACCGCCGACGGCATGGTGTCAGTGTTCGGGTCGAGCTTGACCTTCTCCACCCGTCCGTCAGGGAAGCGGATGGCCGCCCCAGTGTTGGCTGTTCCGAAGTCGATTGCCAATATCCAACCTGGCACGTCCGCTCCTTGCCCTCAGCGTGTGTCCCGTATTCCCAGTATTGACCCACCCTAGACCAATGACGTCCCGCTGAGTGACGGAATCCACGCTCACAGCCCGAGAACCACACCACCCCAGGGGACGTCATCCCTAGACCAGCCGCTGTTGTCTGTGCGTGACCCGTCGGTGCCGGGCACGTGGGGACGCCGAGCCCCAGCCCGACGGATTGACAGTGGCGAACGGATGTTCGATGATAGATGGTGGCGGCCGTCGGTCGCCGGCATGCCGCAGGAGGTGGCTGTGACGCAGACCCTGGTACGACCAACGGTGCACCAGACCGCGCGGTCCACAGGTGCGTCACTGTGGCCCCGGGTGACGAGGACGCAGCCGTGAGCAGGGGGCCGAGGTCTGCGCAGGCACGGCGGGACTGGGGTGACGACCAGTCGGGGACCTCGATCTTGCACGTGGACATGGACGCTTTCTACGCGTCGGTGGAGCTGGTGCGCCGTCCGGCGCTGCGGGGCCTTCCGGTGATCGTCGGCGGGGGGCAGCGCTCGGTGGTGCTGGCGGCGACGTACGAGGCGCGGGCATTTGGGGTGAATTCGGCTATGCCGATGGCCCGGGCGCTGCGGGCCTGCCCGCAGGCGGTGGTCGTGCCACCAGACCACCGTGCGTACCACGAGGTGTCCGTCGGGGTGATGGAGGTCTTGGGTTCGGTCACCGCGTTGGTCGAGCAGGTCAGTATCGACGAGGCGTTCTTGGACGTGGCAGGGGCGCGTCGGCGTATGGGTCCGCCGACGGTGATCGCCGAGCATATCCGTGCGCAGGTCCGCAGCCAGTTCGGTGTGACCTGCTCGGTCGGCGTCGCGGCGACCAAGTTCGTCGCCAAGCTGTGCTCTGAGCACGCCAAACCTGACGGGATGCTGTTGGTGCCCAAGGCCGCCACCGTGGACTTCTTGCGCACCTTGCCCGTCGGGGCGCTGTGGGGTGTGGGGGAGAAGACCGAGCAGGCCCTGGCCCGGTGGGGTGTCACGACCGTCGCCGAGGTGGCAGACCTCGACGTGGGCACCCTCCAGCGGATCATCGGCAAGGCTGCCGGTGCGCACCTGCACGACCTGGCGTGGGGGCGTGACCCGCGGCCGGTGTGCCCTGGGCACACCGACAAGTCCATCGGGGCCGAGACGACGTTCGACACCGACGTCGGTGACCCGGCTGTGGTCGAGGCCAGAGCCCTGGAGCTGGCTGACACCTGCGCGGCCCGTCTGCGGCGCGCTGGTGTCGTCGGGCGGACGGTCGCCATCAAGGTCCGCACCTCCGACTTTCGTACGTTGAGCAGGTCGTGCACCTTGGTCACCCCGACCGACGTAGGGCGCGAGGTGTTCCTCGTGGCCAGGCGCTTGCTGGCGGGGGTGGACCTGCGCGGGCTGCCGGTACGCCTGGTCGGGGTGAGGGTCGAAGGGCTCAGCCGGGCACAGGACGCACCGCGACAGCCCACGCTGGACGAGGCTGTCGGTGGTCCGGGCCGCCGTGACGCTGAGCTGGCCGTCGACGAGGTCCGTGCACGGTTCGGCCGGGCGGCGATCGGGCCGGCGACCACTGCTCTGGGCGTGGACAGACACGACCGATCGACTACCACCTTCGCTCCTGTCGAACTATCCTGAAGGCACACGTTCAGCCAGCGCCGATACCAGGGGTCACGAATGCCACTCTCTGAGTACGAGCAGAGGGTTCTCGACCAGATGGAACGCCATCTGTCTACTGAGGACCCTCATCTCGCCAACCGGCTCACCCAGCGTGCTCGGCCGGTCACCCGTTATCTCGTCGCAGCGGTCGGCACGCTCGTGGGCATCCTGGCGCTCGTGTTCGGCGTGGGCCTGAAAGGGCAGCTGGGGGTTGTGCTCGGCGTGGCAGGGTTCATCATGATGTTCGCCGCCGTGGCCTACGCGTTCTCCGGGTCCGGCAGCAAGGCCGCTGCGCAGCCGCAGGCTGCCGCTCCACCGACACCACGGTCGTCGCGACCAGCCCGCCGCTCCCTGATGGACGTGTTCGAAGAACGCTGGAACCGTCGTCGCGACCAGCGCTGAGCGTCGCAGGGGCTCACCTGTGACGGCGCAGGTTGGTCTCGATCGTCGTCACCCATGCCACGACCTGGGCCGGGTCGGCCGCAGGTGCGCCTGGCCGGGCGTAACGCAGGGACTCCAACGTCGTGGCCAGTGCGTGCAAGGCCAGGCGGACAGCGTCGTCGGCGGGGTCTGCGGGTACCAGACGCTCTAGCGGCAGGGCCAGGACCTGTCGGGGTGTGGTCGACTCTGACCAGCCCATATGGGCACGGGTGAACGCCTGGCGGACCCGGACCCACGCCTGTTCAGGGTCTGACGGGGCCGCACGGGCGCGCCGGAGTATGACGAACACCAGCGCCACGACCGCGCCGACCATCGCTACCGCCACGAGCAACCACACGACCCACACGCTGTCGTGGCCCTGGTTGGTGGCCGGTTCGTCGAGGGCCCCAGGGGGTGCGGCGGTCGGTGGTGCGGTCGGTTCAGGTGTTGGTGCCGCGGTGGTGGTCTCGGCAGTCGGGTCGACCGGGGGCGGCACCCCAGGACCAGCAGGAGAGTCGGCGGGCGACGGAGCCCACGGTGGTGGCGGGCCGGTCTGCAGCGACGGGGTGGGTTCGAACCGGACCCACCCCACGTCGTCGAACCACAGCTCGGGCCACGCGTGGGCGTTGCGCCCGGCGACCTCCACGCCGTCGGCTGTGGTCCTGCCCGGCAAGAACCCGGCCGCCAGACGGGCGGGGACACCCAGGGTCCGGGCCATGACGACCATGGTCGTGGCGTAGTGCACGCAGTAGCCCTGCTTTCCTTGCAGGAAGGACCACACCACGTCGTCGCCTTCTTGCGGCGCTGTGGTGTCGTAGACGAAACCGCCGGTGGAACGGAACCAGGTCTGCAGTGCCAGGGCCTGGTCGTAGGCGGTGCCAGCGCCGTCGGTGACCTGGGAGGCTACCTCCGCGATATCTGCCTTGTGCGCGGTGGGCGGTACGTCGAGGGCTTCGGGTGGCCCACCTGAGGTGCTCGCTGCGCGCAGCTGGTCGTCGGTCCAGTCCGGCACGGAGGTCATCATCGTGTACGACATACCCTTGGTGGTCCGGTCCGGGAGCCAGACGGCGTCGATCTCGGCGTCGTACCACCAGCGGCGGTTGAGCTCCAGGCTCCGTGCCGAGGCGGTGATCGGCAGGTAGTTCGCGGACCAGCCGACGATCTCCACCTCGACGACTGTCGGTGAGCCCTCGGTCTGCTCGCCGAGCACCGCCGGCCGCTCGGTGCCTGTGGGGCGCGGTGTGGTCCAGCGGGTCCCGTCGAAGGTGGTCGTCGTGAACACCCGCAGCGGGCCCAGCTCGGACGGTGAGGCCCCCGCGACGGTGTAGCGGAACGCGACGTTGCCTGACTGCATGGTCAGGTTGTCGCGCAGGTCCAGGTCCTCGGACAACATGACGCTCTTGGAGAAAGGCAGCAGGTCGAGCGCCCGGCCCCAGCCAGGCAAGAGGCTGAACGCAGGGGTGAGGACAAGCGCGGCTGCGACAGCGGCTGCCGAGCATGTCGCGACGGTGGCGCGGCGCGGCCACGTCAGCTGTCCGACGTCGGCCAGCAGCACCAGCCACGGCACGGCGGTGAGCACCAGCGACCACAGCGACGCCGGGTGGCCGAGGACCATCCCGGGCAGCCACGGTGTCAGCAGCGCGAAACCGGAGACCACAGGTACGTCGACCGAGATGCACAGGTCGCAGAACACCAGCAGCGCGGCTGCCCCGCCCACCAGGAACAGCACCACCCCCGGCCCGGCGGGCAACGGCGGTTTGCCGACCCAGATCTCGTGGGCACCAGCCTGCAAGGTCTCGCTGAGCTGGTCGAAGGTGCCGCCGCCGGGCAGCACGTGCACCTGGTCCGGATCGCTGAAGACAGCAACCACCAACCACGTCGCGAAAGCCACAGCGACACCAGGTGCCACCCCGGGCAGCGGGAACACCAGACGCACCACGACCAAGACCAAGGTGACCAGGGTGACCACACCGACCACGGCCCCGGTCCACCGGCCTGGTGCCAGCACCGCGGACAAGGCGGTGAAGGCCCCGGTGACCGCGGTGGCGACCAGCATGGTCTGGGCGGCACGGGCCCAGTCCCAGGCGCGCGGGCCCGCAGGTGCGACCAGGCTCATAGGTCCGCCACCAGCTGTTGCCACGTCTGGCCCAGGTGGTCTCCAGGACGGGCCACGACCACCCGGCACCCAGCCCTGCGCAGGTCGGCGACCACCGGGCCGTCAGCGCGGGTGACGATCCAGCACCGCGCTCCTGCCGACAGGTCCGCCAGCGCCGCCCTGGCCGCGTGGATCACGGCCGGGTCCGTGCTGGCGAGCACCACGACCACCAGCTGTCCGGCTGGTTCGAGCGCGGCGAGGGTCTGGGCGAGCGCCCTGGCGGACGCTTGCGTGCTGGCGGGGCAGGTGACGTCCAACGTGGGTGCCAGGAGCCGGGCTCTGCCGTCGGCCTCGGTCTGGACGCTCACCGGGTCGCCAGGACCTCCCAGGCCGAGCAGCCGCACGGTGTGCCGGGCGTCGAAAGCGGCGCAGGCGACCGAGGCTGCCAGCGACAGCGTCCACTCCAGCTCGTGGCCCTGGCGCTCGGGGACCGCAGCCACCACGGTGACCGGCCGCAGCCCGCAGTACTCGTCGGCCCGGACCATGAGCTGGGAGCTGCGCGCCGAGCTTGCCCAGTGCACCCTGCGCAGGTCGTCGCCTTCGACGTACTCGCGCAGCGTGACGTCGTCGGGGGACGGTTCGTGGATTCCCAGGGCGACACGTTCAGGTTCGCCGAGCCCTGTGTCGGCAGGGGTGCCCAGCGGCACCAGGTGCGGCCAGACCCTCAGGATGTCGGTCCCCCCGAGCGTCGCCGACCGCTGGACCGTCTTGAACACGTCCGAACGTGTGACCGTCACCGGTCCCAGCGGCCAGCGGCCCCGTACCAGGGCCTGCACGGTGTAGTCCACCACGGTGTAGTCCGCCGCTGTGCAGCCGGTGTGCCCTGGCTCAGGTCCGTCGTTGTGCCACGAACGCCTCACCTGCGGTGGTCCTTGTGTGGCCAACCCCGCCGAGACCTGTTCGTGCACCGCCGCGGTCCCGGCCCCGCACACGGTGACCTGCACCCGTGCGGTGGTGCCGGCGTGCACCGGTTCGTTGGTGATCGTGCGCCGTACCTGTACCGCTGTGGTGTCGGGCAGGAGGCTGGCCACGGCGACCACCAGCACCACGACGACCACGACGGCGATGCGGACCAGGTCCACCGACCCGATGACGATCCCGGTGATGGCGAAGACCGCAGCGCCCACGGCCAAGGCCCAGCCGCGCAGGGTCAGCCGCACCAGGGTCAGGCTGCGCCCCAGGGTCGCTGGCGTGAGCGCTGCCCACCAACGCCCCGCCTGCTGCCGCCGCAAACCCAGGCCCTAGGCCCACACGGCGGCGGGCACCGGGACGCGCCGGACCAGCTCGACGACGATGTCCTCGGTCTTGCGCCCAGCCAAGCGGCTGGCGGCTGACGGCAGCACACGGTGGGCGAGCACCGGCACAGCCATGGCTTGCACATCGTCGGGCAGCACGTGGTCACGCCCGGATATCGCAGCGCGGGCGCGGCTGGCCGCCAGCAGCTGGATCGAGCCACGGGGGGAGGCGCCCAGGCGCAGGCCGTCGTGCCAGCGGGTGGCGGTGACCAGGTCGACCACGTACCGCTTGATCGCCGCGGAGGCGTAGGTGGCCCGGACCAGGGCGATGAGCTGGGCCAGGTGGTGCGGGTCGGTGACCGGGTGCACCGCGTCCAGCGGGTCGGTGGTGTCACGGGCGTCGAGCATGGCGACCTCGTCCTCGGGGCCGGGGTAGCCGACGTCGAGGCGGGCCATGAACCGGTCGCGCTGCGCCTCGGGCAGCGGGTAGGTGCCTTCCATCTCCACCGAGTTCTGGGTGGCCAGCACGAGGAACGGCCGGGGGAGCCGGTAGCTGCGGCCGTCCACGGTGACCTGCGCCTCAGCCATGCACTCCAGCAGCGCGGACTGGGTGCGCGGGGAGGCGCGGTTGATCTCGTCGCCGATGACCACGTGCGCGAACACTGGTCCAGGTCGGAACTCGAACTGCTCGTGGCGGTAGATGCTCACACCGGTCAGGTCGCTGGGCAGCAGGTCGGGGGTGAACTGCACCCGTCCGACCGAGGCTCCCATCGCTGCGGCGAGGGCCTTGGCCAGGGTCGTCTTGCCGACGCCGGGAACGTCCTCGACGAGCAGGTGCCCCTCGGCGAGCAGCACAGTCAGGGCCGTGTCGACCAGTGCTGGCCGCCCGCTGAGCACTGAGCTGACAGCCGTACGCATAGCACCGACGGCTTCGACAAGATCGTCGAGACCAACAGGCGCCCGGCTCGAGGACCGGTCCGCCGAGCTGAGCATCGGTACCTCCTTGACGTGCTCGTCCCTACTCAGCGTACGTGTTCGGCGCGAAGCAGTGGTGCCGTTCGCCCCACTTGCGCACGTATGACCGTACCCCTTTGCCAGGGGCGTCGCGTCGCACCACGCTGCCTCCACTTTCCTCCACCTAGGCGCCGCAGACGCTCTGGTCGCCTGTGCGCCGGGCCCACGCAGGTGTCACAGTCGGTATTTGGGCTCCGGGTGAGCTTTTCTTCCCCACACCCCTCCACCGCTGTGACATGCGTCGATGTCGTCACATCGCCCGGTCTCGCGGAAATTGCCAGGGCATGGTGGAGGAAAGTGGAGTACTGTGGAGGTGTTTGGAGCCGACTTGGTGGGAGGAGGAGCCGTGGTTGACGAGTCTGCGGCGGCGTTCGCGCTCGCCCTGCCCTTCCTCGGCACCTACACACCGAGGCTCGACGACAAGGGCCGTCTGATCTTGCCTGCGAAGTTCCGCGTGGCCCTGGCCGGTGGCCTGGTCATGACCAAGGGCCAGGAGCACTGCCTGTTCGTCATGTCCTGGGCCGAGTTCGCCCGTATGCACGACGAGCTGCGCCAGGCCCCGGTCACCCTCAAAGAAGCACGGGACTACCAGCGCGTCTTGCTGTCAGGAGCCAGCGACCAGGTACCTGACAAACAAGGCCGTATCACCGTCCCGCCAGGGCTGCGCGACTGGGCCGGGCTCGACCGGGACGTAGCTGTTATCGGCGCTGGGTCCCGTGTGGAGATCTGGGACCTGCCGACCTGGGAGGCGTACCTCGCCGAACAGGAACCCGGATACGCCGACACCACCGAGGAGGTTTTCCCCAACGGACCGTTCTGAGCTGTTTGTCCGGCCTGACCTCCCCCCGTCGCTCTGGCGCACTTCCCCGGTGCCAGAGGGCCGGTGGGGGATCAGGCCGGGTGAACATCAGGCCACACAAGGCATGCCTGACAAAGGGCATGGCTGACAAAGGAGAGGAGCACACGATGAACACCGAACACGTCCTGGACGCACGGCAGGCCGCCGCGCGGCACACACCTGTGCTCCTGGAGCGCTGCCTGGACCTGCTGTCACCAGCCCTGGAACGCGACGGCGCCGTCATGGTCGACGCCACGGTGGGGATGGGTGGCCACGCTGAGAGCGTGCTGCGCCGGTTCGGCACCGCACGCGTCATCGGTATCGACCGTGACCGGCAAGCGGTGGCACTGGCCAGCGACCGGCTGGCCGGCTACGGCGACCGGTTCACGGCGGTGCACGCCTGCTACGACGAGATCACCGACGTGCTCGCCGCCGCCGCGCCTGGGCGCAGCACCGTCGACGCGGTGCTCATGGACCTGGGGGTCTCGTCGTTGCAGCTCGACGAACCAGAGCGCGGGTTCTCCTACGCCCATGACGCGCCGCTGGACATGCGTATGGACCCCGACGGTCCGCTCACTGCCGCACAGGTGCTGGCCACCTACGACCAGCAGGCGTTGGCCCGGGTACTGGCCGAGTACGGCGAAGAGCGGTTCGCCCGTCGGATCGCCCAGCGGATCGTCGCCACCCGTCCTGCCACACCGTTGACCCGCACCTACCAGCTGGTGGACCTGGTGCGCGCGGCTATCCCCGCTGCGGCCCGCACCACTGGTGGGCACCCCGCCAAACGGACGTTCCAGGCCCTGCGGATCGAGGTCAACGACGAGCTCGGGGCCCTGGAACGCGCGTTGCCGCTGGCTGTGGAGCACCTGGCGGTGGGAGGCCGGATCGTCGTCGAGTCGTACCACTCGTTGGAGGACCGCCTGGTGAAGCGCACCTTCGCTGCCGCGGCCACGTCCAGCGCGCCGCGCGGGCTGCCTGTCGAACCTGCCGGCACTGCGGCGTACATGCGGTTGGTCACCCACGGTGCCGAACGCGCAGACGAGGCCGAGGTCGCCGCCAACCCACGGTCGGCGTCGGTGCGTCTGCGTGCCGCCGAACGGACCGCGCCCACCCCGGCTGGACGACGTGGGGGTGTCTCATGAGTGCCGCCTCGGCTTTGCGTGCCACCCCTGAACGCGTTCGCGCACCGCGGCCTGCGACGCTAGAACCCCGGCTGCGTCTGGTGCGTCCGCCGCAGCAGGTGCGTACCCGTGTGCCGTTCGTGCTCATGTGCATGGGCATCCTCATCACGGCGCTGGTGACCATGCTGCTGCTGAACACCGCCACAGCCCAGGCCGCGTTCGAGACGACGAAGAGCGAGCGTGAGCTCACCCGGCTCGTCCAGGACAACGACGAGCTCGCAGCACAGCTGGACGAGAAGTCGTCACCCGAACAGCTCGCCGCCGCGGCGCGCGAGCTGGGGATGGTTCCTGCGACAGGGACCGGGTGGATCCGCCTGTCCGACCAGACGGTCTCTGGTGCGCCTGCCCCTGCCCGCAGCGAGGAGGAACCAGAAGCTGGCGCTGGTCCGGTGCCCGACGCCGTCCCTGTCCCCAGCGACACTGGTGAGCAGCCATGAGCGGCTCGGTTCCGCGCCGATCTGCCCGTGGCGCTCCGCGCCGGGTGCCCCAGACCAGGTCGCAGGGCACGGGGCCCAGACCTGCCCAGGCGCGTGGCGCCCAGCCCAGGTCTGGTGCTCCAGAGCCTGCCCAGAGCCGGACGGCCAAACCGTCCGCGCAACCTGCGAAGGTGCGCCGGTCGGCCCAGCCGGGTCGGTCGGGCCAGCCGAGCCGGTCGGGCCAGGTAGGTCGGTCGGCCCAGCCGGGTCGGTCGGGCCAGGCAGGTCGGTCGGGCCAGCCGGGCCAAAGGCGCAGATCGGAGCAGGCGCGCCCGTTCGCAGCTCGTGAGCTTGCGCCCGCCCAGCCAGAGCCGTCGCCTGTCTCCTCAGCCGGCCCAGACGGAGCGGCACGCACAGTGTTGGCTCCTGTCGTCCGGTGGGCGCGACGACGTCTGGAGCGGAGCCTGGCGGCGCAGCCCAGCCCGGCTGAACGGGTCGGTGAGGTCGGCGGGCGCGCCCGGGTGGCCACCCTTGCCGTGGTCCTGCTGGTGCTGGTCGCTGTGTTCGCCGGACGTCTGGTGGACGTGCAGGTCATCCACGGCCCGGCCATCGCACAGGCTGCCCGCGACGACCGTATGTCGACGATCACCGTGGCAGGTACCCGCGGGTCGATCACCGACTCCACCGGGGTCGTGCTGGCCAGCTCGGTGCCCCGCTACGACATCTCGGTCAACCAGAAGCTCATCAGCGCCAACCGCGGTAACACCGACGAAGGTGTCGCCCCTGGTGCCCGGGGTGTGGCCCAGCTGCTGGCCCCTCTGCTCGGCACGGACAGCGACGAGCTGGTCGCCAAGCTCGTCGGCAAAGCCGGGTACCGGTACCTGGCCAAAGGTGTCGAGCCGAAAGTGGCCCGCGAGATCGCGCAGATGCGCCTCAGCGGGATCAACGTCGAGCTGGTCTCTGTGCGGGTGTACCCCAACGGTGCGCTGGCTGGCGACATCATCGGGTTCACCGGCTCAGGCTCGCAGGGTCGCCAAGGGCTGGAGTCTTCCCTCGACGACCAGCTGCGCGGCACGGCTGGCACCCAGGTGTACGAACGCGGCCGGACCGGCCAGCCCATCCCTGGTGGCTACCACTCGGGGCAGGCTGCGGTGGACGGCCGGTCGCTGACGCTGACCATCCGCGCGGACCTTCAGTGGAAAGCCGAGGACGCCATCGCCGAGGCGGTGGCAGCCACCGGTGCCAGCTCGGGCCAGATCGTCATCATGGACCCGAACACCGGCGAGATCTTGGCGCTGGCCGACGATTCGACCGTCGACCCCAACAACCCTGGCCCCGGGGCTGGAGGAGCGTTGTCGTCAGCGGTCTCGGACGTCTTCGAACCCGGTTCGACCGGCAAGGTCGTCACGATGGCCGCCGCCCTGGAGACCGGTGCGGTCACCCCGACCACCCAGTTCACCGTGCCTGACACGTACTCAGTGGGCCGCCAGACGTTCCACGACTCGCACCCGCACGCAGTGCAGCACCTGACCACCGCCGGGGTCCTCGCCGAGTCGTCGAACACCGGCACGGTCCAGGTCGGCCAGCGTATGTCCGCGCAGACCGAGTACGAATACCTGCGCAAGTTCGGTTTCGGGTCCCGCACGGGGATCGAGATGCCGGGGGAGTCTGCGGGGATCTTGCACCACGTGGACGACTGGGACGGCCGGACCCGCTACAACGTCCTGTTCGGCCAGGGCCTGGCCGTCACCGCCGTGCAGGCTGCCAGCGTGTACGCCACCGTCGCCAACGGTGGGGTGCGTATCGCCCCGCACCTGATCAAAGGATGGACCGAACCGGACGGCACCTGGACCCCGGTGGCCCCACCAGCCCCGGCCCGTGTGGTCTCGGCCCTCACGGCTGCCCAGCTGGGCACCATGCTGGAGTCGGTCGTCGACGACGGGACGGGGTCGTCGGCCGCCGTGCCCGGGTACAGGGTCGCCGGCAAGACCGGCACCGCGCAGAACCTCGGGACCGGTGGGTTCACCGCGTCGTTCGTCGGTTTCGCCCCCGCCGACAACCCCAAGATCGTCGTCGCGGTGATCTTGCACGACCCGCACACGTCCATCTACGGCGGGGTGGTTGCCGCACCAGTGTTCTCCGACGTCACCGCGTACTCCCTGACCGCCCTGCACGCCGCCCCTTCGGGTGTCGAGCCGACACTGTACGCGACGACTTGGTGACTGGTCCCCGAGGGGCACAACCCGGTGCCGAAGTACGACGTCATGGTGGACGGCACGGTAACCTCGCCCTCATGGTGTTGCCCAAAGGCCGTCTACGGCCGGAACACCCGCTGGGCCGTCCTCTCGCTGACCTTGTGGACCAGTTCGCCCTGTCCGTGGTGCGCAGCCCCGGGCGCGGCCCGGCTGGCGTCGCGTCGTCGCACCTCACCGGGGTGGCGATGGCTTCCGGCGACGTCGGACCTGGTGACCTGTTCGTCGCTGTGCCCGGTGAGCACCACCATGGTGCGACGTTCGCCGAGGCAGCGGCACAGGCCGGAGCGGTCGCAGTGCTCACCGACACCGCTGGTGCCGACATCATGGCTGCCCGTTCCGGGCTGGACCAGATGGTTGTCTTGCTCACCGACGACCCGCGGGACATCGCTGGGCACGTGGCCGCCTGGGTGTACCGCGACCCGGCGCAGCGCCTGGTCACCGTAGGGATCACCGGGACCAACGGCAAGACGACCACCGCGTACTTCGTCGACGAGGCCCTGCGCGCCCAGCACCCGCTGACCGCCTTGCTGGGCACTGTCGAGCTGCGGATCGGCGCCGACGCGCTCGACAGCCCGAGGACCACGGTCGAGGCTCCGGTGCTGCACGGTATCGCTGCCCTGGCGCTCGAACGTGGGGCGGCGAGCCTGGTGACGGAGGTCTCGTCGCACGCGCTGGCCCTGGGCCGGGTGCACGGGATGCGTTTCGACGTGGCAGCTTTCACCAACCTCCAGCGTGACCACCTGGACTTCCACCACGACATGGCCGGTTACTACCAGGCCAAGGCAGCGTTGTTCACCGGCGAGCAGGCCAAGAAGGCTGTGGTCGTCGTCGATGACGAATGGGGCCAGCGCCTGGCCCGCGAGACGCCGCTCCCGGTCGAGACTGTCAGCACCCGGGTGGTCGACGGTGTCGACCCCGACGCCGACTGGGCGGTCGTCAAAGCCGACGTCGGCCTGGACAAAGTCGGCTCCCGGTTCGTCCTGCGCGGACCTGACGGTACCCGCCACGACGCCTTTTCCCCTCTGCCTGGGCTGGTCAACGTGTCGAACGCGGCCACGGCGATCGTCGTGGCCACCGCAGCGGGCGTCCCGCTGGGCACAGCCCTGGCAGCGGTCGGCAGCGCCCACGGTGTGCCAGGACGTATGGAACGGGTCGTCGAACGTGGCCAGGGCCTGCCGCTGGGTCTGGTCGACTACGCCCACACACCCGACGCCCTGGTGCTGGCGCTGCAGGCGGTACGGCCGATCACCCCTGGACGGCTGGTGATCGTCCTGGGGTCTGACGGCGACCGTGACCGGGGCAAACGTCCGCTCATGGGCCAGATCGCCGCGCGGTTGGCCGACGAGGTGTTCGTCACCGACGAGAACCCCCGTTCCGAAGACCCTGCCGCAATCCGCTCGCAGGTCCTGGCCGGGGCCACCGCGGTGGCCACGGCGACCGTCCACGAAGTCACGACCAGCAGGGCCGACGCTATCCGCCAGGCTGTCGCCGGTGCCCGCGAGGGCGATACGGTGATTGTCACGGGCAAAGGCCACGAACCGACACAGGAGATCGCCGGGGTGTTCTACCGTTACAACGACCGTGACGTGCTCAACGAGATCCTCGTCGAGCACCAGGGGCTCAACCAGAAGGCCCAGAACCCGGTGGAGCAGGTATGAGGGCACTGACCATCGCCCAGGTCGCCGAGGCGACCGGTGGGCGGATAGTCCACGCAGAAAAGACCACAGTCGTCGACGGGCCTGTTGTCACCGACTCGCGGCAGGTGGCGCCAGGGTCAGCGTTCGTGGCGCTCGTCGGCCAGAACAGCGACGGCCTGGACCACGCCCGCTCGGCTGTGGCCTCCGGGGCCGTGGTGGTGGTCGCCGACCGTGAACCGCCTGATGGCCTACCAGCGGTGGTGGTGCCCGACGCGACGGTGGCGCTGGGCCAGCTGGCACGTGCTGGGCTCGTCGGGCTCCGTGAGGAGGCCACGGTGGGTGTCGTGGCCATCACCGGGTCGGTCGGCAAGACCACCACCAAAGACCTGCTGGCCCAGGTGCTCGGTTCTGCTGGTCCGACGGTCGCCCCGGTCCGGTCGTTCAACAACGAGATCGGCCTGCCGCTGACAGTGCTCGAAGCCGACGCCACCACGCGCTACCTGGTGCTGGAGATGGGTGCCAGCGCCCCCGGCGACCTGGACTACCTCACAGGTATCGCCCCACCTGACGTGGCGGTGGTCCTGGCTGTGGGCCACGCCCACCTCGGTGGTTTCGGCGGGAGCCTGGACGGTGTGGCCCGCGCCAAGTCCGAGCTGGTGACTGGTCTGCGCCCCGGTGGGGTCGCGGTGCTCAACGCCGACGACCCACGTGTGGCTGCGATGGCCACGCTGGCTGGCGGCGAGGTGGTGAGGTTCGGCCTGTCCGACGAGGCTCAGGTGCGTGCCCGCGACCTGCGCCTCGACGGTGGCCGGGCCGTGTTCACCTTGGCCGTGGACCTGCCCGGCAGGGTGGTCGGGTCAGCGCAGGTGCACCTGCGCCTCGTGGGCGAGCACCACGTGCACAACGCCCTGGCCACCGCTGCGGCAGCCCTCGTCATGGGCCTAGGGCTCGACGCCGTCGCCAGCGCCCTGAGCGACGCGCAGATCCTCTCGCCGCACCGTATGCACGTCGTGGACCGGCCCGACGGGGTGCAGATCGTCGACGACTCGTACAACGCCAACCCTGACTCCATGCGTGCCGCGCTCAAAGCCCTGGCGCTGCTGGCCCGCCCCGACCGTCGGTCGGTGGCGGTGCTCGGCGAGATGCTCGAGCTGGGGGAGGCGTCGTTGATGGCCCACGATGCCATCGGACGTCTGGCGGTCCGCCTCGATATCGCCCTGACCCTCGTCGTGGGTGCCGGTGCGCACCCCATAGCCACGGGGGCCGCCCACGAAGGGTCGTGGGGTGAGGAGATCGCGGAGGTCCCCGACGTGGACGCCGCGGTGGTGTACCTGCGCGAGAACCTGCGCCCTGGTGACGTGGTGCTCGTCAAGTCGTCGTACGGCTCGGGGTTGTGGCGGTTGGCCGACATCCTGGTTGCTGACGGCCAGGAGGCCCGTCGATGAAGGCGTTGCTCATCGCGGGGACCGTGTCGCTGCTCGTCTCGCTGCTCGGTACCCCGTTGTTCATCCGGTTGCTCGTGCGCAAGCAGTACGGCCAGTTCATCCGCCAGGACGGACCGACCACCCACCTGACCAAACGTGGCACCCCGACGATGGGCGGTGTCGTCATCATCGGTGCGACCGTCACCGGCTGGGTGGTCGCGCTGGTGGTGACCGGTACCACCGCGACAGTCTCGGCGCTGCTGGCGTTGTTCCTCATGGTCGGCCTGGGGTTCGTCGGCTTCCTCGACGACTACATCAAGATCTCCCGGCAGCGGTCCCTGGGCCTGACGCCGTGGGCGAAGATCCTCGGGCAGGGTCTCGTCGGGGTGACTTTCGCGGTGCTCGCCTTGCGGTTCCCCAACGAACAGCACCGTTACCCTGCGGCCACGCAGATCTCGTTCACCCGTGACACCCATCTCGACCTGGCGTACTTCGGTGCCGGGATCGGGTTGGTCCTGTTCGTGCTGTGGGCGAACTTCCTCATCACGGCCTGGTCGAACGCGGTGAACCTCACCGATGGGCTCGACGGGCTGGCCACCGGTGTCTCGTTGGTCGTGTTCGGCGCGTTCGTGCTGGTCGGGGTGTGGCAGAACAACCAGACCTGCCAGAACGTCGCCACTGTCGCCACCGCCACCAACCGGTGCTACGAGACCCGAGACCCCCTGTCCATGGCGATGGTCGCCATCGCCATCACCGGGGCCCTGTTCGGGTTCTTGTGGTGGAACGCCAGCCCGGCGCAGATCTTCATGGGTGACACCGGGTCGCTGGCCCTGGGTGGGGCGTTGGCTGGACTGTCGATCCTGACCCGCGTGGAGGTCCTCGCAGCGATCATCGGTGGCCTGTTCGTGCTGGAGGTGCTCTCCGACGTCATCCAGATCGGCTGGTTCAAAGCGACCCGAAAACGGGTGTTCAAGATGGCGCCGCTGCACCACCACTTCGAGCTGTCGGGGTGGGGTGAGGTGACGATCGTCGTGAGGTTCTGGATCATCGCAGGGCTGTTCGTCGCCGCGGGTATCGGGGTGTTCTACGCAGAGTGGGTGCTGGGTTAGTGCAGGTGGAGCTGGTCGGGGCGCAGGTGCTCGTGGCCGGGCTCGGCACATCAGGCCGCGCCGCGCTGGCTGCGCTGAGAGCTGCGGACGCTGTCGTGACGACCTACGACGACCATGCCGACGACGCCCAGTGGCACCGGCCCGACGATATCGACCCAGGCGCTTACGACCTGGTCGTGGCATCTCCTGGGCTGCCCCCGCACCACGGAGTCCTGGCCGGAGCCCGTGGTGCCAACGTTCCGGTGGTCTCCGAGGTCGAGCTGGCGTGGTGGCTGCGGGCTGAGCGTGACGGGCACGGCCGCGCACCGTGGCTGGCGGTGACAGGTACCAACGGCAAGACCACGACAGTCGGGATGCTCGAAGCAGTCTTGGCCGCGGCAGGTGAGCGCGTCGTAGCGGTGGGCAACGTCGGCACCCCCGTGGTCCAGGTGGTGACCGACCCCGACCTTGACGTGCTCGCCGTAGAGCTGTCGAGCTTCCAGCTGCATTTCACCTCGTCGGTGGCGGCGCAGGCCGCGGCGGTGCTCAACATCGCGCCCGACCACCTGGACTGGCACGGCTCGTTGGACGCCTACGCTGCCGACAAAGCCCGGATCTGGAACAACGCCGACGCTGTGGTCTACAACGCCGACGACCCAGCCACGGTCGACCTGCTCGGCCAGCGCCGCGGTACCGGTTTCACCCTCGGACGGCCAGGGCCCGGCCAGCTCGGAGTCGTCGACGGAACCCTCGTCGACCGCCAGGACGTTCCCGTCGAGCTGGCGCAGGTCGCCGATATGGCCCACCTGGCCGGACCAGACGGTGTGGTCGCCGCGCACGTCGTCGCCGACGCCCTCGCCGCCGCCGCCTTGGCCCGGGCCCACGGGGTCGAACCACGTCATGTGCGTGCCGGCCTGGCCGCGTTCACCCCCGGGGCGCACCGGGTCGTCACCGTGGCCCAGGTCGGTGACGTGGCGTTCGTCGACGACTCCAAAGCCACCAACGCCCACGCCGCCGCAGCGTCCCTGGGTGGTTGTGCGCCGGGGTCGGCGGTGTGGATCGCGGGCGGCCTGGCCAAGGGCGCGACGTTCGACGACCTGGTCGCCGCACGTGCCGACCGGCTGCGCGCTGTGGTGCTCATCGGCACCGACCGGACCCCGTGGCGCCACGCGCTGGCCCGACACGCGCCGCAGGTCCCGGTGATCGAGGTGGACGACCCCGAGACTGGGACGGTGATGACCCGTGCCGTCGCCGCTGCCCACCGGCTGGCCACCGACCCTGCCCTAGGGTCGGGGCCGGTGGTCGTGCTGCTCGCACCGGCGTCCGCGTCGATGGACCAGTTCGCGTCCTACGCCGACCGCGGAGACCGGTTCGCCGAAGCAGCGCACGCGCTGGCGCACCACACGTGAGCGCCCCGGCGCGCACCGGCGCGCCGCACGGAGCCGGGCCGCGTGGCCCGCAGCGGGTCAGGGCGTTCTGGGCAGGTCCGCTGACCACGTACTACCTGCTCATCGGGTCCACGGTGCTGCTGCTGGTGCTGGGGCTGGTGATGGTGCTGTCGTCGTCGGCGGTGGACTCCATCGTCGCGGGCCGGTCCCCGTACGCCACGTTCGCCGACCAGACGAAGTACGCGCTCCTGGGGTTGCCGATCATGCTCGTGGCCACCCGTATGACCACCGCCTGGCAGGCCCGCCTGGCGTGGTTCGCCCTGGTCGGGGCGCTGGCGTTCCAGGCGTTGGTGTTCGTCCCCGGTATCGGCTGCGGGTCGGGGGGCAACCAGAACTGGGTGTGCACGCCGGTGTTCTCTGCCCAGCCGTCCGAGGCTGTCAAGCTTGCCCTGGCCCTGTGGCTCGGGGTGGTGCTGGTGCGTAAGCAGCCCCTGCTCGGCCAGGTGCGTCATGTGGTGGTACCCGCCCTGGTGGGGTCTGGGGTCGCGGTCGCCGCTGTCCTGGCAGGCAAAGACCTGGGCACGACGCTGGTGATCGTGCTGCTCGTCGCCGGGGCGCTGTTCGTCGCTGGGGTGCCGATGTGGATGTTCTCCACCGGCTCTGTCGCTGCCGTGGTGGGGGTGACGTTGTTCATCGTCACCGACACAGGTTCGAACCGCACCCAGCGCATCGGCAGCTGGTTGGGGGACTGCACCGACGCGGCGGGCCAGTGCTTCCAGACCGACCACGGGACGTGGGCGCTGGCCAGCGGGGGTGTTTTCGGGCTGGGCCTGGGGGAGTCGCGGCAGAAGTGGTCGTACCTGCCTGCGGCGCACAACGACTTCATCTTCGCGATCATCGGCGAAGAGCTGGGCCTGGCCGGCACGCTGCTCGTCCTGGGGCTGTTTGCGGTCCTGGCTGTCGCCATGCTGCGGATCATCCGCCACCACCCTGAACCGTCGGCGAGGATCACCACTGGTGCGGTTCTCGCCTGGGTGGTCGGGCAGGCCCTGATCAACATCGCCGTGGTGCTGAGGCTGGCCCCGGTGATCGGGGTGCCGTTGCCGCTGGTCTCGGCTGGGGGGTCGGCGCTGACCATGACGATGGCCGCGTTGGGTGTGGTGATCTCCTATGCTCGGTCCGACCCGCAGGCTGCTGCGGCGCTGGCTGCCCGTCCTGGGGTCCTGCGCCGGTCGATCGCAGTGCTCGGGATATCGCACAGGAGGTCTCGTCGTGCCTGAACCGCACCGCTCTGAACCGCACCGCCCTGAACCGCTCCGTGTCGTGCTCGCTGGTGGTGGTACCGCCGGGCACGTCAACCCCTTGCTCGCCCTGGCTGCCGAGCTGCGTGCACGCCACGACGACGCGCATATCGTCGTCTTGGGCACCGCTGAGGGTCTGGAGGCCGACCTGGTGCCCGCCGCAGGGTTCGAGCTGGTGGTGGTGCCCCGGGTGCCGCTGCCGCGCACCCCTTCCCCAGCCTTGTTCGCTGTCCCGACCCGTCTGCGCCGGGCTGTGGGTACCGCTGCGCAGGCCATCGCCGACGTGGACGCGCAGGTCGTCGTAGGGTTCGGCGGGTATGTGGCGACCCCCGCCTACCTGGCGGCCCGGCGTGCGTCGGTACCGGTCGTCGTCCACGAGCAAAACGCCCGTCCCGGTCTGGCCAACCGTCTGGGCGCGCGGTGGGCCGCTCAGGTCGCTGTGACCTTCCGCGCCACGAAGCTGCCCGGTGCCACCGTGACCGGCCTGCCCCTGCGGGCGTCGATGGCAGCCCTGCTGGAGGATATGGCCGCCGACCGTGACGGTACTCGTCGCCGGGCCGCAGACGTGCTCGGCCTGGACGGCGACACCACGACGCTGCTGGTCACCGGTGGTTCGCTGGGGGCGCTGTCCCTCAACCAGAAAGTCGTCGCCGCAGCGGCCGAGATCGCCGCCACCGGCGCCCAGGTGCTGCACCTGACCGGCAAAGGCAAAGGCGACGCTGTCCGCGAGGCACTCGACAGCACCGACTTCGCCGACCGCTGGCATGTGCGCGAGTACCTCGACGGTATGCACCACGCCCTGGCTGTGGCCGACCTGGTGGTCTGCCGGGCTGGGGCAGGGACAGTCTGCGAGATGGCTGCCCTCGGGGTCCCCGCGGTGTATGTGCCGTTGCCGGTGGGCAACGGTGAGCAACGCCGCAACGCCCGAGACGTCGTCGAAGCAGGCGGTGGCCTGCTCGTGGAGGACAAGAACCTGTCCGCCGCCTGGTTGCGCGAGCACCTGCCGCCCCTGCTGCACGCCGACGGAGCGCAGCGGCGCGCCCAGATGGCCCAGGCAGCAGCCTCAGTCGGGGTGCGTGACGGAGCAGCCCGCTTGGCCGACCTCGTCGAAGGAGCCGCGTCATGAACGACCGGGTCGCGGCGCTGGGCCGTGTGCACCTCGTCGGTGTCGGCGGTGTCGGTATGTCTGCCGTGGCCATGCTGCTCGCTGCCCGCGGGGCTGTGGTCTCAGGTTCGGACGCTCACGACGGTCCAGGGCTCGAGGCGTTGCGTGCTGCGGGTGTGGACGTCCGCGTCGGGCACGACGCTTCAGCCGTCGCCGGGGCCGACACCGTCGTGGTCTCCTCGGCGGTCCGCGAGACCAACCCCGAGCTGGCGGCAGCGCGAGCCCAGGGCCTGACGGTCCTGCACCGTTCCCAAGCCCTGGCTGCGCTCATGGCAGGGCGCGTGACTGTCGCCGTGGCTGGTGCCCACGGCAAGACCACCACGTCGGCCATGGTGGCTGTGGGTCTGCTCCACGCCGGGGCGGACCCGTCGTTCGCCATCGGTGGGGTGGTCCACGACAGCACAGGGCCCCTGGGCGGTGCCCGCGACGGCTCTGGTCCTTTTGTCGCGGAGGCTGACGAGTCCGACGGGTCGTTCCTGGCCTACGCCCCGCAGGTCGCCGTGGTGACGAACGTCGAACCCGACCACCTGGACCACTACGGCACCACCGAAGCGTTCGAGCAGGCGTTCGTCGACTTCGCCGACCGTGTCACCGACACCCTCGTGGTCTGCGCCGACGACCCCGGTGCAGTCCGCCTCGCCGCCGCCGCGCGCCGCCCGGGCCTGACGATCACCACCTACGGCACCACCGCCGCCGACGTGATCGTCGGTCCTGCCGAACCCGTCGGCACGGGCTGGTGCACCGTCGTGACAGGTCCTGACGGCGTACCCCGCCAGGTGGGTCTGCCCGCCCCCGGCGACCACAACGCCCTCGACGCCGCAGCAGCATGGGCCGCTGTGTGCGCCGTGGGTGTCGACCCTGACGTCGCAGCCGAGGCCCTCGGACAGTTCCGCGGCACCGGCCGGCGTTTCGAGGACCGGGGGACTGCCGGCGGTGTCCGCGTCGTCGACGACTACGCCCACCACCCCACCGAGGTCGCTGCGCTGGCTCGTGCAGCCCGGGCGGTGGCTGGCCCAGGCCGGGTGCTGGTGCTGTTCCAGCCCCATCTGTTCTCCCGGACCACACAGTTCGCCACGCAGTTCGGCCAGGCGCTGGACCTGGCCGATGTCGTGGTGGTCACCGCCGTGTATGCCGCCCGCGAAGACCCGGACCCACAGGTCACCGGCCAGATGCTCGTCGATGCTGTTCCCAGCCCCGGCAAGGCCAGCTATGTCGCCGACCGCCACGAGGCCGCCTGTGCTGTCGCTGGTGCTGCCCGCCCTGGCGACCTGGTCTTGACCGTCGGTGCCGGGGACGTCACCGAGCTGGGTCCTGTGGTGCTCGCCGCTCTGGCCGGACGAGGGTGACCACGGTGCGGGCGCAGCTGCTGGCCCGGCTGGCGCCGGCCTTCTCCTCTGGCTGGGGTGGATGCCGGTGACCCCTGCCCGTCCACCTGCGCCCCGGCGCTCGGCTGCGCGCTCGGGGCCTGTGGCACCTGCGAAACCTGCCAAGGCGAAGGCTGCGCCGAAGACTGCGAAGGCTCCGGCCAAGGCCCAGCCGAAAGCCGCGGCGAAGGCCACAGGCGCGGCGAAGGCCAAGACCTCGCCCAGGGCCACAGACGTAGCCAAGCACCCCGCGAAGGCGAAGGCCGCCAGAACCCCTGCGAAAACCCCCAAGAAGGCTCCTACCAAGCCGAAGACCTCGACGAAACCACCGGCCAAGGCCCGGACGTCGAAGTCGGTGGCCCGTTCCGGTGGTACCCAGACCCCACCGAGCATCGCCCCACGAGACCGTGTGGTGGTCAGCTCCGCCCAGCGTTTTGCCGAGCGGGCCAAGGAACGGCGCCGGGTCACCTTGCGCAAGGCCGGGGCGCTGGTCACCGCGCTCGTCGCTGCCGCCGCTGTCGGCTGGGTCGTGTTCTACTCTCCAGTGCTCGGCCTCGACCCCCACCAGGTCGTCGTCAAAGGCACCAAAGACAGCCCTGTCGCCGAAGCCGACGTCCGCGCCGTCGTCGACCACCACGCCGCCGAACCCCTGCCCCGCCTCGACACCGCAGCCTTGTGTTCGCAGCTGCGAGCAGTCCACGGTGTCAAAGACGTCCAGGTCGTCAGAGACTGGCCCCGCGGCCTCACCGTCACGGTCACCCCCCGGGTCGCGGTCGCCGTCGTCCCCGACGGTGACCAGGTGGCCCTCGTCGACCCAGAGGGCGTCAGGCTCGGCACCGGACCAGACCCACCGCCCGGCCTGCCTCTGGTCCAGGCCGACGGCGACCGCGCCTTGGCCGCAGCTTTGTCCGTCGTGGTCGCCCTTCCCCCCGACCTGGCTCTCCAGGTCGCCACCATCACCGCCCCCACCCAAGACACGGTGAGCCTGGCCCTCACAGACGGCGTCGAAGTCCTGTGGGGCTCGGGCGAAGACAACGCGCTCAAAGCCCAAGTGGTCGCAACCCTGCGCGCCGACGAGACCATCACCGACGTCACCACGATCGACGTCTCCGCCCCCCGCCGCCCCGTCCTGCGGTGACCGGTACGCACAAGGCTGGCTCGCCCGCAGACCTCGACACCCCCAGGTCGTGCAACACATGGGCGGTCTTTCGCAGGTTCGTAGCGACACGCGCAGCGTGGTCGTTGCCCACCGCCCAGCGGGCACCTAGCGTCAGCGACGAAGGGCAACCTGACATAACATTAACCCTCAACCTGAAGGTGAGGGTTCTACCGCTCCGACCACGACATGAGAGGCACCCAACGTGGCAGCTCCGCAGAACTACCTGGCGGTCATCAAGGTCGTCGGCATCGGTGGTGGCGGCGTCAACGCCGTCAACCGGATGATCGAGGTCGGGCTCAAGGGTGTCGAGTTCATCGCCATCAACACCGACGCCCAGGCGCTGCTCATGTCCGACGCAGACGTCAAGCTCGACGTCGGCCGTGAGCTGACCCGCGGCCTGGGGGCGGGGGCAGACCCCGAGGTCGGCCGCAAAGCCGCCGACGACCACGCCGAGGAGATCGAAGACGTGCTGCGCGGCGCAGACATGGTTTTCGTCACCGCAGGCGAGGGTGGCGGCACCGGCACCGGTGGGGCGCCGGTCGTGGCCCGTATCGCCCGCGCGCTGGGTGCGCTGACCATCGGTGTGGTCACCCGCCCGTTCACCTTCGAAGGCCGCCGCCGTTCGGTCCAGGCCGACTCAGGGATCGAGGCCCTGCGCGCCGAGGTCGACACCCTCATCGTCATCCCCAACGACCGGCTGCTGTCGATCTCTGACCGTGGTGTCAGCGTGCTCGACGCTTTCCGCTCTGCCGACCAGGTGCTGCTGTCCGGTGTGCAGGGCATCACTGACCTCATCACCACCCCCGGCCTGATCAACCTGGACTTCGCCGACGTGAAGTCCGTCATGCAGGGGGCAGGGTCCGCGCTCATGGGTATCGGCTTCGCCCGCGGCGACGACCGCGCCGTCCAGGCCGCAGAGATGGCGATCAGCTCTCCGCTGCTGGAGGCCAGCATCGACGGGGCTCACGGGGTCCTGCTGTCCATCCAGGGTGGGTCAGACCTCGGTCTGTTCGAGATCAACGAGGCCGCCCGGTTGGTCCAGGAGGCTGCGCACACCGAGGCGAACATTATCTTCGGTGCCGTGATCGACGACGCCCTGGGCGACGAGGTGCGTGTCACCGTCATCGCCGCCGGGTTCGACGGTGGTTCCCCGCAGGTGCGCCGCGACTCACGTGCCCTGGGCCAGGTGTCAGGGTCCGCAGGCCGTCCGATGCAGCGTCCGGTGGTCGACGACGAACCGTCCGGTCCGACGCCGCTGACACCTCGCCACGCTGCCGCTGCCGCACTGGCTGCCGAAGCCGCGCAGGTCCCGGCGTTCTTGGCCGACGAACCACCGGTCGTCGCCGCATCGGTGGAAGTGCCGAGAGTGTTCACCGACGAGGTCGGTATGGTGCGCGAAGAGCTCGACGTTCCCGACTTCTTGAAGTGACGTTCCCCGTCACCACAGCCGACCTGGGCCCAGGGGTCAGGGCAGGGTTCACCACCCGGGCCGGCGGGATGTCGGTGGCGCCGTGGGACACGGCGAACCTCGGTGCGCACGTCGGTGACGACCTGGTTGCCGTCGGCGCCAACCGTGCTGCGGCCGAAGCCTGGGTGGGTGCCCCTGTCGCCTACGCCAGCCAGGTGCACGGGGTGCAGGTGCTGCATGTCACCGAGCCTGTGCCACCCGGGACGTGGACGGTCGGCGAAGGCGACGCCCTGGTCACGACCAGGGACGACGTCGCCCTCGGGGTGCTCGTCGCCGACTGCGCACCGGTGCTGCTGGCAGACCCCGGTGCCCGTGTGGTCGCGGTGGCGCACGCCGGACGGGCAGGTCTGGTTGCCGGGGTGGTGCAGGCGGTCGTGGGTGCCATGGCCGACCTGGGTGCCCGCACCGACCAGGTCGTCGCCGTCGTCGGTCCGTGTATCGCAGGGTGCTCGTACGAGGTGCCTGGGTCGCTCCGTGACGAAGTGGCCGCGACGGTGCCTGGGGCGGCCACGTCCACGCGTTGGGGGACACCTGGGGTGGACCTCGTCGCCGGGGTGCGCCAGGTCCTGGCAGACCTGGGTGTCACTCGTGTGGAGGCGGTCGGAACCGACACCTACGACGCCTTGTCCTTGTTCTCCTACCGCCGCGACGGTCCAGTGACAGGGCGTTTCGGAGGGCTCGTGCGGCTGGTTCCTCCTGAGGCCGTGTGACCTCACCCGCAGCTGTCGTGACCAGGCTCCCCATAGGCCCCGTCTACGTGGCACAATCGGCGCAAGCCAAGACAAATCCGACGATTCATCCAAGACTGAGGACGTAGCCGTGTGCCGTACCGCAACCCGTCCGGGAACCGGTAACGGGACGGCGACGGTCGCCACCAGACGGTCGGCCCTGGTTCGCGTCGGTGCCGCCTGGCCAGCGCAGGGGCGGTGGGCGCGATGAGCGTGCAGGTCACTGACGCTGGTCCCGTCTCCGCCGTACGCCGGTTCGTCGACGGGACGCTGGTCTCTGGGCTTTTCGAACAGCTGCTGCGCACCGACCAGGCCGTGCGGACGTACCTGTCGTCCGCCAAAGCCCCTGGTACGGCCAGGTCTTTGCTGGACTACCTGCGCGGGCTCGACTGGCTCCAGCCCAAAGAGGTGCTCGAAGCCCAGCGTGTCCTGGTCAGGTTCCTGGTCGCCCGGGGGGAGGAGGTCGCCCCGACCGACCTGTACGAGCGACGCGCCCGTCTGTACGACCAGCAGCTCTCCTTGTGGTCTCGGGTGCAGCCGACCTGGTTGCACATCTCTCCGACGTATTTCTCCACGCTGCTCGCCGAGTGCGAGGGCACGGCAGAGGACTCGTTGGAACAGACGATGAAGACCAAGGTACGGACTTTGTTCCGCTACCGTTCGCGGCCCCCGGTCTGGTTGCACGAGGAGAACTGGCCGGTGAACGCCAACGGCCCGCTGACCTTCGTCGAACAGGTCGACATCTCTGGCCCCTACGACACGTCCTACCGTTTTGTCTTCTGGGACGAGAAGAGCCACGAGCGCCACGAGCTGGTCCAGTCCACCGCACGGTTCGAGCCGACGAGCCCGCTGCCGGCCTCGACGGTGGTGTTCGAGTCGGACCTGGATTTCGCGTTGGTCCCGGAGACGGCTGACGAGAGCTTGCTGACCGTGCCGATGCCTGTGCTCGCGGCTCTGGCCGAAGCCCTGGAGAACCTCGACGACGGGACCGGTGGCGCCGGGCCTGGGCCCGTGCGGGTCGTGCCGCCGCCTGAGACGTACGAGCCGCCTGCGGCCCCCAGGCCGGCAGAACCCAGGTCGTCCGCAGGACCCGTGCCGTCCGCAGAGCTCAGGTCGTCCGCAGAGCTCAGGTCGTCTGCAGAACCTGGGCCGTCTGCAGAACCTGGGCAGGCGGAGCCGTCTGGTCCGGGCGCGTTCTCACCCCCGTTCCCAGACTTCCAGCCCTGGGTCCCCCCAGGTTCGGTAGCCGACGACCCGACCAAGCCGATGATCCGGGTGCCGACCCGGTGGGCGGTCGAGGTCGACGACGGACGGCGGGTCGAGCTGTGGTCGAGCTCGGTGGTGGTCGGGCGCAGCCCGCAGGCGTCCAACCCCGACGTGCAGCGGCTGACCGTCACCTGGGACCCGGGGCTGCTGGACACCCACGCCCGTCTCGACCTGACCTACGGGTCGTGGTGGGTCACCAACTTCGGCGTGGACTCGGCTGTGACGGTCGTCGGTGCCAGGGGAGGGCGGGTGTCGGTGCCCACGGGCCGGTCAGCACCGGTGCGCACCCACCTGTGGCTCGGCTCGATCGCGATCGAGCTGGTGCCTCTGCCTGACGACGAGGGGGCCAGACCCGCAGCGGACGAGGAGAGCGTCGAGGAGACCACCTTCGGGCACTCTGCTTCGTTGACCCTGCGCACCCGTCGCCAGCTCGCGCCACCGGAGCCGGGTGCCTCGCCGGCCTCGCCGCAGGCACCTGCGGTGGCGGACTCTGCGACAGTGGCCGCACCAGCCCCGGGGCGCGCCTCAGCCTCACGGTCTCCGGCCTCGCCGTCGGGGCCAGCCCAGGTCGAGCCAGCGGCACCTCCACCAGCCCCGGTCGCGCCAGCGGCGCCTGTCCTGTTCCCCGAACCTCGGCCCCTCGGCCCCTGGGCACCCCCGCCGGAGCCGGACCCGCCAGAACCGGACCCGTCGGGCGTCGACCTCGACGTGGTGCTCGAGCCAGGTATCGACCCGTGGACGCTGACGTTGGACGACGGGCGTTCCTTCCTCGTGTCGGCGCGGTCGGTGGTCGTCGGACGGCACCCGACCACGTCGACCCCCGGTGTGCAGGCGGTGACGATCTCCGACAACACCCGGACCTTGTCGCGCACCCATGCTCAGCTCGACTTCGTCGAGGGCGTCTGGCACGTGACCGACCTGTGGTCGACCAACGGCGTGCTGGTCACCGGTGCCGACGGTGCCCAGGTCCAGGTCGAGCCGAGCACCCCGACCCCTGTACGCGGGTACGTGGCGTTCGGCTCGGTCGAGGCTCGGCTCGTCGAAGGTGGGCCGACCGCCTGACCGACGCTCCCGGTCGACCATCAGGGGTGACCATCCAGCCCACCGGGCGTGTCGCGCCTCGCCTCGTCGTGCCGGTTGCTAGCGTGACCGGTGGAAGGACGATGTAGCGGCGTTACCCCCGCCGTGCGAGAGGTCGGTCCCGGGAACCCCGGGGGGACGGAGTGAAGCCATGGGCAACGCACTGCGCAAGGCGGTGCTGTTCCTGGGCCTGGCCGACGCCCGGCCCGAGGACGAGTACCTGGACGACGAGGAGTACCTGATGGAAGAGCCCGACGCCCAGGTGACACCGCTACCGGTCCGGGTTGCTCCTGACCCAGAAGAGAGACTGGGTGAGGTTCGGCGGATCACGACGATTCACCCGCGGTCGTACAACGACGCTCGTCGCATCGGCGAGGCCTTCCGTGACGGGACCCCGGTGATCATCAACCTCACCGATATGGACGACGGGGACGCCAAGCGTCTGGTGGACTTCTCCGCAGGGCTGATCTTCGGCCTGCGCGGCGCGATCGAGCGTGTGACCTCGAAGGTCTTCCTGCTGTCACCAGCCAACGTCGAGATCAGCTCCGGCCCACGCAGCGACGAGGTCGCTGTGCGCGCTGGCTTCTTCAACCAGAGCTGACGTGAGCGCGGTCTTCTGGGTCCTGTACTTCGTCACGCTGGTCTATGTGCTGGTCCTGTTCGTGCGGCTGATCTTCGACTGGGTCCAGGTCTTCTCCCGCCAGTGGCGCCCGACCGGTCCGTTGCTCGTGATCGCCGAGATCGTCTACACCGCGACCGATCCGCCGTTGATAGCCCTGCGCAGGGTGATACCCTCAATCGGTATCGGTCAGGTCCGCTTTGACCTGGGGTTCCTTGTCCTGATGCTGGGCTGCTTCGTCCTGCTCAACGTCTTCGGGTGGCTCGCGGCTCTGTGAGCCAGGCCCAGCCGCCGTTCTCACTTAGGGGGACAGATGCCCTTGTCAGAGGGACGATTGACCGTCCGAAGTTCCGATGTGGCGATTGTCCGCTACGGTGGCAGTCGGACATCCGGTGGAGGGCCCGCCGGACGCACCAGCACAAGCGAGGAAGGTGAGTCATCATGGCTCTGCTGACCGCAGACGACGTCCTGAACAAGAAGTTCCAGTCGACGAAGTTCCGCGAGGGCTACGACCAGGACGAGGTTGACGACTTCCTCGACGAGGTTGTCGCCACCCTGCGCGAAGTGCACGTCGGTGGTGGAGGTGGAGGCGGGGGCGACGGTGCGGCTGTGCACGCGCTGCAGGTCGAGAACGACGACCTGCAGGCACGGCTGGCTGGCGCTGAACGCCGTATCGCCGAGCTGGAGTCGGCTGTGGAGTCGGCCGGCCAGTACCAGCCGCTACCGCCCACCGAGCACCTGCGCGGCGACGACACCACACCGGAGTCCGCGCAAGGGCTGCTCGCCATGGCACAGAAGGTCCACGACGACTACGTCTCGTCGGGCAAGCAGGAAGGCGACAGGGTGGTCTCCGACGCCCGTATGCGCGCCGACCAGATCATCTCCGAGGCCGAGGAGAGCTCTAAGCGCACCCTCGGTGCCCTGGAGCAAGAACGCTCCTTGCTGGAGCGCAAGATCGACGAGCTGCGTGTCTTCGAGCGTGACTACCGCACGCGCCTGAAGAGCTATCTGGAGAACCTGCTCGGCGACCTCGACTCGCGCGGCAGCGCGCTGCCGGCCGGGTCCGAGAGCCGCAGCCTCTAGTCTCCCGTCACGTACGGCAGGTCCCGCTGGGGTGACCCAGCGGGACCTTTCGTGCGTCCAGGCCCCGCGATGCACATCGGTCATGCGTTCGCCGAGCGTGTCGGGTTGTCCCACGCGATCTGGGCGAATACAGTCGCGTGACCTCGAACAAGGGAGCCTTGCCATGGCTGACACGCCCGGCGCCACATCCTTTCCCGTCCGTGACGGTGAAGACCCCTGGAGCCCCGCTGATGTCGCCTTGCTGGCCGAGAGCCTACGCGGCGAGGTCGCTCGGTTGACCGACGACCTGCGCAGCGCCGACGCCGACCTCACCGAGCTGTTGCGCAACTCTGGTGAGGGCTCCGGGGACGACCAGGCCGACTCCGGCTCGTCGGCCATCGAGCGCGAGCAAGAGCTCACTCTGGTGAACAACACCCGCGACCTGCTGGCCCAGAGCGAACGTGCCCTGGAACGTATCGAGGCAGGCACCTACGGGGTGTGCGAGTCGTGCGGCAACGCTATCGGCAAGGCCCGGTTGCTCGCGTTTCCCCGCGCGCTGCTGTGCGTGGAGTGCAAACAGCGCGAAGAGCGGCGCTGACCCCAGACGGCGCCGGACTGCGTAGAATCCTCGCCGTGCCCGACGACTCCCAGACCGACGCGCGCGCCGCGTCGCGGCGTGTTGCCCTTGTCGTCGCCGTCGCGCTCGCAGTGCTCGCTGCCGACCAGCTGACCAAAGTGTGGGCGCTGGCCGCCCTGGACGACGGCACACGCCGTCCGCTGGTCGGCGACCTGCTCGGGCTCCACCTGACCCGCAACGCTGGGGCTGCGTTGTCGCTGGGCACAGGGATGACATGGGTGCTGACCCTGGTGGCGGCGGTGGTGGCAGTTGTCGTCGTGCGGACCGCGCGGCGCACCGCGTCGGCCGCGTGGGCGGTGACGTTCGGGCTTCTGCTCGGTGGGGCGCTGGGCAACCTCGGCGACCGCCTGCTGCGCTCTCCAGGCCCGCTGCGTGGCCATGTCGTGGACTTCATCGCCTACGGGAACTGGTTCATCGGCAACGTCGCGGATATCGCGATCGTCGTCGCCGCAGGGCTGGTCATGGTGTTCGTCGCCATAGGCCTGCGGCTGGACGGCACCCGTGAGGACCACCGGACCGCGCCCCGTGACGATGGCTGAGCGCCGCGAGCTTCCGGTGCCCGACGGCCTGGCTGGCGAACGTGTGGACGTCGGCCTGGCCCGGCTGCTCGGCCTGTCGCGCGCGCGCAGCGCCCTGCTGGCTGGTGATGGCCAGGTGACGATGGATGGGCGCACCGTCGGCAAGGGCGAACGTCTGGTCGCCGGGGCCTGGCTCGAGGTCACCTTGCCCCCGCCACCTCCCGTCGTGCCTTCGTCGCCTGACGGTCCCGTGCCTGGTCTGGTGGTCGTCCACGAAGACGCCGACGTGGTCGTGGTGGACAAACCCGTCGGGGTCGCCGCGCACCCCTCACCGGGCTGGACCGGTGCGACGGTTGTCTCCGGCCTGGCCGCCGCAGGGGTCCAGGTGGCCCTAAGTGGGCCTGCCGAACGGCCCGGTATCGTCCACCGCCTCGACGCTGGAACGTCCGGCCTCATGGTCGTGGCCAAGTCTGAGCGTGCCTACAAGGCCCTCAAGCAGGCGTTCCGTGAACGCAGCGTCGACAAGCAGTACCTGGCCCTCGTCCAGGGTTACCCCGACCCCACGACCGGCACGGTCGACGCCCCGATCGGCCGCCTGCCTGGTAACGACTGGAAGTTCGCTGTGGTCGCCGACGGGCGGCCCTCGGTCACCCACTACCAGCTGCTCGAAGCCGTCCCCTCGGCATCCCTCCTCCAGGTCCAGCTCGAGACCGGCCGCACCCACCAGATCCGCGTCCACATGGCCGCCATCCGCCACCCCCTCGTCGGCGACACCACCTACGGCGCCGACCCTGTCCAGGCCCGCCGCCTGGGCCTGACCCGTCAGTGGCTGCACGCGGCCCGCCTGTCCTTCACCCACCCCGGCACCGGCAGCGTCCTCGACCTCGCCTGCGACCCACCGGCAGACCTAGCCCAAGCCCTGGACACCCTCCGCGAGACGTGAGCGTGCCCCGACTAGGCCGTGTTACGAAACTCCCTGCGCGCTGCGGCACGCCCGGCACGCACGCTCGCGGCGTTGTCGATCCTCGGCCGCAGCGCTGCTGCGACTGTCGTCCTCCGCCTTGCGAGCGCACG
>Ga0123354_10001186_pt1 | contig 30683 bp, 29 predicted proteins | sample TergutLab28metaG_2_FD_97872 | JGI IMG/M metagenome (GOLD analysis project Ga0123354, IMG submission 97872) | Labiotermes labralis P4 segment gut microbial communities from Petit-Saut dam, French Guiana - Lab288 P4 | ecosystem: Host-associated > Arthropoda: Insects > Digestive system > Gut ... | reverse complement strand
CTTTGCGGGCAGCTGCGGCGGCGCGCCCATCGGCATCATCCGCCAATACATTGAGCAGCAGACGCCACGCTGACCGCCCCAAAGGACGCCCACGGCGTCCGCGCTATCCTTCCCCTCCCCTGGAAGGGCGGGGCTTGTCGCGCGCCTGGTCAACCGGGAGAAACGCTGTCCACCGGTGTCCCGAAAAAAACAAATGGCCCGATGTATCCGTCGGAAAAAATTCAGGAACGGAAAAGAAAAAAAGCGATCCCCGGCGGCTCAGACCGGGTTTAGGCGAAGAAGACCCTTATCACAGTGAGGGTGCTTCGGGCGCCCTGGCGCCGGTTTTCGGGGGCACATACGCGCCGCCGCTTGCGGCGGGACGGGGCGCAGCGCCACCGTCAACCGCCCGCAGCTCGCCCTCAACCCGCCCAAGGTTCCTCTGCACATTATCGGTCAATCCCGATTGGGGATATTTCACCAGGATGCTTTGCAGCAGATCGCGCGCGCCCAGCAGCAGTTTGCGTTTTTCCTCGGGATCACGGTTGTTGCTGGCGCGGATAAACAGTTCGGCCGCCTTCTGGCGCAGATCCTGGGCCGCGAGTCTGGATGCCTCCTGGAGGTTTTTCTCGCTGCCTGCCGCTATCGGCCCGCCGCCGGTTACAGGCACGGTACTCGTTCTGGACGAATCCCCGAGCAGCTGGTCTCCCGCGAGCTGGGATTGCGGCGCGGTCCGCTCGCCGGCCTGCACCTCGATCCGGGCGACCCCCTGATTGATGAAATTATCAGTTTGTTGTTTCGCTGATTTTTTAATCAGGTTGACATTGGGCGCCAGCATCGACGCCGGGTGGGCCTGGAGGAATTTATCGGCCCGCTCGGTCACATTATAGCTGTCCCGTTTGGGCACAAAGGCCAGGTAATTCCTGAGCAGGGAGCAATATTCCTTCATTTCGGCCGGAGGAATAGTACTCGCCGGCATCAGGGCAGCGAGCTGCAGCCCCGCCCATTCGTCCCGTTGCGCCCCTTTTTCGATGGAAAGCCGGATCAACTCCTCATAACTTTTCCGAGCCTCGTCGTAGGCCTCCAAGCCAAAATCCAAATCGGCAACGCTTTGCAAAACGCGGAGCAGCAACTCGTCCCGGCTCTGCAGTTGCCGCATCCGACCGAGCAGTTCGCCTAACACATTGAAGGCCTCGGCTTCCTGATGGCTCTTCAGCAACGCCTGGCCGTACAGAAAGGTTGTTTCGGCCGCAGGCGTCTGGCTGGACGCCGCTGCGTTCTGCGTGTAGAGATTGATGACCTGGGTGTAGTCGCCGCTGTCGAACGCGGCCTTGACCTGGGGATCGGGCGGCATGGCAGCCGAAAACTGACCAGCGTTTTTCAACTCGGCCAGGAATTTGCCGCACCCGCTTTCGAGATAATCTATATCCTGTTGGTTGAGCTGTAACAGGGAATTGCCGGCCAGCAACTGGGCCGCCTCAATTCGGGTCTCCTGCTGCAACTGTTTCTGGAGGGCGTTGTATTCGAGCAGGATGTGCTGGAGATTGGAGCGACACTGGTCGATCCTGTTCAATTTTTCCTGCGGCAGGTTCATGGCCGCGGTCTTCCGCTCAAGCTCCCGCCACTCCTCCACCCGTTGCTCATAGGCGCGGATGCGGCCGTTGATGGAACTCATCACCGGCATCATCACGTCCCGTCGCGCCGCCTCGGTCTGGGGCTGGTCTGCTTTTTGCCGGATCGCGGCGTCGCGCCTGGACCGGCCATCGGCCGGGTCGACCATGTCGCCGTCAAAAGCGCACCCCGAAAGGAACACGCCGCACAGACAAAAGAAAAGCACCAGCAGTCTACATGACGAAAATCTTGAAGGCACCATGGATGTTGTCCATTACAGGAAGGTCGAAAGTGATGAAACCAAGAAGGAAATTCCTGTCGTCCCGGCACTTGGCATGCCCGATTTCTTCGCGCATGGTCCCCTTGCTCGAAACGGTTAGTGGTCGATCGCATCGACAGCGAACAGGACCGGCATGCAGCAGGCTATTCTCTCCTCTTCGTCAGGTTGCCTCAATAAGCAGAGAAAAGAATAGGCAGGCAAGATAGCAAATAAGCCGGCGCCAAACAATCGCTTTCTCCATCTGAGCGGAAAAACATGCCTCCGGGACAGTGACCGGACAGCGCCCCGAAGGCGACTGCTCAACGGTTTTTCCAGTATGGCAGAAACAATCGTTCAGGTTCGAATCGGCCGCTTGCCCCCACCGCACCGAAGCAGAGGCTGGCGGGCACGTCGGGCGGCGAGGCCTGACGCAGGCCGGCGGCGCCGGTCATCGCCCCGCCCTGGGAGGGAGCCACCGGCATGAACACCTGCTGCACGTCGGGATATTGCAGGGACAGGCCGTTGAAGGTCAGATCCACCGGATCCAACTGGTCAGCGATTTTCCCCATATCGAGCAGGGCCTGGGCAATGCCGCTCCAGACCGGAAGCGCGCCCTGTGCGCCGGTAACCCGGAAACCGCGCCTCACCATGGTGGCATTGTTGTCAAATCCGGCGTATGCGCCCACCGTATAGCCGCCCTGGAGGCTGACCCCCGACTGATCCGGCGCCAGAATGGGAACATAGCCGACAAAGGCCGAGTTGCGGTAGTCGTTGGCCGTCCCGGTTTTGCCCAACAGCGGATAGGGCTGGTTCAGCTTGGCCAGGATCTTGTTCCTGTCGGGAATGTCGCTGGTGAGCCGGACATGCTCCAAGGCATATCGGCCGGTTCCGTACGGGATGACATTCTGCAGGATGTTGCTGACGGCGGCCGCGATCTTGGGATCGAACACCCTGGTTGTGTAGACCTGGCGGGAATAGACCACCTGCCCATCTGGGGTTTCGATCCGGTCGATGATGGCGGCGCCGTCGGGATCGACACGGCCATCCAGCTCGGATAGGGCCAGAGTCGGGGCATCGGCGGCATCGTGGCGGTTGCCGGTGATCATGGTCTCATAGGTGCGGGTGAGTTCGGACAGGGACACCACGTTGGAACCGAGCGGCAGCGACAGCACCGGCTCGAACCTGCTGTTGATGCCGCATTCACGTGCCAGCTGCACCAGATACTGCAGTCCGAGCATCACCCGGAAATCGCGGACTTCCCCCAGCACGTCCAGCGAATAGAGCTTATCCGGGTTCAGCTTGTCCCGCTCGTTTCTGAGTTGGTTGTCCACCTGCTGGACGGTCGAGACCGACACCATACCCTCGAGCTTGACCTGGTCCAGCCAAAAATTCTCAAACTGTCCGGGGTCGAGGGCGATCAACTGATCGGCCACTTCATGCGTGCTCAACGGGGTCCAATTGGCGGGCAGATCCTGTCGGAGGGTGAAAATGTAGCGGCCGGCCGCGTCCCGGACCAATCGGCCCTCGACATCCGGGTTCAACAGGCGCGACAAACCGCCAAGCGCTTGGCGATAGGCCGTCAGGGCGGCAATCAACGAGTGCAGATGCTGGAAATCATCGTATCGTATCCGGGTCAGTTGTTTGTACTCCTCCTCGCGACTCTCAAAGACGAAATCGGGCTGCAAGGTCCGCACCGCGCTGGCAAAGGCGGCATAATCGATATACTGGCGGGAAAGCTGGATGCCGAAATGATCCCGCATACGTTCCCGGTAGCGCTGGTAGGCCTCTACTCTCCCGTTTTCGTCGACTCGAGGCGCCATGTCCACCTTGGCGGCCAACTCACGGATCATTGACGGCGTCAGGTGGTCGGTCAGATGGTAGAGCAACCACACCGCGGCGACATTTTCCGAGGTAACGCCAGCCCAGCTCAACGATACCGAGCTATGGGGGCTTTCATGGTCGGGCTGCGGCGCGTATGGACGGTTCATGAAGACAAAGGTGTCCCGGCTGTTGTTGATCATGTCCACCGGGCTCCAGCCCAACTGCAGGGCCGCCGCAAAGAGAAAGGTCTTGAAGGTCGAGCCCATCAACCGCTTGGCGGTGGTGGCCCGATTGAAATTCAGATTGGACATACCGCCGCTCATGGCGCGAATCGCCCCTTCCTGAAGGACAAAGGCGGCGCCTTGGACCTGCGGATAGCGCTCCAGATCAAGCAGCACTTTGCCGTGGCCGTCATTTTCCCGGACAGCGACGTACACCTTGTCCCCAGCCTGCAGTTGGCGCAGCAGGGCCTTGCGATCCGCGGGCGAAGCGGTCTGGGCGCCGCGGCTGGACCTGGCGTAGGCGTCCGCCATGCGGTTCAATCCGGCGGCATCGATGATCCCCTCAGCGCGGCCGTCGTCGAAATGCACCCGTATCTCCAGAGCCTTGTCACGGGTTTCCTCAATGTCCTTGATGACGCCAAAAACGAAATTGCCTGGCAGCAGCTCCTCATCACCCTGGTATTCCAGCGCTTTGTATTCCTCCTGCACCATCGCCCGCTCATAGCCGCGCAGGCGCACATCGAGCAGGGAAAGGTGGCGGCGCAGAGCTTCGATGGTCTTCCGCTGGATCGGATGGTCAAGCGTGGTGATGATCTTAGCGCCCGAGGTCGCGATGTTGGCAATGCCGTTTTGTTCGAGGATATCGGCGATGAACGGGGTGCTCAGTCCTTCCCGGATCAGGTCCATGGCCGTATTCTGGGCATAGGACATCTTGCCCTGCTTGAACACCAACTCATTGAGATTCAGGCCCTTATATTCCTCCTCGCTGAGCATGCCTTTCTTGCGCATCTGGTCCAGCACGTAGCGGACCCGCTCTTCGCTTCTCTGCCTGACTTCGTCGGCATTGACCTGGTTCTTCTTCAAAAACGGATTGTAATAGTTAGGCCGCTTGACGCTGCCGGCAATGAAGGCGCATTCCAACAAGGTCAGGTCCTTGGGTTCCTTATCAAAAAAGAAGCGGGCCGCCACGCCGAGGCCATGCCCATTGCCGCTGACAAAGAACTGGTTGGTGTAGAATTCGAAAATTTTCTCCTTGCTGTACCTGTGTTCCAGACGCAGGGCGTACAGCAGCTCCTTAAGTTTGGCCTGGAGACTGCGCGACTCCCGCTTGAACAGGTTTTTTGCGGTCTGCTGGGTGATGGTGCTGCCGCCCTGGACCACCTTACCCGCCTTGAGGTTGGCCAGCAAGGCTCGGCCTATCCCCGGAATGTCGATCCCGAAATGGCTGAAAAACTGATTATCTTCGGCGGCAAGAAGGGACCTGACAAAATCCTTCGGGATCTGGTCATAGGTGAGGTATTGGCGATGGATCCCCTCGAACATCACGCCCAGCTTGTCTTTGCCGTCCCGGTAATACACCGGACTTTCCCGCCCAAGGATTTCGTTGATGGCCGACTCTTCGATCTCCGGAGCAGGCACCTGGGTCACCAGGTAATAGAGTCCACCGGCCCCCATGGCGACGGCAAGCAGAAAGAAGAACAAAAAGGAGATGCAACAATATTTGATAAATTTCAGCATCATTTCAATGCGTTCCCAACAAAATCACGGAGAGCTTCCGGCTGCTCCATTGCTCCAATCAGTGTTTTCACCAGCAATCTTTTCATTGGCAATCCGATTGATCATCCAAAGCGCTGCCGCCGAAAGCGATGAGGTTTTTAGCATGTTCGGCAAAAAAAAAGTGCTTTTTTTTCTCTGTCGCCAAAAGATAACGGCGCTTCTTGGGGAGCGGTCAGCAAACGAATGAAAAAAAACGGGACCGACAGACCAATGCTGTCCGCGATGCCCAATGGACTAAATTATTATTTATTAAAAACAATAGGTTATTAAAAAAGACCTGTGCGGCTGGCTCCAAGATCTACCCAGTAATTTCCCATCTTTTCTTTGTGCACGAAAAACCGGAAAAAATAACCACTTCAGAAAAAATCCAAGAAAAAAAACGATACTCCAGCGGAGCAAAACAACGCAATCAAATACTTTTGCTTGTCATTCTTTCTGTTAAAAGTTAATAAGGCCTATCATTGTCCATGCCCATTCTGGATTCAGTCTCTAATCGATCGCAGAAAACAATATTGTTTCAATGCAAGACAAGGTTGCATAAACCCGACTACTCCATATGAAAATATTGCCGAATCTGCTGACCCACTGTTTTATTGTCCTCCTCTGCCTCTCCTTTACAGCCTGTTCCTCGCTCAACAAAAAATCAGCCTTGGGCCCGCCCGCAAGCGAGGTGGCGCTCACTGACAGCCAGGACGAAGAAATTTCCGCGGCTGAGCCGGAGGAAACCGCCGAGGAGGAACTGGAAGCCCTCAATGCCCCCGGAGCCTGGGAATACGGCATCGGCAAGACCTATTCCCTAGAAAAGTTGGGCATCGACCCCCATAAGTACGATTTCCCCCTCATGGTGAACAAGCAGGTCCTGTACTATCTCGAGCTATTCCAGGGGAAGCAGAGGAATTACTTCACCCAGTGGCTGGCCCGCTCCTCCATGTACCGGCCTCACATCGAAGCGGAGCTGAAAAAAGCCGGACTCCCCACGGACCTCGTCTTCCTGGCCATGATCGAATCGGGTTACAACCCGTCGGCCTACTCGCCGGCCAAGGCGTGCGGCCTGTGGCAATTTATCGAAGGGACAGGCAGCAGATACGGTCTCAGGATCGATTCCTGGATCGACGAGCGCCGACATCCGGAAAAGGCCACCAAAGCGGCGGTGCAGTACCTTTCCAGCCTTTATGCTCAATTCGGGGATTGGTATCTTGCCGTGGCGGCGTATAACGCGGGCGAAAAAAAGATCGACACCGCGTTAAAAGCGAATAATGCCACGGAATTCTGGGAAATAGCGGCAACCGAAGGCATTTTCATGGAAACCAAGCGGTATGTGCCGAAACTGATTGCCGCCATCATCATTGCCCGCAATCCGGAAAAGTACGGATTTACCGACATTGCCTACAAAAAACCGCTCGAGTACGAGACCATCACCGTTCCCGGCGGGGTCAGCCTTGATGCTGTGGCCACCACCGCCAACACCCCGACAAAAGAATTGCAGGCGCTCAACAATGAACTGAGAAAAAGACAGGTTCCGCCCAAAAGTGAGTACACCCTGCGCATTCCAGTGGGGACCAGAGAGCTGGTCGCCGGCAATCTCGACAAGCTCCGCCCGGTGACCACGACCGTATACGCTACCCATACGGTCAAGAAGGACGAAACCTTGGACAGCATCTGCAGTCTTTACAATATCAGCAAGACCACCCTCCTGAAAGCCAACAACCTGAGGAGCGCGCAGTTGCCGAAGGGGTTGCGCCTCCAGATTCCGACCACCGCCACCAAATATGTCGTCGCCAAGGACAAGGACAGGCAGCCTGACGACCGCGTGGCCAAGAACGGCGGCAAGGACAAGCGTCAGCAGCAGATGGTGAAATACACGCTGAAATCCGGCGAGACGCTGGCTTCTGTCGCCAAGCTATATCACGTTTCGCCCCAACAGATCCTGCGATGGAATAATCTTTCCCACCCAGACAAGGTAAAACCGAGGCAGCAACTGGCGCTTTACACCTCACTCCCCGCACCAAGTCTTGCTGGGAAGCCCGAAGCCGCGGTTACCGCCGCTACCACTAAGATTGCGGAGGCCAAAAATACGAACAACGGTAATAAACCCGCCGCTGTGCCCACTCTGGAGAGCGCCAAGAAACGAAGCGTTGCCGAGGCGCCGCAGCCGGCCAGCAAACAGAGAGCATCCGCCCAATCCACAGCCCAGTCGGCAGTGGCTGCGCAGACGATGAAGGACCGGTCTCCCGCCACCTTGTACGTGGTGAAAAGCGGGGATACGCTGGCGGCCATTGCCAAAAAATTTCAATCGACACCCCAGAATATCCGAACCTGGAACAAGCTCAGCAGCAATGATCTGCAAACGGGTGACAAACTGATCGTCAAGAAAGGTTGACATACTCCCCCACCTGAAGGAAGGGGATTCTGAGATCAACAAAGCCTGCCGGACAAGACCGGTCTTACAGCTTTTCCCTCACGAGTCGATATCCCAACTCGGTAGATATTACGGGCAGCGTTCAGATCGCGGTCATGTTGCGATCCGCATTCTGGACAAACCCAGGAACGAACCTGCAACGGAAGTTCAGGCAGTATATGCAGACAGGTTGGGACGGAGCATTGCTTGCTTGATGGGCAAAAATCAAAGGGTACACCGGCAAACAGGCCTTTGAAATGCTCCTCGGTGATCAGCAGGGACTTGTACACCCCTCTTCCTTGATTGCCGCCGAAGGCGCCACGATGACGAACTTGGTGAATCAGTAGCCTTTGTTCAATTCAAAAATCGGGCGCAGGTAGACATAGGTCTTGCCCGTGCCGGTCTCCATTTCAACAGTAAAGTCGCCTGAGGTGAGCGAACCAGAGGGCGGCAGTCCATTGCGCAGTTGGATGGCGTGCAGGTTCTGCAACAGCTCATCGTCAAGCAGAGTGAGCCGGTTGCCAATGCCTAGATCGTTTTCCAGGCCGGTCATGGGCAAGACGCCCAAAGCACTACTGGTTCCTGTGAATTCCGTTCGGCATATCTCCTGGCCGCGAAACAGGTCACAGATCGCCTCTACGGCAGCCATCTGGCAATCCAGGTTTGGTTCAAAATGTAGCTTCATTCTATGCTGTGCGCTGGTCAGGGCTAGCAACAAAAGAACATATTATTTCAGTATGTTGTCCAGTTTGTTTAGCTACGGGCATTAGCTAATCACTCGCCAATGACGAAGGTTTAGCAAGAAAACCGTCCCTATCGTAGCAGCACCCATTCCGGTATTTTTTTATTTGACCCGGCATTGCGAATTACCCCACCCCGGCGAAGTGATTGCAGCAGGTTCCGCACCTTGTGGGCTTTCTGCTCATGGGTGAGCACTTCAGGGAGCTTGGCGAAGAGCAGCTCATCCATTTCTTTGCGGCTGGCTTTCGCATATTTTTTGCAGGTACTCGGTGATCAAGCGCCGGTAATAATCGTCATCCAGTCCCCGGTTACAGATGTAACGAGCCTTCTGGCCGGTCCATTCCGCCGCTTTGGCCGAGATATAATAATTGGGCGCGCGGCCTTCGATCAGCTTCTGGGTTTTGAGCAGTTTGGAGGCCGCCGGTGTGGACTTCTGGCGCTTTTGCACCTGATCCAGCAGAACCACCTGGGAAAGATTCAGATCGCGCCGTTTCATCAGGAGCTGGGTATACTTCACATCCAGAATCCTGCCGTGGACAGCCACCTCGACCCTCGGTTTGGCAGAGCTATCGGCATCGATGAGGCAATCGGGCAGGGGAAAAAACCGTTCCCGCTGGGTCTCGAACATCCTGCGGATGCCGCTTCCCTGCTGGTCGATCATGCGCAGCCTGATCATGCCGCCGATCAGCCATTGATTGCGATAATGTTCCGGAGGCGATTGATGTTCGAACATCCAATGCACACTGGATGGGATGAAGATGCCCAGATTGGCAAAAACCACCCGGTCGGGGTGCTCAACCACATTGATCTTCCCGCCCATGCGGTAGTCTTGATGGGCGATGCAGTTGTGCAGGGCTTCGCGGATCACCCAGGAATCGCATTGCGAGACTGGGACTGGAAACAGCGTGCCGTCAGGCATATATATTCCATGGTGACATTGCGGATTCGTTTGCACAGCGCTTCCGAGGCCAGCAGCAGCGGCAAGTCGGAATGCTGGCCGCCGACCATTCGATTCTGTTCGTCACGAAGGTTCCAACTAATCTTTGTGTCCGCCGGGGTGAGGAAATGAGCAGCTTCGTCCCGGCCAAGCAAGAGAAGGGCGGCGCGGGTTAAGCGGGGTGCATCCGATAGTTATGGCGCCTGCGGCGCCCTCGATGCCTTTGACATCCTCCCCTGCCCAAAGGCAGTGGAGGATGTCAAGAAACGGAAAACGATCTGGCGCCTAACCGTTGGCGCGATGCAAGCGGCCACGTTCCTGAGGATATCGACGCCTATGCCGACACGACTATCTGGCGCGACCAACGCATGCATTCCTTTGCCGGGACAACTCCTGAGCAGTTTTTTTCCTCGCTTCAGGTCTTGCTTGGGCGGTACGGCTGGCTGACCTGCGGCCTGCTTTGGCAAGTAAGCGGGTTGATCGATAAGGCGGACGGCGGTGTGGACCTGAATCGAGGACGCCGGCATGCCTCCAGGCTCCGAATTGGGGATACCCTTGATTTTTGGCGGGTTGCCGATCTGGTCCCCAACCAACGCCTGCTGCTGCAGGCGGAGATGAAAGTCCCCGGCAAGGCGGGGCTGGAGTTCGATCTCAGGCAGGAGACTTTGGTCCAAACCGCCTTCTTCATCCCCCACGGTCTTCTGGGCCGGCTGTATTGGTGCGCAATGCAGCCATGGCACAGCCTGATTCTTCCCCTGCCTCTGCCGCGGTATTGTGGAGCGGGCTCCATCTGGCGCCCCTTCCGGGCAGCCTTAGCCCCAAGGCTCTCTGCTCGGCGGCGATAACCTGCGAGGACGAGCAGACGGCATGAAGCGCCCGACGAATGTGGTTGCAAGGGCAGCCGCACCATTTCAAAAGCATATGGAGCAGTAAGATAATAATGAGCGAACCAACAGATGCAGCAGACGAACCGGTCGAACTGACCAGTCGTGAGAAAAAAATATTGCGGAGCCTGGGCCACCACCTCGAACCGGTGGTCTATACCGGCAAGGAAGGCATGTCCTCTGCCCTGCTCGGCTCCGTACAGGCCGCACTCAAGGCGCATGAACTGATCAAGGTCAAGATCGGACAGAACTATCCGGTGGAACGAAATCAGGCGGGGCAAGAGTTGGCCGAAGCCACCGGCGCCGTTCTGGTTCAACTCATCGGCCGGACGCTTCTTTTATATCGACCAAATCCGGATCTTCCGGAGGCGCTCCGGATCTCTCTGACCTCTGGCGCATCCATCCGGCAGACGGAACAAATCACGCGGAAAGCAGCGGCGCGAACCAGAAAGCCATGAGCGCATCATCTGTGGATGTATCGGCAAATATGCCCATATCCATCGCAAAATCCGCCCTTACTGACGTGGAAGAAATTCTGCGATTGCAATATGTTGCCTATCAAAGCGAGGCGCATATCCATAACAATTTCGCCATTCAGCCGCTGACGCAGACACTGGAGGAAATCGTTGCAGAGTATCACAAATGCACCTTTTTGAAAGCAGTGCAAAGTAGCGCGATAATCGGTTCCGTTCGCGCTCACGTTCAGGGAAATACTGCGTATATCGGCAAGCTGATGGTGCATCCCGAGCATCAGGGCAAGGGCTTGGGGAGGCGGTTGCTGGCGGCGATTGAAGCGGAATTCCCTCACAAGAGGTATGAACTGTTCACCACCTGCAAAAGTGACCGCAATATTCACATCTACAAAACCAGCGGGTACACGCGGTTTCGGGAGGAGACAGGTGGCGTGGGCATTGCGTTCGTGTATATGGAGAAGAAAGGTTTGTAATGGGAGGCTGATCCACTCTACGCTATTCCAACAAGCTCTGCATATTACAAGACTATACGCCCCTTCTTCTCGGCAACGGTGATTTCGGCGACCACGCCGGAGCGGAACAGCAGGAAGTCACTCTCCACGCCGTCGCTGAAAATCACCCCGTTTTCCGGCATGGAAGAAGTCACGCGCATGGGCTGGTCGGCGCTGATGCGTCCGTATACGATCGTGGCGCCGGTCATGCGGGAGGGGAAGGGTTCGCGCACGGTAAATTGCAGATGCTCCGCGCCCCACGCCTGCCGTCCGGCAGGAATGGCGATTTCTCCGTCCTTTCCCGCGATGCCGGCGGCGCCCGTGACGACGCTTTTCAGCCAGCCGGTGGCGCCAAGCCCGGTGGAGACGATGATGCCGCTGGAACTCTGATATTCGTCCACCGCGCCGTACTGGATGTGATAACGCGCCGAAACATGGGTTTTCTGCCCGATGAACAGATCATTGACCGCGTAAATCACCTGCCCGTCATTGAGCGTGGATTTTGCCATGGATACTTCGCCGATCGGCCGTCGGTTGGCGAATACATCCGGCAGCAAGGCGCGCAACTCCTTGGCTTGAAATGGTAAAAGCATGCCATCCCAGCGAGCCGGATCGGGATTCACGCCGATGAGCGGGTGTCCGTTGAGATATTTCAAGGTATTGGCGACCAGTCCATCCTGCCCGACGGCGACAACGATGTCCTGTTCGCCGAATATGAAATTGGGAATATGCTCGCGGCTGACAATCTGCACCCGCCCCATTTCCGACAAAATATCCTCGACTGTTCGCAACGCCTGTTTATAGACGGCGTCCTCATCCTGGTAATCGGTGAAATCGCTGCCCAGATGCTCGACATAAAAACGCGCCTGCTCCACGGTATTGAAGCGCGCGACCAGTTCCTCCAGCCGGGTTTTACGCTTGACGAGAACGAGCTTGTTTTCCGCCAGCCTTTTCATTGGCGTCTTTTCCCATAATCTCCCGCAGCAAATCGGGAGTGATGTTGAGCTGCCCGATCTTGTCGGCCTTTTCCGTCAGTCCCAGGAAAGCCAGGGCCATCAGCTTGTCGGGCTGCATGCCGACGCTGGCGAGGCTCTGGATGACGCCGGCATCCACGCCCTGCAATGCCTGCATGGCCGCCTTCAGGGCGTAAGCGCGGGTATCCGCCTCGGCGCGGGCGTTTTCCGCCGCCAGCCTGACCAGATCCTTGCGTTTTTCCTCCAGATTGATCTCGAACTGCATCTGCTCTTCCTTCAGAAAATTCTGCTTTTGCTGGACGGCTTGCTCGGCCTCCAGTTGCGCCTCGCGCACCTGCCGTTTTTTCTGCTCAATGCTGATTTCGGTATTGTATTCATTTTCCCTGACCTTGCGCTCCTGCTCGATCGAGGCGTTGCGCCGCTCATAGACAGCATCGTCCGCCGTCTTGAGAATCTGCTCGCGGGTCTGCGCTTCCAGCGCGCGGGTGGTTTCCTGGTTGGCCAGCACGGCCAGCAGCGAAAGACCCATCACTTCCAGCCCCAGCCGCGTGATCTCTTCGCTTTGGCTCAATTCCTCAAGGATTGAGGCCGCCAGCGCTTCTCCGGCGCGCATAGCTTCGTACAGCGTCATGGCGGCAAGCTGTTTTTTCGCCAGCACCTTGACGCTGTTGATCATGCGCTGCAACAGTTTCTTCGGATCTTCGGAGAGATAGCCGCCCTTGCGTTTCAGGCTTAAGCTGTAATCCAGCATGGCGGCGGTTTCCTTGGGATGCACCACACGGAACACGAGCTGCCCTTGCAGGGTGACGCTCTGGAAATCGGCGGTCATTTCCTCGAAAATGAAAGGCGCATCGATGCTGCCGATGGGAAGCACGACGATGGAAGTGCTCGGCGCATAGCAGAAAAAAGTGAGCCCCGCGCCCTCCGCCGCGAGTTTGCCTTTCTTGTATCGCAGAACATATTCGCTGGGTTGAAACTTGAAGTATCTGAGACCAAACATGGAAAACTCCTTTCCTGAAACAGGCGGGGTTCAAAAAGGTACGCCTTCTGCTCCTGGCGTGGAGCAGGGCCGTGAATCAACGCATAGACGGCAGTGTGCCTGCGAACCCCAACACCATCATCGTTCTCCGGCGAAAAATCCATCTCAGGTGTTGATTCCCCTCGCCACGCATGCGCACAGGCAATGCTCAAGGCGCATGAACTGATCAAGGTCAAGATTGGCCAGAACTGTCCGGTAAAATGGAAATCAGGCAGGGCAAGAGCTGGCCGAAGCTGACGACGCTGCTCTGGTTCAGGTCATCGGCCAGGCGTTTCTTTGGCGCCAGCCGAATCCAGATCTTCCGGAGGCGCGCCGGATATCTCCGACATCCAGCGCATGTTTACGGCAGGCGGAAAACATACGGAAAGACAAGGGAACTGCACGAACCAGAAGGCCATATGCACGGCCTTCTGGCGGGGATTAAAACATGCATTCAATCGGGCTTGCCCCTGGAGAGTGGAAGAAGGGGATCAGAGATCGCCCCGATCGAACAGGTCCCGGCGATCCTCGACAAACCAGTGAATGAACTTTTCCAGGCCCTTCTGGAGAAAGCGGTCGAAATCCCAAGGATCATCCGACAGCACATTGCGGCTATCGTTTTTGATCGCGTACACGTAGGCATCTTCGGTGGTCTCGTCCGCCAAGGTCACCTGAATCACAACCCGCTCGTACCAGTCGCCTTCAAAGGCATCGAGTTTTTCCAGTGCCTGTTCGTCCAACCCCCAGTACAGCTTGCCGAAAACAACCGAATCCGTTTGTTGGGTGATGCCGGGATATTCGGAATTGCGGACGCGATACCGGGCCCAGTGGCGCAAGGTTGCCTCCTTGCCTTCATAGGATTGGCCGGTGACGGCCTTCATGACCAGTGGCGACTGCAATGTTCCATAACAAAATAGCGCTCTTTTCTTCATTCTCTCACCTGCTGTTCATTCAACATCTGTTGCCCACACGTCTCCTCCGCGTCGCCAAACCTGTCTGCTGTCGTATCCCCCCCCTTCTTTCCGATCCTTTCGTTGAAGATGCCCATTCATGCATGCCATTGCGCCCCGCAGGGTTTTCCGCATGCCGGTCTTCAGCCAGACGACCGGACCTCAACCGCCTTTCCCAAGACCTTTGGATCGCAACGAACCTGGTAAATTTACTAGGGTAAAATACCCTACCATCGCTGAATTTCCAAGAGCATATCAAGAAAATCGGAAAACGGCCTGAGACAGGCCTCTGGCCCTCACGCAAGGCGCCGGAAGCGAGCCAAGCACATCTCTTCCGTCCAGCCGGCCCTGCCATGGCAGGGCCGGAAAGCCTGTCATTTTCTCCTGTTCAACGGCAGCCAGGTTGGGTATGATGCGCCCCTTACAGCACGGCTTTCCACAAGTCTTTTGTATACGCCCAAACCTGCGGCAAAGCCGCAAACCGCATTACCCATTTTTCAGAGAGCCGCTGCCGCGGACCAGACCGCGCAGCCGGCATACTTACCCAGTCAAGGAGTCAAGATGAGCAGCCTACAACAAAGTGATCCCGAACTTTTTTCCCTGATCAAGCAAGAGGAGCAGCGGCAGAAAAACAAGATTCGCCTGATCGCCTCGGAAAACTACGTCTCCAGCGCGGTCATGGAAGCCACCGGTTCGGTGCTGACCAACAAATATTCCGAAGGATACCCGGGCAAGCGGTATTACGAAGGCCAGCAGTACATCGATCAGGTGGAAAGCCTGGCCATCCAACGCGCCAAAGATCTGTTTGGCGCCGAGCACGTCAACGTGCAGCCCTATTCCGGCTCACCGGCCAACCTGGCGGTGTATCTCGCCTTCCTCAACCCCGGCGACACCATTCTCGGCATGGCCCTGCCCCATGGCGGCCATTTGACCCATGGCGCCAAGGTATCGATTTCCGGCAAGTACTTCATCGCCGAGTCCTATTCCCTCGACCAGGAAACCGGACGGCTCAACTACGATACCATCCGCGAGAAGGCCCTGGCCTGCCGGCCCAAAATCCTGATCGCCGGTCACTCTGCCTACTCCCGGATTCTCGATTTTCCCGTATTCCGCGAGATCGCCGATGCCTGCGGGGCCCTACTCCTGGTGGACATGGCCCATTTCGCCGGATTGGTGGCGGGTGGCGTCCATCCCTCGCCCATCCCCTATGCCGACCTGGTCACCACCACTACCCATAAATCGCTGCGCGGCCCCCGGGGCGCCATGATCATGTGCAAAAGCGACTACGCCGCAGCCATCGACAAGGCGGTCTTTCCCGGACTTCAGGGCGGTCCCCACAACAACACCACCGCCGCCATTGCCGTCACCCTCAAGGAGGCTTCCACCGACGCCTTCAAGCAGTACGCGGCCCAAATCGTCAAAAACGCCCACACCCTGGCCGACACCCTGATCAATCGCGGCTTCCACCTGGTCACCGGCGGCACCGACAACCACCTGATGCTGATCGATCTCACCAACAAGGGCGTGACCGGCAAAATCGCGGCCAAGGCCCTGGACGCGGCCGGCATTGTCCTCAACTACAACGCCGTTCCCTACGACACCCGCAAGCCCTTCGACCCGAGCGGCATCCGCCTGGGGACCCCGGCCGTCACCTCGCGCGGGTTTAAGGAAGAGCAGATGGTGCAGATCGGCAAGTGGATCGACGCAGTGGTTGCCGATCCCGCCAACGCCGCCCTTCAGGCCGAGATCGCCACGGCGGTGCAGCGACTCTGCGCCGGTTTTCCCGCACCGGGGCTGGAATCTTTAGGCTGATCCAGACGCGGACATCTACCAGTAGCAGGATAAAAGCGGCCAGCTTGCCCAGAACTCAACCGGGGAAGCTGGCCGCTTTTTTTTATAAGCTGTCCTGTATTATGGCAACCCAAGCTCGCACATAATAAGGAGGGCGTTGCTCACCGAACATTTTTGTCGTCCCAATCCCCTTCAGTGCAAAGTTTGCGCCACGGAGCTGGCAAAATCGATGAACCTGGCGGGCAGCGCGCCAAGCAAAATAATGACGAGCACCAGCACCACCCCGGTCAACTGAATGACCGGGTGCGCCTCGACCTGGGGCAGCTCCCCGGGTTCGGCGGTATAGGCCGCCTTGACCACCGAGAGATAATAATACAGGGCAATAGCGGTGTTGATGGCCGCCAGACAGACCACCACCAGATGCTCAGCCCGCAGCGCCGAGGTCAGGATCATGAATTTACCCATGAAACCGACAAAGGGCGGGATGCCGGCCAGACCGAAGAGACCGACCGCCAGCACGAAGGCCAGCACCGGCTGCCGCTTGTACAGGCCGTTGAAGTCCTCAATCCTCAAATTTTCCCCTGCCTGCGACACGTTGCTGATCACCAGAAAGCAGGCGAGATTCATCAGCACGTATCCGGCGATGTAATAAATGGCCACCCCATAGCCGTCGTGATCAAGAGCCAGCAGGCCTAGGAGAACGAAGCCGGCATGGGCGATGCCGGAAAAGCCCAGCATCCGTTTGATGTCCTTCTGCACCAAGGCGCTGAGGTTGCCGTAAAACATCGAACAGAGCGCCAGCACCGCCATCAGTTCGGTGAGAAACTGGACGTGGTTGGTTGGGACGCTGAGGAAACGGATCAACAGGGCTACTGCCCCGAACTTCGGCAAGGTGGCGATGAAACCGGCGGTTTCGTTCGAGGCGCCCTGATAGACATCCGGCACCCAGAAATGCAGAGGAAACACCGCCAGCTTGTAGAAGAAACCGATCAGGACCAGGAGCACCGCCACCAGTACCGTGGGCTGCAGACTGCCCTTGGCGAGGAAGGCGACGATTTCCTTCAGATAGGTGGTGCCGGTGAGCCCGTACAGCAGGCTCATGCCGTAGAGCATGAATCCGGTCGCCATGACGCCGAAGAGAATATATTTTATGCCCGCTTCCATCTGCACCCGGCTGCCGGTGCGGTCGTCGCGCATGGGCACCAGCAGGTAGAGGGCAAAGGAGGAGAGTTCAAGCGAGATGAAGATGGCGATCAGCTCCACCGAGCTGACCAGCATCATCAGGCCGAGGACGCTGAGCAGAAGAAAAAGATAGTACTCCGGGCGGACATCCAGACGGATGCCTTTCAGGTTCTGGCCAAAGATCAGCAGCAGGGCCAGGGAGAATCCGATCAGCGCCTTGAACAACTGCGAGTACGAATCCACCGCATAGGCGCCGTAAAACAGGATGTCCTGCGACTGGAACGTGAACAAGGCGGCCGCGAAGGTGGCGAGGCCGAAAACCACGGCCACCGACTTCGCTGTCCGGGCCGAGGGCGTTTTGCCCAGGCTGACCAAAAAGAGCGCCAGCGCACCGGCGGCCAGCACCAACTCGGGAAGAATAACCATAAATATTGCCTTTCTTCGTGTTGTCTCAGCAGCGATCGCTCAGGACGATCGGGATAGTGACGAAACCAAGCGGCCGACACCGCGCCATCAATTCCACAGCACCGCCGCGACTTGTTGATGCTGTTGCCAGTGGTGCAGCTGATTGAGCAGAGCGCTGACCGAGGTGTGCATCAGGTTGATAAAGGGTTGCGGCCCAAGACCAATCCAGAAAACAAAAAGCAGAAAGGGCGCCAGCACGGCAATCTCGCGCGGGCCGAGATCGGTCAGATAGGACTGATCCGGATTGGCGGTCCCTCCCCAGACGACTTTTTGCAGCATGCGCAGCATGTAGGCCGCCGCCAGGACAGCGCCGGGGATGGCGGCCAGGGCCAGGGAGGTGCTGTGCTCAAAGGTCCCGGCCAGCACCAGAAATTCGCCGATGAACGAGTTAGTCCCCGGAAATCCGAAGGAGGAGAGGGAGAAAAAGGCCAGGAAGGTCACGAACCAGGGCATGTATTTGCCCACGCCCATGGACAACGCCAGCTCCCGGCTGTGCGTACGTTCATAGATCATGCCCACGCACAGGAAGAGCGCACCGGTGGTGACGCCGTGATTGATCATCTGCAGCATGGCGCCTTCAACTCCCCGGCCGTTGAGCACAAAGATGCCCAAGGTGACGAACCCCATGTGCCCCACCGAAGAATAGGCGATCAGCTTTTTCATGTCCTGCTGGGCAAGGGCGGTGAAGCCGCCGTAAATAATGCCGGCGATCGACAGCCAGAGGATCGGCTGGGCCAGCAACAGAGTGGCATCCGGCGTGATCGGCAGACAGAAGCGAAGCATGCCGTAGGTTCCCATCTTGAGCAGGACCGAGGCCAGGATGACAGATCCGGCGGTCGGAGCCTCCACATGGGCGGCAGGCAGCCAGGTGTGGAAGGGAAACATCGGCACCTTGATGGCAAAGGCCAGAAAGAAGGCAAGGAAGACCAGCACCTGGAAGGTGAGGGAATAGGGTTGCCACATCATCTCCGGGATAAAGAAGCTGCCCGATTCGAGATAGAGGGCGATGATGGCCACCAACAGCAGCACTGAGCCGGCTAAGGTGTAGAGGAAGAACTTGATTGAGGCGTATGCCTTGCGGGGCCCGCCCCAGACGGCGATCAGCAGATACATGGGAATGAGCATGAATTCCCAGAAAATGTAGAACAGGACAAAATCCAGGGCGACAAAGACCCCGACCATGGAGGTCTCCATCACCAGCAGGCAGAACATGAACGGGGCCACCCGCTGCTGGATATATTTCCAGGAGGCGAGGACGCAAAAGGGCATGATCAGGGTGGTCAGCAGGACCAGCAGGATGGAAATGCCATCCAGGCCCACGATGTAGTTGATGTTCAGCCGGGGAATCCAGGCATAGGCCTCGGCGAATTGGTACTTGCTGCTGGCCGGATCAAAACCGAACAACAGGGGCAGAGAGCAGACCGCAGTCAGCGAGGTGATCAGCAGCGTCCACAGCCGGGCAAAGGTCTGGCCATGAAAGAAGAGCAGCGCGATCGAGCCGGCCAGCGGCAGGAAGATGAGAAAACTGAGCAGGGGAAAACCCTCTTTGATAAGTAGCAGTTCCATTCTCTTTTCCCCTTAGAGCAACTGGGAGACAACGAAGGTGACCAGCATGACCGCGGCAAGCGAAGAAAGATAGAACAGGACGACTTGGATCTGGCCGCTCTGGAGCACCCGCACCTTGCCGCCCAGTGCCCGCACGCCGCGGGCAATGCCGTCGACCACCCCGTCGATGGCATTCCAATCAAACCAGCTCCAGAAACGGCTGACCGTCATCAGCGAGCCGATCCCGACCACCCGGTACGCCTCGCCCCAGGCGGTGTCGCACCACTGCAACGGACGCTTGATCAGCCAGAGAAAGGCGTGGCCCATCTGGCGGTACAGCCAGTCGATATCGAGGCAGACCCGATCCACCGGCTCCACATATTTCTTGAGCAGGAAAAAGGCCAGGGCGGCAAAACCGAGCAGTTGCATGGTCTCCGTCAGTTGGTAGGCCGTGTAGGGCGTGTAGGCGATCGCATGGGGCAACAGGGCGTAGAGAAAGCCGGGCACAGTCCCCACCAGGATGCACATGGTGGCCCCTAGGGTCATGGCGATGAGCATGTTGCGCGGGGGATCGCCCGCCTTGTCCCAGGTGGCCTGGCTGCACTTGTTGCTGCCGAAGAACAGAAAATAGGGCAGCTTGAGGCCGTTGTACATGAAGGTGCCGGTGGCGCCGAGCATCAGCAGCCAGACTGCCCAGTTGAGGTGCTGCTCGAAGCCGGCGGAGATGATCATCGACTTGCTGGCATAGGCCGCGAAAAATGGGACGGCGGAGATCGACAGGCAGCCGACCAGGGTGAAGAAGAAGGTGGCCGGCATCTTGGCATGCAAGCCGCCCAATTCGGTGAACTTGGTTTTGCCGGTCATGTAGAGGACTGAACCTGTCCCCATAAACAACAAACTCTTGTACAGAATATGCGCCACGGCATGGGCCACGGCGCCGTTGATGGCCAGGTCCGTGCCGATCCCGACCCCGGCGACCATGTAGCCCACCTGGGAGACGATCGACCAGGCCAGCAGCTTGCGGATGTCATTTTCCATCACCGCGTAGATCACCCCGTACAGGGCCATGATTACCCCCATCACCACCAGAACTTCCATGCCGGCACAGGCCCGGGCCAAGGCATAGACGGCGGTCTTGGTGGTGAAGGCGCAGAGAAAGACCGCGCCATTGAACGAGGCCTCGCTATAGGCCTCGGGCAGCCAGGAGTGGAGCGGGACCATGGCGGCGTTGAGTCCGAAGCCGATCATGATCAGCCAGGTAGCCAGTCCGGGATGGGCGACATCGAGCAGGTCGAAGGCGATGCTGCCGGTCCCTTGGTAGTGGAGTAGGATACCGGCCAGGAGGGTGATGCCGCCGATGGTGTGGATGACCAGGTAGCGAAAGCCCACTGCCAGCGAATTCGGCCGCCGCCTGAACCAGATGAGGAAGACCGAGGCAAAGGCCATCATTTCCCAGAAGAGAAAGAGGCTCAGATAATCGCCGCTGTAAATCACTCCCAGGGAGCCGGCCGCATAAAACCAGGCAGCCATGTGCTCGCCGGCCCGGTCGACGTGCAGGCCGTAGAGCGTGCCGATCACCGCCATCAGCGCCATGATCAGGGCAAAGACGGTGGAGAGCTTGTCCACCCGGCCGAAGACCAACTGCCAGTCCAGGAAGTTCACCAGGCCGTAGCTGCCGGCCAAGGCGGCATTGTACAGCACCGCGCCAAGACTCAGCAGCGGCGCCAGGAAAAGATAGGGCCGGCGCAACGGTCCCTGGATGAAGGGCAGGAGCAGCGCGCCCGCGATCAGGAATATGGAGGGGTGGAGAAAACCGGAGGTCATTCTTCTTCCTCGCAGGGTAAAAGGGTGCGGTCATACACATCGACCGGGGCCTGAATGCCGGATCGGCCGAACCAACGGGCCGCCCCGATGATCAGGGCCGCGGCTGCAAAACCGAACAACGACCAGAAAAAGGGCACGCGCCGCTCGGCCCAGGAATGGGCGTGCTGGGTGTCGACGAGCAGCGAGGCCACGGCAATCGCAGCCAGCAGCACGAAGCAGACCGTCACCACGGTTTTCAGCCGGGCTTGGAGGTATGCGATCAGCGTGGTCATCCTGTCACCATCCAGACGAATTGCATCATGAAATTGGGATAAATGCCGATGATCACCGAGACCGTGACCGCAATCAGCAAGGGAATCAGCATGCTCAGCGGCGCCTCCTTGATCCCGGTCTCGGCCTGTCCCGTCGGCCGTTTGCCGAAAAAGGCCTTGTAGGTCACCGGGGCGAAATAGCCGACATTGAGTACGGTCGAGGCAATGAGGATCAGCAGGATGCCCACCTGATGCGCCTCCATCGAACCCACCAGCAAATACCACTTGGAGACGAAACCGGCCACCGGCGGCGCGCCGATCATCGAGAGCGAGGCCACGGCAAAGGCGCCGAAGGTGAACGGCATGGTCCTGCCCAGACCGCTCATCTCCGAGATATATTTTTTGTGGGCCGTAATGTAGATGGCGCCGGCGCAGAAGAACAGGGTGATTTTGGCAAAGGCATGGTTGACGATGTGAATCAGGCCGCCTTCGATGGCATGGGGCGTGAGCAACGCCACGCCTAGGATGATGTAGGAAAGCTGGCTGACTGTGGAATAGGCCAGCCTGGCCTTGAGGTTGTCCTTGGACAGGGCGATCATCGAGGCGACGATGATGGTGAAGCCGACGAAATAGGCGGTGGGAATCCCCAGAAAGAGCCGGTCCATGGTGTCGACGCCGAACACATAGAGCATGGTGCGGGTGGTGCAGAACACGCCGACCTTGACCACCGCCACCGCATGCAGCAAAGCCGAGACCGGGGTTGGGGCCACCATGGCGCCGGGCAGCCAGTGGTGGAATGGCATGACGCCGTTCTTGGCAAAACCGAAGATGCAGAAGATATACAGCATGGTCACCATCCAACCGGGGGCTGAAACGGGAATGATGCCGGTGTTGATGTTATGCGGAAAATCCAAGGTGCCGGTCAGGACATAGATGAGGATCAGGGCCGGGAGGAGGAAGAATTTGGCGGTGGCGGTCAGGTAAACGATGTATTTGCGCGCTCCTTCGTAGGATTCCTCGTCCTGGTGATGGGCGACCAGCGGATATGTGCAGACCGAGACGATCTCGTAGAAGAGATAGAGGGTCAGGAGATTGTCGGCAAAGGCCACGCCGATGGCCCCGAAGATCGCCAGGGCGAAACAGGCGTTGAACCGGGTCTGGCAGGGCTCGTCGTGAGCCCGCATGTAGCCCATGGAGTAGAACACCGCGATCACCCACAGCGACGAGGCGACCAGGGCGAAGATCATGGCAAAGCCGTCGGCGCGCAGGGTGATCGACAATCCGGGCAGGAGTTGAAAAATGGGATAGACGAGAGTTTTGCCCGCCTTGAGCGCCGGGATAAAGGAGAGCACCATGCCCAACAGCAGCATCGCGGCGCAGAAGGAGACGAACTCGCGCCGGTTCGGGTGGTTTTTCAGGGTCATGACCGCCAGGCTGCCCAAAAGCGGGATGATCACCGCCAGCAGCAGGTTAGCGTTCTCGACGATGTCGGTGGTGGAGGCAACGATATCCATGGACACTCTCCCCGCTTAACCTTGCAGATCGACCAGGTCGTCGGTCTCGATGGATTTGTAGTTCCGGTAGACCGCGATCATGATGCTGACGGCGATGGCTGCCTCGGCGGCGGCGATGGCCATGATGAACAGGGTGAAGATCTGCCCGACCACCGGATCGGGGGCCAAAAAACGGTTGAACGCCATGAAGTTGGTGGAGGCGGCGGCCAGGATGAACTCCGAGGAGATCAGCATGCCGATCACCGTGCGGCGGACCACTATGCCGTAGACCCCGAAGGCGAACAGCAGGGCGCCGATCACCAGGTAAGTGGAAAGGCAATTGGAGAGATTCAGCAGTTGCATCGGTTAGTTTCTCCCTCTCTGCGCCAGCACCAAGGCGCCAATGATGGCCAGGAGCAGGACAATGGAAATGAGTTCGAAGACAAAGCCGTAGGTGGTCAGAAGCGACAGTCCCAACGCCTTGATGTCAAAGCTTCCCTGCCGGGGAAAGACCTGCCACTCAGTCTTCAGTCCGAGCACGGTCAGAGCGGCGAAGATCAGGGCGGCGACGCTGAAGGCCAGCGGGCCGGCCAGGGCACCGCGGTGCTTCATGCCCGCCGTCTGTTGTTCCTCGGGCGTGGCCATCATGATGCCGATGGCGATCAGGATGGACACCGCGCCGACATAGATGAGCAACTGCATCATGGCCAGGAAGGGGCTGAGCAGAAAATAGTAGACGCCGGCCAGGCCGGTGAAGCAGATCGCCAGGCCGGAAACGGCCCGAACCAGCCGCCGGGCGCTGACCGCGACGGTCGCCCCGAACACGACCAGGGCCACGGTGAGCAGGAAAACAACCCCGACCATGCCTTCGGCGGAAAAAAGGGCCGGGGCGGCCGCCGGCTGACAGACTAGCGCTTGCATCTGTTCTGTTCCTCCAGCCTGTTCATGAGATCCATGATGAAGTCATCTTTGTCGAAACTGACCAAGTTGTAATCCCGAGAAAACCGCAGGGCGTTGAAGTTGCAGCTCTCCACGCAGGAGCCGCAGAGGCTGCACTTGGTGAAATCGAGGATGTAGCGGGTCAGCGCCTTGCCCTTGCCGCTCTCATTCTTCTTGCCGTCCAGGCTGATGCACCCCGAGGGACAGGCCCGCTGGCACATGCCGCAGACCACACAGTTGGGCTCGCCAGTCTCCTCGCTGCCGATCAACTCGATATGTCCCCGGAACAGCGGCGTCATGGTCGGCACTTCCCAAGGGTACTGCTCGGTCACCACCGGTCGGAAGAACTCGCGGGCGGTGATGGCCAGGCCGGTCACCAGGCTTTTGCCGCCGGTCACGATATCGCTCCAATACCCGCTCATACTCAGAACACCTTGATCAGGGCTGCCGTTACCAGGAGGTTGGCCATGGAGAACGGAATCAGTATTTTCCAGGAAAGATTGAGAAGCCGGTAAATCTGGGTCCGTGGATAGGTCCAGCGGATCCAGATGAAGGTGAAGATCAGCGCGTAGATCTTGACCACGAACCACCAGACGCCAGGGGTCAGGCCAAAGGGGCAATCCCAGCCGCCGAGGAAGAGGGTCGCGGTCAGGCAGGCGCCGACCACGATGTTGAGATACTCGCCCATCATGAACAGGCCGAATCCCATGGAGCTGTATTCGGTCATGAAGCCAGCCACCAGTTCACTCTCGGCCTCGGCCATGTCAAAGGGCGCGCGGTTGGTTTCGGCCACCGAGCAGATGAAGAAGATGATAAACGAGATCCACATGGTCAGGAAGTGCCCGTTCTTCAGCCGAAAGATATTCCAGTGCCAGAACCCGCCCTGCTGGTCGATGGCGATCTCGCGCAGGTTTATCGAGCCGGAAATCAGCACCACGGTGATCACCGTGAGCAGCATGGGAATCTCGTAAGCCAGACTCTGGGAGACCGAACGGGCCGCGGAGATGATGGCGTACTTGTTGCCCGAGGCCCAGCCGCCGAGCAGGATGGAGATCATGCCGATCGAGGCCAGGGCGAAGAGGAGGAGCACCGAGAGTTCCATGGCCCGGGCGCCGATATTTTCCGAAAACGGGATCACCGCCATGGAGGTGATGGCCGGAATCATGGCCAACACCGGCGCCACCCGGAAGATGATGCCGTCCACCCCCTGGGGAACCAGCAACTGCTTGCTCATCAGCTTGAGGCCGTCGGCCAGAGGCTGAAGCAGGCCGGCGAACCCGGCTTCACAGGGCCCGATACGCCGCTGGATGCGGGCCGCGCCCTTGCGCTCGCACCAGCCGAGCCAGGCGGCGTTGACGCCGGCAAAGATCAGGAGCCCCACCAGGTACAGCAGGGCGCGCCACATGCTTGTTTCCATCTTTTCCTCTTTCAGTCAGCGGTCGATTTCGGGGATAACCAGATCCAGGCTGCCCATGAAGGCCAGGGCATCGGCCAGCATCATGCCTTCGGCCACTTCGCCGAACAGGCTTAAATTGGAAAAGGTCGGCGATCGCAGCTTGAGCTTGTAGGGAGCTTTGTCGCCATTGCAGACCAGCCGGTGACCGAGCGAGCCCCGGGCGGTTTCCACTGCGGAATAATAGTAGCCGGCCTCGGGTTTCAGCATCTTGGGCGCCTTGCCCATCACCGGGCCGCCGGGGAGCTTGTCCAAGGCCTGCTCAATGATCCGCATCGATTGCTCAATTTCATGCATGCGCACCATGTAGCGGGCCATGGAATCGCCCTCGTCGAAGACCGGCACGTCGAAATCGAACTCCGGGTAGACCGAATAGGGCTCGTTCTTGCGGATGTCGTAATTGATGCCGGAACCGCGGGCCACCGGGCCGGTGGCGCCGTACCGGCGGCACTGCTCGGAGGTTATGAAACCGATGTTCTCGATCCGTTTAATCAGGATAATATTGTGGGTGACCAGGTCGTGATAGAGGCGGGGCAGCCGCCCGCGGAGTCGTTTGATGAAGTCGCGGGCGCCGGTGATGAATTCGTCGTCGATGTCGTTGTAGACGCCGCCGAACCGCAGATAGCAATAGGTCAGGCGGGAGCCGGTGACGCGCTCAAGCAGGTCGATGATCCGCTCGCGGTCGTCAAAGGCGTAGAGCAAGGGGGTGAAGCCGCCCAAATCGAGCAGAAAGGCCGCCCACCACAACAGGTGACTGGCGATGCGGTTGAGCTCGACGGTGATTACCCGGATGTATTCAGCCCGTTCGGGCACCTCGATGCCGGCCGCCTTCTCCACCACCAGGGCCCAGCCGTGGTTGAACGCCAGGGCGTGCAGATAGTCCATTCGGGCGGTATAGGGCATGAATTGGGCAAAGGTGCCGCTCTCGGCCATTTTTTCGTGCATGCGGTGGATGTAGCCCAGCACCGGCTCCGCCTTGACGACGTACTCGCCGTCCATGGTGAGCTTGACCCGGAGGACGCCGTGGGTGGCGGGATGCTGCGGCCCGAGGTTGAGGACGAAGGTCTCGTCATGCCGCAAGTGAACGGGGACGGTCATGGCATATAGTCCTTGCGAAGGGGATGGAAATCGGCATCTTCCGGAAGGAGAATACGGATCAGATGGGGATGGCCCTGGAAATGGATGCCGTAGAAATCGAAGGTCTCGCGTTCGTGCCAATCGGCGGCGGGAAAGACGTCGGAGATGGTCGGCACCACTGGTTCGCCGCGGTCCACCAAGGCGTGGACCATCACCCGGCAGTGCTCGCCCCCCAGCCGGCTGTAGTCGTACACCACTTCGAACTGCCCCTTGTCCAGCCAATCGACCCCGGAGATCGTCTCCAGAAAAAAACCCTCGCGATCCAGCACGATCGCCACCGCCGCCACCTCGTCGGGGCGGCAGAGGACATCGAAGTGACAGCCATGCCTGGCCGGGTCAACGGCCAGCACCCCTCGCTCCCGCGGCGGCGCCTCCTGGCCGCCCTCCCCTGCAGGCGGTGTAGCGGCGGCAGCCGATTCGGGAAAGATTCCGGCCAATGCCGCCTGCGTTCGTTCCACTAGGTCCATTGCTCGCCCCCTCTCTCAGCCCGGATGGACCCGCGGCCAGCGGCGTTTTCCGGTTATTTTTTCCTCAAGCGTGATGATGCCCTCGAGCAAGGCCTCGGGGCGCGGCGGGCAGCCGGGAATGTAGACATCAACCGGAAACAGCTTGTCCGCACCCTCGACCACGTTATAGTTTCCCTTGACCTTGAACGGACCGCCGGAAATGGCGCAGTTGCCCATGGCGATGACCCATTTGGGCTCGGGCATCTGGTCATACAGCGTCTTGACGGCCAACTCCAGCTTCTTGTTGATGGTCCCGGCCACGATCATGACGTCGGACTGGCGGGGAGAGGGCCGGAAGACCTCGGCGCCGAAGCGGGATATGTCGAAGCGGGAACCGCCGGTGCACATCATCTCGATGGCGCAGCAGGCCAGCCCGAAGGTCATGGGCCACAGCGAGTTGGCCCGGCCGAGGTTGAGCAGTTTATCGAGCTGGGCGAACTGCACTATTGATGCAGGTACGTTTTCTTCTCCCACGTGAAAACTCCTTTGCGCCAGGCATAGACGATGGCTAACGATAAAATGGCGACAAACAACAAAATTTCGTAAAAATCCCGGAAACCTAGTTCCGGGCTGTTATAGGCTGCGGCCACTGGGAACAAAAAGAGAATATCAACATCAAAAGCGAGGAAAATCAAGGCATAAAGATAATATACGATGCCGAATCGGATCCAGGCGCTGCCAATGGGCTCCATGCCGCATTCGATCAACTGGTCGGCCCGGCCGGCGGCCTGTCGGGTATGGGAGGAAGGGCTGAGCAGCTTGACAATGATGATCGACCCGAACCCGAACAGCAGAGCGCCGATCAAAAAGAGGGTAACGTAAATGATATTGGTGAGAGCAACCTGATCCATCTTCATTTCCCTGGCAAGAGCCATCGAGTGCATCAATTATACTGATATATTTTATCAGCACATTTTATTAAGCTACTGAAAAGCATTTGCGATGTCAAGGACAATTCCGGCATTCGATTTGGCCGCTCAGCTCCGCTTTTCTTGCCGTTACGGCCTCCAAACCAGAAATAATGCCCCCTGATTTCGAAAAATGATTGACCTATTTTCCGGAAGTGTTAGTTTTAACTTTCAATTTCGATCATACATATATTCAGCCAAGTTGATATCAGGCGTTTTTTATGGCCATCACCTTTAGACAACTCGAAATTTTCATCGCAGTCGCCGAAACGCAGCAGGTCACCCGTGCGAGCAAGAAACTGTTGCTGACCCAGTCTGCGGTGAGCATGGCCTTGGGTGAACTGGAAAATCAGCTGGGTGGTCCACTTTTCGACCGACATGGCCGCAGCCTGCTCCTCAACGACCGGGGCCGCTATCTGCTGCCGCTGTCCAAAAACATCCTCTATCAAGTGGCCAATATCGAAACCGTCCTGACCGAGCAGCAGGGAGCGGTGGCCGGAGTACTCGAAATCGTCGCCAGTTCGACCATCGGCAACTATGTCCTTCCCTACCTCATCGGGGCCTTCATGCGACTTCATCCCGAGGCGCACATCAACATGCTGGTGGTCAACACCATGACTGCCGAAAAGTTGGTGGCCAACGGTCAGGCCGACCTGGGATTTGTCGAGGGAGACATCAACGTCGACTCACTGGTGGCCACCTCCTGGTTCGCGGATGAGCTCGGGATCATCGTCAGTTCCAGCCACAAGCTGGCCAAACGCGAGATCTTCCATATTCCGGACGACCTCAAGGAAACCAGTTGGGTCATGCGCGAGGAAGGCTCGGGCACCGGTGAAATCTTTACCAAAAAACTGGACCGCTATACCTCCCTGCTCAAGGTGGTGACCAAGACTGGCCACACCGAGGCGATCAAGAAGGCGGTGGAAGCGGGGGTAGGCGCGGCCTGCCTGTCCATGCTGACCGTGTGCCGGGAAGCGGAGGAAGGGTGGCTGAAGATCCTGCCCATCAAGGGCATCGACATGAGCCGCCAGCTCTGGGTCATCCAGCACAAGGACAAAATCATCACCCGCCTGATGGCCGAATTCCTGAAATTCTGCGAAATGGTGGCGGAAAACCACCTGGGCCGGGAATGCCTCTCGTCCCCTTGGAAACTGCAATCGCTGCTGACGAAAAGCAAGCTCAACCAGAACAGCGCCACGCCCTCCGAAAAGCAAGAGTAGACCGGCCGCCATTCAGCAAAAATGACATGAAACAACAAAACCGGACGAAGCGCGCGGCTCTGTCCGGTTTTGTTGTTTGCAAACGAGGAAAATCGGCTATTGCAGGGCAGCCAGAGCCCGTTTGATCCGCTCCATGCCTCTTTCGATGGTGGCGAGCGAGGTGGCGAACGAAAAGCGGACAAAATCGTCGGCGCCGAAAGCGGCTCCGGGAACGGTGGCGACCTGGGCCTCGCTCAGGAAGTAATCGGCCAGGGCAACGGAGCCGTCGATAACTGCACCGTTGAACTTCTTGCCGTAATGCGCGGAAAAATTCGGGAAGACATAAAAGGCGCCCATCGGGGCCACGCAGCTTACCCCGGGGATGGATTCCAGCGACTCGACGAAAAAGGCCCGCCTGGGCAAAAAGGCCTCGCGCATCTGGCGGGGAAAATCCTGGGACCCGATCAACGCGGCCAGGGCCGCATATTGCGAGGGTGCGGCCGGATTCGAGGTGGACTGACTCTGAATTTTGTTCATGGCCCTGATCACCTCATACGGGCCGACGGAATATCCGATCCGCCATCCGGTCATGGCAAACGACTTCGACACTCCGTTGGACAGCACCGTCTGCTCCTTCAACCGCAGATCGGCATGGAGAATGTGCGGCACTTTCCCTTCGCCGTAATAGAGCTCCTCGTACATGTCGTCGGAGATCACCAGCCACCCGCCTTCATACGCCATTTTGGCGACCTCAGCCAGCGCTGCCAGCGAATAGACCGCCCCAGTCGGGTTTGAAGGGCTATTGAGGATGATGGCCTTAGTCTTGCTGGTGGCGTACTGGGCCACCACCGCCGGGTCGATATCGAACTGCCGCTCCTGCTGAAGGGGGACGATCACCGGCGTGCCTCCGGCCAACTGCACCATGGGCGGATAGGACACCCAATAGGGCGCGAGGATGAGCACCTCGTCCCCCGGATTGAGGACGGCCTGGAATATATTGAACAGTCCGTGTTTGCCGCCGCAGCTGATCTGAACCGCCTCCGGCTTGTACTCCCATCCCTGTTCCTGCTTCAATTTGGCGCAGACCGCTTCCCGCAGTTCGGGGATGCCGGCCGCCGGCGTATAGCGGGTGCGCCCCTCATCGATGGCTTTCTTGCCGGCTGCGCACACATGGGCGGGCGTGGGCATGTCAGGCTCGCCCACGCTGAAATTCAGAATATCCGCCCCGGCGTCTCTAAGCTCCTTTGCCTTGGCATTGACCGCAAGAGTTGGCGAGGGAGCCACTTTCAGTACGCGATCCGCGAGCACAAGTTCTTCAGAAAACATCCTCGACTCCTTCCTTATATCCTTGGGTGAAAAAAAATAGTGCGCTGTAACGCTTTCGCTCAATTTTCACAAGTCTAAATCGGCCGGAAGGCAAATATTTTTCGTCGGCCGCCGCCATTCACGGCTCCTTGAACACCGGGCAGGAGCGCTGGCGGTCATAATTGCGCCAGACCGGATCGCCGGCCTCGCGGTGGCAGTCACAACAGAGCCCGATGCGCAGGATGCGCCGCAGCTCCTCGCCGTTGAACGGCCGCAGATTCGACCGGGAACCGCGCTGGAGCGGGGCGCCGTCGATGGTCACGAAGGCGTCGAGCCCCGGTGTTCGCCCTTTTTCGCCCTCCACTCCTCGG
>Ga0123354_10001185_pt1 | contig 30683 bp, 25 predicted proteins | sample TergutLab28metaG_2_FD_97872 | JGI IMG/M metagenome (GOLD analysis project Ga0123354, IMG submission 97872) | Labiotermes labralis P4 segment gut microbial communities from Petit-Saut dam, French Guiana - Lab288 P4 | ecosystem: Host-associated > Arthropoda: Insects > Digestive system > Gut ... | reverse complement strand
CGAAACTCCGGGGAATACTTACTGTTGTTACTGGGCATGTCTGTTTTTCCTCTCGTTGTCGATTGCCTTTATTGTATGCATATACGACAACAGAACCCACTAACGCATTTTCACCGCAGTACAACATTTATACACCCACTTTGTGTCCACCTGCAAGAACTAATTTTCAATATATTTCTACTGATTCTTTATAAGACAATATATTGGCGCTTCTGCAAAGGGCTTCCCGCTCTGAAATATGAGGCAGCGTGTCTGTCAGTTCGCGTACTGCGGGATGTATTTGTCTACCATGAAGCTTTTGTCCTGAGTGCGGTCTGCGCGTTTGCTGGCGTCTGTCAGGCCAAAGTAGGCAGTCAGACTTCCTGCCTCGTCACTCCAGGCGCTGTCAACGATCAGCCACCGGCCACCCAGGTCGACCTTGTTCCAGGCATGGCTCTCCCCGGTCGACTTGACCTGCCCGGTCACATACACACAGGGCAGCCCCGCCCGGTCTGCCAGAGCCTTGAACGCCGCCGCATACGAGGCGCACACGCCCTTGCCTTTCAACAGGACGCCTGTCGCGTTCTGGGCATAAGCGAAGCGGTTATAGTAGCCCGTGGCCACCTCAACATCCCAGTTCCCGCCCTTCTGGTACTTGATCGACGCGTTGACGGCGGCCCGATCATAGGAAGCGTGGCTTATCAGCCAGGCATTGATAGCACGGGCTTTAGCCTCGTTGCTCATCCCGCTTGTGATGATGTGCGCGTCGACCGCCTGGACTTTCGCCCAAAGCTGGCTCCGCAGGGTAGCACAGTCCTTGATCTGGTAAAACGTCGAGATAGAGACGAGCGTCTTCCCATCGCGCTCCACTATCTCGGGATACAGGTTATCGTAGAGGATATAAGGGTTCTGAGCGGCGGCCTCATCAAGGGCATCTTCAAGAGCGGCCTCATCGGTATCGGTGGCCTTCAGGTAGGCGCTGACATCCAGGTAGTCGTTGCCCGCCATGAGGTTGCTGGCCAGGAACTTCACAAGCTCGGTAGAGCCGTTGACGGGATAGGGTACCAGGGCCATCGTCGTCTTTGGCTGGGGTTCTTCATAGGCGGACCAGTCGATGCTGCTTTTGGGGTAGGTGTAGCGGACGGGCTTTCCGCTCCCCTCCTCAATGACTGCGGTGCTCCCGTCCGCCATCGTCATCGCAGAGGCAGAGGCGGAGGCAGCCTGCGCCTGGCGGCCCGTAGAGGCCTTTGTTTTCAGCTGCTGCTGCGCGAAGTCCGCTGGCTGCAGCGGGATCTGGCTTAACAGTGGCGTGATCGAGACAAACTCTAACGGGCTACGCGCCGTAGCATTCAGCGCGACGACCGCGATCGAAACGCCCCCGTTGCCCGTCGTGGAAAACGCCTTGACGTCGAGTCCATACAAGTTGACGCCGTCATAGTCCTCCACCGTCGCGCGGTTCTGTGCGATCTGATCCTCTGAGATCGAGTACGTGCCATCGAGCAAGCTGGAGTCAGTGATGTTGAGCCCAGTTCCGCCTTTTCTCTCAAGCACGCTGAACAACAACCGCCTGTCCGTGGCATCCGAGTCATGCGTCACAACGGTGACATCATTGGTATTCGTTTGCGTCACAGGGTCTTGCCGGGCAACATGTTCCTGTTCTATGACAAGCTGATAGGCGGTTGCCCCCTTCACCGGCGCCCAGTCGATCTGAAGAAGGCCGCCCGCATTGACCGAGGCGTGTATCTCCGTTGGCGCCTTGAGCGCAAAGCTCGCGCCCTTGACCGTGAACATGGTCACGACCGGACGGGCGAGCTTCTTGCCGTCAGCGCCGATGTAGCGCGCCAGATAGTAGCGGGTAAACCCGCTCCACTTGCCCGGCGTTGCCAGCTCCACCATTGATTGAGAGGCCCCCGCCGCCGCCGCCGCCGCATCGTAGGTGTGGTTATCCGCGTAAATGCCACCGGTTCCTGGTGATACGATCACCTGGTCTGTCTTGCCTGGCGCCTGGCGCACCTGCGCCGGAACCGGTGATTGCAAGGTCGGGTCGGAGAAAACCTGAGCCACGTCGCGTAAGGCTGTTTCGGCGGCCGGACGCTTTTCGCCTGTGGCGGTAACGCGCTCGAAGTCGACGCTCGTCTTCAGGTCGAAGGTGAATTTTCTGGTCGCGCTGACCTTATACTGGGGGGCCGTGGCTTCATAGGGCCGCTGGCGATAGTTCGCGCCATAGGCCGCTTTCATACGAGCTGCTTGGTAAACACTGGTTACGACGATTGCCGCGGCAGTCAACACTGCGACGATCAGCAGCAGTGCAAGAACTGTACGTTTGGTTATCTTTCGTCCGTGTATCATCTGATCCTTGTCGGCTCTTGGTCATGACACAAAGCAGGAGTATCATCTTATCACCTGCGACGATCTGAGCTCGTAAATGTTATTCACTTGGAAACATTTAATGTGAGAGCAGTCCAATAATGTCAGATGGAGCGGAACACATGGAAGCCAGCCATCGATTTGTTCTGAGTAGAAGGAGGGCGCTTCTCACTTCATCTGACGAGGCGGACAAACGAAGCATGAGTAAGCGGGCTTTGGCCCGTGAACGAATGGTGAGAGCAGTCCAATAATGTCAGATGGAGCGAGAAGCGCCCGTAACTGTAATGGTGGAGACGAAGGGGCTCGAACCCTCGACCTCAGGCTTGCAAAGCCCGCGCTCTCCCAACTGAGCTACGTCCCCACATACACTAATTAGTTTGCCTGAAAGTTATCCTCTCAAGCAAGTCCGCGGGCAAGCCCGCGCTCTTCCGGGGCCTATTCGGCCCTTTCTTCGCTGAAAACAGTCCACTGGACTGTTTTCCGGGCGCTCAGAAACCAACTGAGCTACGTCCCCACAGGACAGATCGTCTTTTCCGGCTCTCCCGCTCAGGTGTCTGAGCTGGCACGCCGACAGAAAGACGCATACCAGCATAGCAGAGCTGCTTCATAGTTTCTACAAGTGAAAGGTGTAAAATTAAAAGAGTCCATGAGAAAGGAGGAACTGGAATGAGCACCATGCTACCACTCGATATCGCTTCGCTTGCATTTGATCCCAGCACACAACAACCCGTGCTGTTGCTCAAACTCGCCGGTTCCCCCGACCCAGCCGAGCGGCTTGTGCCAATCACCCTGGGGCGCCCCGAGGCCCACGCGATCATATCGGCGGCTAACGGCATCAGCTTTTCGCGCCCCACAACGCACGACCTGCTCGTCAGCATCATGCAGGCAGCCGGCCTGAGCTTAAGCCGCGTTGAGATCGGCTCGTTTTCTCAGGGGACGTTTCAGGCGACGCTTGATTTCCTGCGGGGGACCGATCACGTGACCGTTGACGCCCGGCCCAGCGACGCGATCGCCCTGGCGCTGCGCACCCACGCGCCGCTGTTTATCGCAGACAACGTCTATCAGGAGACTTCCGTAAAGACTCAGATCGCGGGCGTCGATGCTCCTGAGAATGAGAGCGGAGAGCAGCCCACAGCGGGGCCGCACAAGCTCCTCAATGACTTCCACGAGTTCATCCAGCACATCGAACCTGAAGACTTCGCTTAAGTTTCAGCAGAGATACTGCCTGATCCCGGCATTCCAGGATTCAGGTGAGCTGTGGATCACACGCCCAGCCAGGTTCTCGCGCGCAAAGCGTAGCGACGCTGTCCGCTTCACCGCCATGCGGTACGGGCTGTTTTCGGCGCTGCCAAGTTGGTCATCCGGCATACTGATCACCTCGCGATGAAAGTCAATGGCCTCGATCGCCCGGTTGAGGCGCCGGACAAAACTCTCGCTGTCAGCGCTCGTGTTATAGATGAAGGTCGCTGCTGCGGCGTCTTCGTCCACCGCAAACTCCACTGCCGCTGCTGGCTTGGTCTTTGACGGAGCAATAAACCACAGGATGTTTTCCTCCTGCTCGCCAGCAAGATCAGTCTTCATGCCCACGCAGATCTCATCCGGGTCGCAGAGATCCGCAAGCGCCGCATAGGTATCGGCGGCACGGCTCTGCGTGATCTTTGCCTCAAGCGCCGCCGCGTATGAAGCGGCGACCGCCTTCAGCTTTCCCATCGGGACCGCCACTCCCTGCGGCATCAGGGTCGCGATCGTGTTCAGCTGGGCAGGGTTCAGACTGCCGTCCAGTGTGCGTACCGCGTCGAGGGCATCCTCACGCCAAGTGTGGAGTTTCGCACGGATGCAAGCTTCAAAGGGATCGGTATCAGTACCCAGGCGGATGAAGCGGTAGCGCTCGCCACCGTCCAGAGTCAGCGTCAGTTCGAAATCAACTTTTTGAAGCCCGTTCATAAACGCAAACGGGATGCGCCGGGCCTGGTCATCAGGCGGCAGCAAGCAGACGCAGTCGTCGTAGACTTCGATGCGCGCCCGCCCCTCAGCTTTGGCGTCTGGTTCCTCGTACTGGAACTCGCCCTCTGTCTCGAAGGTAGGGTCGCCCTGGACGAACAGGGCTTTGCGCACCTTGTCGTTAAACGCCTGGGACAACTCAAGGCAGAAGGCATCGAGCAAGTTGCCCAGGCGATCAAAGGTGAACCGATCGTAGCTGGTCGTCACTATCGCTGAATAACCCTGCTGTTCGAAGGACATGACGTCAGCAAAATCGATGAAGAGCGGGTCAAACAGCGTGGTCACCGCCACGCCATCTGCTGAAATCGACAGCTTGGCCTCGTCTTTCAGGCTTTGCGAGTCGACCGTGGCGTTATAGTCAAGCGCGCTTCCCTCATAAGGCATGGCACTCCTCCTCGTGATGACAAGGGGTCAGGTACTTTGTCACCACCACATGACAAAGTACCTGACCCCTTGTCATATTAATTGCTTGCTTACCCCAACTTGCCGCCACAGTTGCCGCAGAACTTGGTTCCCGGAGGATTGTCAGATCCGCAGGCAGGGCATTTACCGGAAGGCGGCGCAGCGGCCTCAGCCAGGTTGGCGCCACAGTTATTACAGAAGCGCACCGTCTGCGCGTTCTTCGCTCCGCACTGCGGGCAGACCTTCAGCTCCATGGACGCGCCGCAGTTGTTGCAAAACTTGCCGGAACCCGCGGGCTTGCCACAGACCGGGCAAACGGTGGTCTTGCTCTCGATAGCGCCCTGCCAGACCGTCGCGTCCTGCCCGGCGTTGTCGATGTTGCGCTTCATGGCGTCTGCCCGTGCCTTGGCCACATAGACCTCCTGGCGGGGAGCACAACCAACGCAAAGTCCCTCGTCCTCGTTGTAGCAGGAATCGCAGACGTAACTTGAGCAGGAGTTACAGCGATGGAAGTGTTGCCTGGCCTCATTTTGTGCTGCCTCAAAAGCTTCCTGATGTTCTTTTTGCCACGCGGGGCTTTGCCCCTGAAAGTTCTGGGATATGATGTCGCCAGCGCGCTCTGACTCCCAGCTCATGTTGCCCAGGGCGCCGCCCGCGAGCCTGCCGAGCATGCCCCCTCCCTCGCCTATGCCGCGGATGCTCCTTCCCTTCTTATAGGTGCTTGACTCGATAAAGCTGCTTTTGAACCCGTCGCGGCAGTGGTCGCAGTAAAAGGTGAACTGGAACCCCGCGTCAGTAGAGTTATCCTCGTAGTTCCGGGTGAATGCTTGCATCATAGTTGTCATCCCTCCAGTTTCGCTTTTATCTTCTTTCCACAGGCAGTGCACTTCTTGTTCTCATAGAACTGCATGACCCCGCAGCGCTTGTTCTCACACCGTACCATCAGGGTCTTTCCACAAGCTTCACAGGTATCTTGTACAAAGGTACGCCCACCGCAATGGGGGCAGGTAATATAGAGCGGTCGTCCGCAACCGGGGCACACCATATAGTCTTTCTGGATCGCATGTAAGCATTGCGGGCAGGCGTAGCCAAACGGGCTTGAGCTGCCACACTTTGGGCAGAAACGCTCGGAGGTGTCCAGAAGGTTGCCGCAGTGCATGCAGGGTTGTTTATAGGTCGCCATCGCTAGTCACCGAGCTTTTGACCACAACCGCCACAGAACCGGGTCCCCGGCGGGTTCTCTTCGCCACAACCAGGGCAGACCAGCTTGCCTGAGCCAAGTTTGGCCCCGCACTCCTGGCAAAACTTGACGCCCTCAGGGTTGACGTTGCCACAGCTGGGGCACGTGAGCGCCGCCGTGGCATCCTTCGCTGCCGTCTCTGCTGCCTTGTTGGCTTGATTTTGCTGGTCAAGCGCCGCCTGCGCCTCGGCAATATTGGCCTGAATCAGCCGTAGCTTATCGGCCTGCGCGGGAAACGCATCCGGATTTTGCGCAAAAGCTTGTTTCCCGATCTCAGTGTAGGTTGTCGCTTCCTGTTCTTTGAGATCATTGAGCTGATTCTGCGCGTTCATCAGCTTCACTTGAGGATCATCCTGGGGCATGAGCCCAGAGAAGCCCTTCATCAGGCCGCCAAGCGCCCCCAGGTCACCAAAAGGATTGTCCGCCATAGTTCTCTCCTTTCACCTGAGACAATTATGGCATATCTTTACATGATTACCATCGGTATCTTCGCCCATCACAAAATAAAGACGCCCGCCGCACTGCTGTGACGACGGGCATCCTTTTGTTCAACTCTCTTGTGGCGGGAGCTGGCGTTACTCCATAATTCTCAGCCAGGCAAGGTGACGCTTGTCAACGAGAGCGAATGCGCCTAGACCGAACACTGCTGCGATCCCAAGCATGAGCCCGGTGATTTGCCGCCCGCTGTCACCGGTCGCCGGAAGACTCAGGGGAGAGGTTACCACCTTCACGGAGGAGGCTGTTACCGTCAACGTAAAGGTAAGATAGGCGTCAGGATCGACTCCGTTGCTTGCTTTCAGCACAACTACATAGGTGCCGGGAGCAAGACCGGGAGCGATATCCAGTGTCTTTGTCTTATCATTCCAGGTGATTGCAGGGTTACCGCTGACCTTAATCACCTTCACCGGCTTGGTACCCTTAACAGTGAACGGGCCTACCAAGGTTTTCTTGTAGCCTTTCTTAATGGTCAGAGCTGTTGGCCCAGTGATCGTTGGGGGAACCAACGCAGGAGGCTTAGGGGGTACATAAGGCTCTTTGACCGTCAGCGTAAAGGTTGCGTAAGCGTCAGGGTCGACTCCGTTGCTTGCCTTAAGCTTAACGACATAGGTCCCCGGAGCAAGGCCGGGAGCAATGTCGAGCTTCATGGTCGTAGGATTCCAGGTAATAGCGGGATTACCGCTGACCACGGTGACCGTGACCGGAGCAGTGCCAGTAACGGTGAACACATCGGTTGAAGTCGCCGCATACCCTTTCATGACCGTCTGAGCTGTCGGGCCGGTGATCGTGGGAGGGATCGGGTTGACGGGAGCCGTCTCAACCGTCAGCTCGAAGTCAGCATAGGCGTCAGGGTCGATCCCGTTGGTCGCCTTAAGCCGGACTTGATAGGTCCCCGGAGCAAGGCCGGGAGCAATGTCGAGCTTCATGGTCGTGGGATTCCAGGTAATAGCCGGGTCGCCGCTGACCACGGAGACCGTGACTGGATCGGTACCGGTGACCGTGAACACGTCAGATGAAGTCGCTGCGTAACCTTCCGTAACGGTCTGAGCCGTCGGACCGGTGATCGTGGGAGGTTCCTGGGTAGCAGGCAAAACGAGCCTGATCGTACCAGTAGTGCCAGCTGGAACAATGATCGAGGCAGGTTGGCTGTCCGGGGTATCAGAAGAGGTATAAAACGCTGCGGTGCCCGTCAGCTCCCAGATATAGCCTGCAGGAACTGTTGACATACGATAAAAGACGTGGCCTTCAAAGCTCGTCATCATGTTGGTGAGTGTTGTAGTCGCACCTTCAGCCATGTAGATATCATTTGAATAAATCGCCTGGGCGCCAGCGCCGGCGGTGACGACAAGGGTCCCGCTATTATATATGGTCGGAATATTTCCTGGCGTGACATTCTGGATGCCCGACAGAGTTGCATAGGTAGAAGTTGCAGTCAGGCTTGCATCGCTGCCAATAGTCAAAGAGACATCAATAGCGGCGCCTGAGCGTCCCGTGCTGGTCACCTGCGCGTTTCCGGAGATGGTGCAGGTATTACCGCCCCAGATGCCTATCAACTTTGCGTCTATTGTCAGCGAACCGCCCGTAGAAGAGGTGATGTTGACGGCAGGCATCGAACCAGTGCCGCGAAGGCCATGGCCATTCGAAACAGCATAAGTACTGCCAACGGCGTGGAATTCATTTGTGCCTTCCAGCACCAGTGTGCCACGATACATGGTATAGGTCGTAAGACCTGTCGTTTGAATTTTCAGGTTATTGATCGTGACCGTATGCGATGTCGTATCAGCCGCACTCTCAGCGATGCTGAGGTTCGTGATCAGGCTATTGTTGCCATTGATGGTCACGTTTGCGTTTGCGGCAATGTTGATGACCGTCTCAGCCGCAGGAGACCCGGCGCCAGTGCCAATGTTGAGGATGTCCCCGTTGTTAAGTGTTATAGCGTTACCGGGAGCATACGTCGCCCAATCGCCCGGCGCATTGATGTTGGTAGTTGCCGCAAAAGCAGACGTCGCGAACCCCACCGTCATTGTACAGACCATCGCAAAGGTCAGTAACAGCGAGAGCGCTCTTTTTGATGATATCTTCATTTTCGTCCTTTTTCTCTTGACCGACATATGATGCTGCCCAAAGACGCACCAGCACCCCAGGACACAACCATTCATGTCATGAGTGACAAACCTACAACCTAAGTCTAGGCTCAGTAAGGTAAGATTGCAAGAAAATTTCAAGTTGATATTTCACTTACGTGCTAAAGTGAGGTCATGAAACTCAGAGAACAGGTGGCGATTTCAGAGCTGACCACGATGCGGCTGGGCGGAGCCGCCCGCTATGTTGCGGAGGTTTGCGTGCCGGCCGATGTTGTTGAGGCTTACCGTTTCGCGCGCGAGCAAGACTTGCCCGTCTATATCATAGGCGGCGGCAGCAATGTCGTGGGGCGCGACGAGGGCTTTGGCGGCGTGGTATTGCTCAACCGGCTCTCTGGCCTACGTAGTGTAGATGAAACAGAGGGCACGATCGTGGTCGAAGCTGCCGCAGGCGAGCTGTTGGACGACCTAGCGGCTTTCACTGCCCAGCGCGGTTATACCGGCCTGGAGGCCACGTCCGCGATCCCCGGCGCCATCGGTGGCGCCGTCATGCAGAATGCTGGCGCCTACGGGCAGGAGCTCTCCGATGTCCTGGTCGCAGTCAAGGCCTACGACACACAGTCGGGCGAGTTCGTGACCTTCGAGCGCGACCAGCTTGAGCTCTCCTATCGCCACAGCATATTTAACAGCTCGGCGCAGGGGCGCTATTTCATCACCGCCGCCGTTGTCCAGTTGCACCGCGGCGAAATAGAAGGCGAACTCTACGGGTCCTTGCAAGCGTACCTTGACGAGCAGGGTATCGCAGACCGCCAGCCCATGACGATCCGGGACGCCGTGAGCGCCATCCGGGCTGAGAAGCTGCCTGACCCTGCGGAGTTTGCCAGCAGTGGCTCGTTCTTCAAAAACATCACGGTGCGCGAAGACGAGATCGAGAACCTGCGGATGCGCTTTGACGGCATACCGATCTTTCTGATCGGCGCCTGCTGGGAGATCGCGAGCGGCTGGCTGGTAGAGCAGGCAGGCCTCAAGGGCAAATTGCTGCACGGCATGCGTGTGAGCGACAAGGCCGCTCTGATACTCATCAACGAATCCGCTCGATCCTATGCCGATCTAGCCGCTGCCCGCTCAGAAATCACACAAGCCGTCCAGGAGAAGTTCGGCTTCGCTCTCTGTCAGGAACCCGAAGAGATTTAGCAGGCAGATACTCTCTTCCTATTGGGCGGCAGAAAGATACCCGCCAACAAATGAAGCGGCGGGTATCGATAAGGTGATCGGATGCTTATAGCGAATGCTTATTCCTTTACTACAAGTTCTCTTCCTCTGCAAGCGAGTACGGTCCTGCCAACAAGCGTGAACAGCACCAGACTGCCGACCAACAGGAGCGGGGCCAAACTGCTGCTGTCACCGGTCTTTGGCAGTTGACCGGATTGGGGAGGCGCAGGCTTCTGAGCGCCCGGTGTGATAACACTGCTGCCGTCGTCGCCGTCGCCGTCAACTGAGGCAGCTTTGACCGTCAGGGTGAACGTGATCGTTGCGTCGGGCTCTCTCCCATTGCTCGCCTTGAGTGTCACGGGATAGGTCCCCGGGGCAAGACCAGCAGCGATGTCGAGTTTCATCGTGTCGCCATTAAAGGTGATCGCTGCGTTGCCAGATGCCTTGGACATGGTCGGCTCAGGGTTGCCGGTCACGCTGAACGCGTCGGTCGAAGTCGCCTCATAACCCTCGGTAAGAGTCAGAGCCGCCGGGCCGCTGATGCCGGGAGGCTCCGGATCAAGCACCCAGACCGTTGATCAGCACCTTTGCGCCGTCGTAAACATTCAGCCCTCCATCATAGCCATCGGTATAAGTGGCGTACGTCACATTCATGTTCCCGTTCACGACAACCGAGGTACCCTCATCCCATGCGGTAATGCCAGAGGCATCGGCAGTCGTAAGGTTACCGTTGACCGTCGTGACGCCACCACCATCGGTATTGACACACCAGGCATACTTACCCGTTGTCTCAAGATTTCCGGTCACGGTGACGGTAGCGCCATAATTGTTGACCGCGTCAGGAAAGGAGTCTTTGTTATTCACGGTAACATTGCCAACAACAGTCACCAAGGTGCCCTCGTCATCGTAATCAGTAGCGTAAATTCCACTGCTTTCGGTCGTTGTGATAGTGCCGGTCATCTTGACGACCGCGCCATTATTTGCATACACGCCATTTGCTTGCGAATCAATATCGCCAGTCACCGTTACAGCGGTACCAGGATCCCTTGCGTCAACTCCATCGCCATTATGAGTAGTAATGGGGCCGTCAACGGTAATAGCAGAGCCGCTTTGTGCTTTCACGCCAGCCCAGGCGGCCTCGATAGAGCCGTTAACCTGCACCGTGGTGCCCGGACCATAGGTGTCAACTCCGTCACCCAGAGCAGAGGTGATGTTGCCTGTTAAAGTAACGTCAGCGCGGCTTTCTGCAGAAATTCCCGGGCCGTTTGCGGTCGTTATGTCGCCGGTTATGGTCACAATGGCATCGCTTGCCACATTAACGCCCCAACCGCCCATTCCTGTCGCGGTCAGGTTCCCCGTCACTGTTATGGTTGACGCATTTTGCGCAGTCACGCAAACAGTATGATTACCACTCGTGATAACATTGCCATTTACCGTGACAGACGATTTGCTGGCCGCATACGCACTGACTGCGTAATTGCCGGTTGTTTTAACGTTGCCATTTACTGTCACGACAGCGCCATCAGAAGCACGAAGGCCGTCATAAGCGTAACTATTCGCTTCAGCATGCGTCAATGCACACGAGCCGCCGCTTATCGCAAGCCCATTGCCTCCGCCAGAAAAGCTGGTCGCCTGAAACGACCCTGTTCCTCTGTTGAGATAATTGACGTTGCTGCCATTTAGAGTAAGCGCGTTGATATTACTGCTCGCGCTTTCAAACGTAAGATTGAACTGGCTATCCAGGTCGAACGTGATATTCCGGTCAGTGATCGTACGACCATCGCTGACAATGTCAGCCAACAACTTGATCGTTGTCGGCGTATTGTCAGTGATATCTGCCAAGGCGTCATCAAGCGATGAGTAGCCCGTACCATTGATCTCACAGACGTCCGTCAAAGCAATAGTACTTGTGGCGTTTGCGCTCACAAGGTTCTGCTTGATTGCTGGTTTGCTTTCCGGCTTGATCTTTGGTGTGCTCTCCGGTCCGCTTTCTGGTACAGAAATACTTGGCCCGCCCGTAGCGACGCCAGTCGTTTCCTCAGACGTCGCATAGACAGACAACGGAACCCCTGCCGTCAAGGTAAGTATCATCACACTTGACATGATCAGGGCGATAAGTTTTCTGGGTGTCTTCATGGTTTTCATGATCACCTTCTTCCTCTTAGGAACATGATTTTTAAACTGTTCGATTGTAAGTGCTTGTAAATGTGATTCTTTTCGTATCACAAATAATGCGAAAAATGATGGAGGCTTGCCCACAACTCAAAGATTGCTCCTGCGACCTCCGGGCAGCAGCTTATCAGAGGATGCGCCCTAAAAACTCCCGAACTGTATCACTGTTACGGGCAGGCCTATTAAGGCTTTCTTCTTTTTGTTCGATATGCATGATTTGGGTGCACATGACTGCGCTCTCTTAACTATTCAGAAACCCCGTATGTGAAATGATATCTCAGGCTTCTGGCGTGTCCTCTAGGATGCGGTCGATGTCTCGGCCGCCATATACTACGCGAAGAACAATCACGGCATGTTTGTTCTCGAATGGAACGAAAAACACCGCATGGTTTCCTACGTTCATGCGTCGCATCCCCTTGCTCTTCCAAGGTTCTTTTTGATAGGCAGCATGGCTTTTGGGTAGTGACCTCAACTCGGAGATTGATGTCCTAAAACGATTGTTAAGGCGTGTCGCGGTTTTCGGCTCTAACAATGTGAAAGCGATATATTCATAGATGTCTCTCAGGTCAGCTTCAGCCTGACCAGTAAGGGCAACTTGCCATTCGATCATAGCCCGTAGTCCCTTTGTATCTCAGCAAATACTTCATCGGCAGGACGTACGCGCCCTGCGGCAATATCCGCGAATCCCTTTTCAATTTCGGCATTAAACTCAGCTTCACTCAACATACCTAATGCGAGCGGTTTCTTCGAAGGAAGCTTCATCTCAAAAGGTATTCCGCGCTGCAGTACTACTTGGCGCAAAAACAATCCGATCGCATTAGACATAGGTATTCCTAGCTGACCTAACACGTCCTCTGCTTGCTCTTTAATTTCCGGCTCTATCCGGGCAAAAACATTCGCGGTTCTTGACATGAGATTCACACCCTTTCGTAATCCAGTATAAGCGATTGTATAGACAATCGCAAATTATTCTCTAACCTAGCACCTAGTAGCTTTATTGAGTTATTAATAAGACCGTGAGCTATCCCACTCACTTGCAGCAAACAACACCAAAGTGTGCTACTTTGGCTGGGTTTCAGGGAGTTCCCTGGCCTTTCGCGGAGCAGCGCAGACCGAGTGGCACACTCGGTCGATGCTTGCGACGCACTGTCTTTTGTCGCTGTGGGGGCCAAAAGGCGTTGCTTGCGAGCAGTGAACGGCTCGGTGGGAAAGTGCTAGAACGGAATGTCTTCCGTCAGCACTTCAACGCTGGGGGCTTGGTATGTTGTTGGCCTCTCGGCAACTGGCCTATATTTCTTTTCGTAATACTCCCATAAAAACAAACCCAACGTCGTGGCGATATTCACTACGAAATTTGCCCATAGTGGATCATCAATCACGTAGTCCTCGTGGCCTTTGCCGTGAGCTGTAGATTTATCGCTACGCAGGTCATCTATTGTTGCACCAAGACCCCTGAGCTGACTTGCCAAGGTCGCTATCTCTGGTGGACAATCAGTTTCTGATCCAAGTCCTAATTCTTTGACAATCGCTGCCGTCAATTTGGTTAACGATAAATTTTTTATTTTTGCACTCGTAACGCTAAATGCCGCATCAGCCAAGATGGTCTTAATAATGCTTTCCAGTGTAGATGCTGCCAGCGCAACAGACTCATCTGGGTTTTCATAAACATTCTTAATTGCGCGCTCAAAGTTCTGGTAAGCTGTTTTGTTCTGCTCCTTAAGAATGTTCTTGAATTTTGGTATGCACGGAATAAAATTTGGCGTGTCTACTCCGAGATCCATCGCTATTTGAATCACAAGACTGTTCGGCATATGGTGTAATGTTTCACCGACATCAATATGGTTGTCTATTTCACGGATGGTGAAGTTTGATTCCCAACACCCCTCATCGTAATAGTCCCGGTGCCACTTCTCTATGTACTGACGTGCTCCCGAATAACTCCGTGTTGGGAGCATGTCCCATATTGCTGTTTGGACTTGCGCGATTAACTCCATCATGTAGCGAGGAGATATGTCCGAATAATCATCCATCAGAAGAGTTTCACGTTCTCACGTATCTCTGATTACGGCTATTCGGCTTGTCAGGGATGGTCATTCGCAACTGGCCGGATTCCAGCAAGGGCTTTAACACCTCTCTGCGAAAATACTCTCTAGTCGCAACTCCATAATGCCGCTGTAACTCCTCACGTGTTCTCGGGATAGAGCTGTATTCGAGCAAAGAAGCTAATCGTTTATCTTGCGTATCGACTTGCGTACTATCTTGCGTACTCGCACTACGCAAGTCAGTACCCAAGTTGGGCGCTGTATCCAATGGAGTCCGCTTGAAGGTGACGGTGAAGAAGTAACCATCAAGACCGAATTCAGGCTCAGCGACACCTAGCTCTTTAGCAGCGTTTCTCATGCGCTTGATGCCGGTGCCTGCCTGCTCGATGTAGCCAATGCGGGCGAACAGACTGACAACAACAGGATTACGTGAGATGCTGATTTCGCCAAAGTTCCCCTCGTTGATGCCGTTGATAATGCCACCGGGATTTGTGATGTCCACACGGTCATCAAAAACCTCGACCATAGTGCGCGCGCCCTTCTCATAGTACGCGCGGTGGCAGGCCGCATTGATGATGGCCTCACGCAGAGCGTCCTCGGGAAGCTCAAGAATCTCTTCTCTCTGCAGCGTCTTGATCTTATAACTAAGGTTGAGGTGCTTCTTCAAGAAGATCAGCGCATCGTCCACGTTGCTGACGATGTCGCCATTAAGCTCTTTGGCATCGAGGATATTCACTTTCTCGGTGCCTTTGTAGAGCAGGCAGTAGATTCCGGCGTGACGGTACTTTACGTCCTCATCATTGGTTCTGAAGAATAGCGCGCCAGCGTTAGTGAAGCAGAACTTGCCATCCGCCATTCCGGCGCAATTCAGATTCTGAAGAACTGCTTCCTTGTCCAGCACATCGCTGATATGAGCGGCTCTGATGTAGCGTTTGTAAGCGGCTTCATTGAAGCGCTCAGTGATAGGCAGGTCTTTGCGGACGGTCTCGTCATAATGGATGCGGTCTTCAACTTGAAAAAAGTCAAGGATGCTGTCGCGGTCGAGTTTCTGTGAATTGGGGCCAGAGCGCAGATAGAACCCCGTCGGGCATGAATACGGCTTCTGTGGGCCTTCTGGCACCGTCAGCACGATGATATTGTCAAGCACCTCAATGTCTACATTCAGGTGAGGTTCAACTTTGCTGATCGTGTCCTGGATACGGGAGCGGGCAGCGTTGCTCGTGTCGGTACCGACTATGCTTCCATCGTCGCGCACACCAATGAATACCTTGCCACCTTCTGCATTGGCAAGCGCACAAACCTCCGAAGCCAAGGACTTATCCGGCGACTCTTTGAACTCGACAGTATTGCTCTCGCCCTCGCTGAGAAGGGCATCTAGGTTGCTTGTTATTTGAAGTTCCTCTGACATGGGTTTCATTATACCGGGTGGCTCTGACATTGATTCGCTCAATACAGCAACAAAGATCGTGCGATGTTGTTTCACTGGATTCTGCGACTACGCGCAGAATGACAGGACAGGGATTTTTCCGATTACTTTGCTTTAACCAGCGTTAATCTGCACTGGATGTTCTTGGACGATTTGTCCACTTTTTGTCCACATTGGGGAATTCTGCCCCTAGAAAAACAAAACAGGCCAGAGGTTTTAGGCCTCTGACCTCGGATTATGCTGGTGGGCCCGGCTGGATTCGAACCAGCGACCTCACGGTTATCAGCCGTGCGCTCTAACCAACTGAGCTACGGGCCCCACATACAGGAACAACTATCATAGAGTAAAACGCCCCTTTGGGGCAAGCGCCCCGGGCAACTTCAATCAATATTACTCAGAACGGGAGCTTTCCTCTCCTCCTCAGATCAGACGCCACGACAGCCAGCCCGGCGCCCAGCAACAACAAACCGCTCGCAAGCAGCATCTGGTTAGGGCTGTCGCTGGTGGGAAGTCCGCTTAAGCTTAAGCTACCAGGGCCCGCGCTTGATGACGCACTTGACACTATTCCATACAGGCTGAAGGAAGAAGCGGAGAAACTCAGCGTGGCGCCACGGCGGGTTGCTGGGATATACTCAAGAGCTCCGCTCGCCTTTTCATGGGCAACGGTGACGTTCTTCAGGCCAGCAAAGGTTGCGTTTTTGATAGTGACCGTAATGGTCTGACCCTGCGGCGGCTCGTATGCTTTGCCCGTCAGTGTATTGACCAGTTTGACGTCATAGAGCGCAGAGAGCAGCTTGCCTCCCAACTTGCCAGCAAACGGCGCGTAGCGCGGATCGCTCTGAGGAACCAGGGTCACCACCAGGCGGATGTTCCAGGGCAGGCTGCTGCCCGTGACCGTGAAGTCGCCGTCGGTGTGGTTGACGGCCGCGGCCTGATCCTGGGCAGTCTTGAGCTTCTTCTTCGCGTCCTGGGGGATTTGGCCTTTCTCACCCTTGGAAAGCACGTCGTAATCGCGCGTCGCGTCTGCCGTCGCGTCTGCGTCCTTTTTGCTCTTGACTTTCTTTGGTAGCTTGTTAATAGCGTCGAGCGCCTTATCCATCGCAGGTGTGTTGGTGATCGTCATAGTCCCTTTGATAAAGGTGACTGTGTAGTTTGGACCAAAATCCAGACTCCCCTGAGTGATGTCATAATGACCCACATTTGTGCCGGTGTAAGTGAGCGCTCCCGTCGGGGAGTCTCCCGACAGGAGGCCCTGTGCGGTCCAGCTTAACGTGGGATCTGGATCCCCAAAGCATTTTGTCTGGTTATCAGCGGTGACTGTGATGGCGCGAGGATTAACGGTCAGCTTAAACGTAGTCTGTATATCGTTGTACTCGTTGTCCCCTGCTTTGGTGACGGTGATCTCCACTGTTCCTGCTCCGTGTATCGTAGCGGTGTCTCCGGAAATGCTTATCACGCGCCCATCCGGTACAGAGAACGTCACGGCCCCTGTGCCGGAGCCGCCGGTAGTCGCAAGGGTGAAGCTGGCGTCGCCGTAGGTCAGAGTCCCCGGATCGACAAGGGCCAGGCTTGCCTGATCAGCCTTGCTCACGACAAGTGTGATCGTTGTTGTGGCAGGCATGTCGCTTTCTGTACGCAAGGTATCGGTACTGCCCAGCGGATAGTAGCTTACGGTAAAAGATACCGCGCCATCGGCAAGGCTCTTTAAGTAGGCGTTAGTAAAGGTGATAGCATCTGCTGCTGTGCTGTAGTCTGTACCTGGCGTCAGAGCTACTCCGCCACACGTGATTGATTTGACAGTGTTGCCATTCATCGTTACCGGAACAAACACGTCATCAGCGGAGTTCATCTTAAAGGTTCCGGCATCTGCTGTAGGCGCGCTGTCTTTATAGATGACCGTGCCATCGCTGCTCAGGATAGTCTCGTTTGATGCGTTATCAATGATACGTACATAGATTACGCCCTTCCAGGTAGCTGGGATCGCAAAGGAACCTCCGTTTGCAATGGTAGTCCAGTCAGAACCAGGAAGCGCCTGAAGCGCAGAGGCGTCACTATAGGCAGTGCTCGACGTGATATAACCTATGCTCGCTACTCCAGAGCCTGAGTCTGCGCCGGTAATAGTTACCATAGTGCTGTCTTTGTAGGCAAGAGCGTAGGTAACTGCTGACGCGTCTACAAAGGAGCTGAAGTTTACGACGCCGACCTTGATGTTTCCGGTCGGGGCCGTCACGTCCGCGGTATAGATAGAACTGCCCGTAGAAGTAGCCTGCAGGTAGTTGGTGTTTGCCACCGCGCGCGCAAAGAAGTAATACTGTGTGTATTCAGAAAGCCCGCTAAAGGTAAGGCCTGTCTGCCAGCCTGTGGCAGGCGGCGTGTTGGTCGTGCTGTAGGCATACTGGACACTCTGGCCTGTCGCAGTGCTGACAGCGTTAAGCGTAACGGTGGTATCGGTTACGCTCGCTGCCGTAGGAGCTGCGATAGAAGAGGAGGCCGGGCTTACCGTCACCAGGACGATGTCAGAGGTCGCCGTCGCCATATTGATGTCAAGGCCTGTGGTGGTGTTGGTGACCACGCAGTAATAGTAGGTTGCGTTGACCGTGGTAGTCGGGGGCGTATAGGTGGAGTTTGTCGCGCCGGAAATCGTGGTTGCCCCCGTTGTTGAGGCGGTCGTATTGCTATACCACTGATAGCTGAGTTGACCTCCGTCAGTCGGGTCAGCGCAGACCACAGAAAGCGACGTATCGCTCTGCCCATAGACAAGCGCCAGATCATGTGGCTGGGTGGTAATCTCTGGGATCTGAGCAGAGCGCATTTCTACCGCGCCAACATCGCTGGCAGAGCCAAACGGGCGAGTAACGCCGCGCTGATCGGTTGCGGGTACCCACGACTGATCCGACGGGATCGCGTCGAGCAGCACGCTACCGGCCGTCGGCATGATAGTCTGCGTGGGGCCGCCGTTGTCCGCAAGTTTTCCCACAAGAGTACTGCCGCTTCCCTCGGTCTCTATCAGCGTATCAAGGCCGCTGGCTGGAGTTCCCACAACATAATATGCGCTGTCAGTTGTAGTGCCATCTGCGCCGCCAACTGTCTGAAGCGTTCCGTCACCGTTGTAGGACGTGCTGATTATGGTAATCTCGCTTTTTACGCCATCGACGTAGTTGCCTGAAACAACTGAACCTAAAAGCTTAACGCTACCTCCAACATAGATTCCACCGCCAGAGGTGTAGCTCATGCTCACATTATTGCCGGACACCGTGCAGTTGGTCATACTAACTGCGTTTGAGGCATATATCCCGCCGCCAGGGTGATACGACGTATTGTTTGACACCGTGCAGTTGGTCAGCGTGACGTTGCCATCGGCACATATCCCGCCGCCGTTGGAACCAGTTGCCAAATTTCCTGATACCGTGCAAGCGGTCAAGAAAGCAGGGCCTACCGCATAGATCCCGCCACCAAAGCCATCCGCAGAATTGTCTGTTATCGCACAGCCAGTCAGCGTGGCGCTACCTACTACATAGATCCCAGCTCCCCGGTCTGCTGAATTATTCGAGGCCATACAATTGACCAGAGAAGCATTCCCGGAGCAATAGAGCGCGCCACCATAATCATTGCTGGTACCGCCAGTCAGCGTCAGGCTTTTAAGCGTCAGTGAGCCAGACGCCGCGGTACTGTTCAGCAGGCGCCCGACAGTGAATATATTGCGCGTGATAGTCACGCCCGCAGAGCCACCATCTATCGTGACGTTTTGCTGGCTGAAGGCGATCTCTGCGTCGGTCAGCGTGATGGTGGTGACATCTGAGGCAAAGGTAACCGTGCCCCCGTCCTCAACATTAGCAAGCGCCTGGCGCAGGGTGGTATAGCCCGGCACCACAACATCAGAGCTGCTGGTGACAACCGTCGATTTGTGCAATTCTACGGCGCCAACCGTCCCGGACCCTGTTGCCGGGCGCACGTTGCCCAACTGGTCGGTCGTCACGCCCCAGCCTGCGTACAGGCTAGCGTTAACCTTATCCATCTGGCCTGCCACGGGCATGATGGTCTGCATGGTCCCGCCGTTATCGGCCAGCTTGCCCGCCCAATTGCCGTTGCTGTCTGTTGCCGTCGCCATCAGCTGGTTAAGCGAAGCCATATCGGTTGAAACTGGAACACCGATAATGAACGCGGCGCTGCCTGTTGTGGTATGCGCGCCGTCCCCATTTCCTATAAACAACCCGGAGCTCCCGCTCCCGCCGTTATAGGGCGTGCCGTTTATACTGATCTCTTCTTCTGCGTACACGGGACTATATATACCTGAGACGGAGTAGTTGCCCGCAACAACAGTGCCTTGTAACGTAACAGGAGATGTGCAATAGAGCCCGCCGCCATAATTTACCTGGCCAGTATTGCCAGAAACGGTGCAGCAGGTCAGCGTAACTGAGTTAGTGCCCGTGTTAGGGGTGCTTACTCCACCACCCGCATTGCCTGCCAGATTCCCCGAGACGGTGCAGTTGGTCAGGTTAGACGTGGGCGCATATACTCCGCCGCCACTGCCGCCAGCCCTGTTCCCTGAGACTGTGCAGCCACTCAGCGTAGCAGAATTGTCCGCATATATTCCACCGCCGCTGCTCGAATAGTCATCGTTGCCTGAGACGATGCAGTTGGTTAAGGTTACTAAACCAGTAACATATATTCCACCGCCGTAGGCGCCGCTATTGTTGTTGGCGATGGTGCAACCCGTCAGCGTGGCTGTGGGCGCATAGATCCCGCCGCCGTTTCCGCCGCTAGGATTTATTTTGTTGTTTGAAACGGTGCAATCGGTTAAATCCAGAGCGCTCGCCGCCAGGATCGCGCCCCCGTTACCACTTGTGACTGCGCCGCCGCTCAACGTCAGGCCTTTGAGCGTAAACGTACCCGACGTTGCGCTGCTGTTCAGCAGGCGTCCGTTTGTGCCGGACTGCCGGGCGACCGTTACGCCGCTGCCTCCATTGATAGTGACATTTTGCTGATTAAAGGCGATCTCTGCGCCGGTCAGCGTGACCGTCGTCACACCTGGCGCAAAGGTGACCGTACCCCCGTCATCAACGTTGGCAAGCGCCTGGCGCAGGGTGGTGTAGCCATAGGTCGGGGTATCAGAGCTACTGGTAACGATCGTCGAGCCGTTGTTTACCTCCAGCGCGCCCACCGTCCCGAGCCCTGTCGTCGGGCGAGAGTTCCCCAGTTGGTCGGTAGTCACGCCCCAACTTGCATACAGGCTTGCAGCAACATGATTCATCTGGCCTGACACTGGCATGATGGTCTGCATGGTCCCGCCGTTATCGGCCAGCTTGCCCGCCCAATTGCCATTGCTGTCTTTTGCCGTCGCCATCAGCTGGTCAAGGGTAGACATATCATTTGAATCCGGGACACCAATGATGAAAGCGGCGCTGCCTGTTGTGGTATGCGCGCCATCCCCGCTCGTCTGGAAGAGCCCCGAACTCCCACTGCCGCCGCCGTTATAGGGCGTGCCGTTTATACTGATCTCTTCTTCTGAGTACACGGGAGTAAGGATACCTGAGTCGGAGTAATTACCCGCAACAACAGTGCCTTGCAACATAGCGGGAGAGGTGCAATAGAGCCCGCCGCCATAATTTACCTGGCCGGTATTGCCCGTTACGGTGCAGCAGGTCAGCGTAATTGAGTTAGAGCCCGTGTAGGGGGTGCTTACTCCACCACCCGCGTTGCCCGCCAGATTGCCCGCGACCGTGCAGTTGGTCAGGGTAGCCACTGTCGCCACTACTCCGCCGCCACTGCCGCCAGCCCGGTTACCCGAGACGGTACAACCAGTCAGCGTAGCAGAATTGTCCGCATATATTCCACCGCCGCTGCTCGTATAGCCATCATTGCCCGAGAGGATACAGTTAGTCAGGGTCGTATTGTCAGCATATATTCCGCCGCCCATGTGGTCCGCCGTATTGTTCGTAATCATGCAATCGGTCAAATTCACCGTGCCAGTCGCGTAGATCGCGCCGCCATCCTGCCCGTTGGCGGTCGTGGCGCCGGTCAGCGTCAGTCTCTTCAGCGTCAGCGTATCGCTGCTGCCGGCGGTGTCGCACAGAAGCCCTCCGTCTCCAGACGCCGTGACTGACGACGTGATGGTCACGCCGGAGCTGCCATGATCTACGGACCCGTCGATCGTGAGGCCTTGCGTACTGAAAGCGATATGGTCGCTGGTCAGCGTGACCGTGTCGACGTCCGAAGCAAAGGTGATCGTGTCACCAGCGCTTGCGTCGCTGATCACCTGACGCAACGAGCCCGGGCCATCGTCGGCCCCCGTGGTGACCTGCAGCGGCGCTGCCGCCGCAGTTTGCGGCAGCGCCAGCACTCCAGCGGGAATCACCGCCAGAACCAATGTCACGCTCAACAAAGTCGGCAGGAACTTCTGCTTCAGAAACACAACCATATTCTATTCGCTTTCTTGCTTTTGCGCAGTAATGTAGGGATTATTTGACCCTCTGTTTACCCTTACTCCCTTATTTGACCCTTATTAATGGTACTGCAAAATTCCTCAGAACTATCCAAGATATTTAAAATTTCTCTCGTAACCTGGGCAAAAATGCAGAGGATGGCCCCGGATATTTCTGCTTGCCTCAGGCCTGATCTTGTGCCAAAGCCAGATGCACCAGCAGCACACAGAGCTCAGCAAAATCGATGCCGACCGCACGGGCCGCGTCTGGGAAAAGCGAGGTCTTGGTCATGCCCGGCAAGGTATTTGTCTCGATGATCCAGGGTGTGCCCGCCTTATCCACGATCATATCGGTGCGTGAGTAGCCCCAACAACCCAGCGCTTTATGCGCTTCCTCTGCCAGGTGCTGGCAAGCCTCATTTGCTTCATCCCCGATGCGTGCCGGGATAATATGCTCGCTGCCCCCCGTACTGTATTTGCTGTCATAGTCATAGAACGCGCCGCGTGAGACAACCTCGATGATCGGCAGCCCATGAGGATCAGCATTCCCAAGAACGCTCGCCATGACCTCGGTGCCTTCGATGAAGCGCTCGACTAACACGCGATCACCAAAACTGGCCGCCTCTTTCAACGCGCGAGGTACGTCCTGGAGCGTATCGGGGTGAATGATCGTCACTCCCACAGAAGAACCCTCATGATTGGGTTTGATCACCACGTCAGACCCAAGCTTATCGTGGATCTGCTCGGCACAAACAGCAAGACCCTCTTCATCTGCCAGGTCCCCTTGTGAAAACACCAGATAGGGAGCAGTAGAAAGCCCCTTGTCAACGTACACGCGCTTTGACGCGCTCTTATCCATCGCCAGGGCCGAGGCCAGAACGCCGGAACCCGTATAAGGCAGGCCGAGCGTTTCAAGCAAGCCCTGCATTGTGCCATCTTCACCGCCGCAGCCATGCAGCGCATTGAAAACGACTGAAGGAGCAAACTCCATCAAAGGATCGATAAACGAGGTGTCTTTTGTGTCGAAGGTGCGGACCTCAAAGCCAGAGTTCTTCAGCGCGGCCGTGACCATGCTGCCCGTCGCAAGCGATACTTCACGCTCGGCCGAGGAGCCCCCCAACAATACCGCAACTTTCTCTTTTCTGATGATCGCACTCATAGCCTTGGCCTTACCTAGTTGACGACTTCGCAGGTCACATAACCGACGCCAGCGCTCGTCATGCCGATCGCATCAGCCGCTGGCTTATTCAGATCGATGACCCGCCCATTCACAAAAGGGCCGCGGTCGTTGATGCGCACGACCACACTGCGCCCCTTGTAGGTGACCCGCACCAGCGTACCAAAGGGCAGGGTCTTGTGCGCAGCGGTAAACGAGCTACCGTAGCTATACCACGACGCCATCCCACTGAAGGTTTGGCCGGTACCCGCACCGTTCTGGGGCGGATTATTGCTCTGTCCTGGATCGGGCTTCTTATCCGGGGGGGTCTGCGCCTGCGCCTTGAGAGCGGCTGCCTGCAGCGCCGCCTGCTGCTGGGCCGTGAGCCCATTAATGTAGGTTTGCTGGGAGGCCAGCTCACGCGTGGCTTGCTCGCTCTGACGCTTCAGGGAGGCCGTTTGCGCCTCCTGTGCCCGGAGCTGCTTATCGAGGTCGCCCTGCACCGCTGTGCGGCGGTTCAGATCGATCCGCAGGCTGTTGACAACACGTGCATTGTTATCTGATACGAGGCTTAAGTACGTGATCCTGCTGAAGAACTCTTGGAAGTTCTGCGAAGAGAATACTGCCTCAAGAAAACTTACATTACCCGTACGATAAAGGTAATTGGCTTGCCCATTCAGCGCTTTACGGTTAGTCTCGATGCGGCCATTGAGGCTCTTAAGCTCCTTGCGGCTGTTTGCCGCTTCAGTGCGTGCCTGCGCGAGTTTTTTGGCGCTTGCCTGATACTCATTCTGCGCCGTCGCCATCTGGGCCTGCATAGCCTGAAGCTTCTTGTTCGCAGCGCTGATATCAGCGCTTCCCGGTGCGGCAAGCGCGGACGGCGTCGACCAAACAAATTGCCCACAGACAAAAAGAACTGCACATACTATGGCAACAAAACGTTTCATGATCGGTTCTATTAACCCCGGTCTCTATCACGTATCTCGGCGCGTTTTATCTTACCACTGACAGTTTTGGGAAGGTCATCCACGAAGTCGATGATACGCGGATATTTATAGGGCGCCGTCACCTTCTTCACGTGTTCCTGCAGCTCACGAGCCAGTTCCGGCGACGGTTCATATCCGCGTGCTAATATTATGCTCGCCTTGACAACCAGCCCGCGAATCGGGTCCGGGAAGGCCGTCACAGCGCTTTCAACTACCGCAGGATGAGAGACCAACGCGCTCTCCACCTCAAAGGGGCCGATGCGGTAGCCCGAGCATTTGATGACGTCATCGTTGCGTCCCACAAAAGTATAGTAGCCATCAACGTCGCGCCAGGCCATGTCGCCGGTGTTGTACGCATCGCCGCCCAGAGCCTCGGCTGTTTTTTCCGGGTTCTTGTAGTAGCCCCTGAACAGCCCCGGCGGAAAGCCTGTCTTCAGGCCAGTCACACAGATGGCGCCCTCCTGGCCGTCCTCAGCCTCGGTTCCGTCTTCAAGCAGCAACTTGACATTGTAGAGCGGCGCCGGTTTTCCGAGCGAGCCCGGGCGCGGCTCGATCCAGGGCCAGTTCGCGATGAACACGACGCTCTCGGTCTGTCCGAATCCCTCGCGGATCTCCTTACCCGTTAACTCTTTCCAGCGCAGGTTCACATCAGCGTTGAGCGGCTCGCCCGCCGTTGTAAACACTTCGACCGAGCTCAGGTCATAGGATGCAACGTCCTCCTGAAGCATGAAGCGATACATGGTTGGCGGCACACAAAACGTATGCACACGGTAGTCCTGAAGTTTCTGCAGCAGCGCGGTAGGAGAGAACTTCAGGGTGTCATAGGTAAACACCGTAGCGCCACAGATCCACTGCCCATAGAGCTTGCCCCAGCCAAACTTCGCCCAACCGGAATCAGACACCGTGCAGTGCAGCGTATCCTCTTTGACCTGGTGCCAGTACTTTGCGGTGATGATATGACCGAGCGGATAGACCATATCCTGGCGCACCATCTTGGCTGGGCCCGTCGTCCCACTCGTGAAGTACAGGGCCAGCGTGTCGTCGTTAGTCGTAGCCGCCTCGCCAACAGGGCGCGTCCAGTCAGAAGACCCCGCCGCAACCAGGCGATCGAAATCCAGCCAGCCCGGGCGATCCTCGAGTGTAAGCGCCGCGTCATCGCGCGCCGCCTCGTCAGTGCCTTCGCCTGCGCCACTGAGCATCTGCGCCACGCACTGCTCGGCAGAGCTACGCGGGGAAACACTCCCCCCACCGCTCTGACACCCCACCAGGATGCAGTCACGCACGCCAGGCAGTTCGGCGCGCGCTGCGTCGACCTGGGCGATCGCATAGTCGTCATCCAAGGTAATGATGGCCTCAGCGCCGGAACTCTCTGCCCGATAGATGAGGTCTTTTGTAGTCAGCATGATCGTACCAGGCGACATGATCGCGCCGATCTTCCAGAGCGCGCAGGCAATGATCCAGAACTCCCAGCGCTGACGCAGCAACAGCATGACCACGCTGCCCTTGCGCAAACCGCGCGCTGTCAGTACGTTTGCCAGTTTGTCGGAAAGCCGCGCTACCTGTGCAAAGGTAAGTGTGAGCGTATCGCCCGTGTCATCGCACCAGACCAGCGCGCGCTTTTCCGGGTCAAGGCGCGCCCACTCGTCGACCACGTCATAGGAAAAATTGAACCCCTCCGGCTCTTCGATACGAAAGTTCTCCATGAAGTCCTCGTAGGACTCAAAATCGATACGGGGGCAGTATTTTTTGAGAATCTGATCCATGAGATGTATTTCCAGTCTTCCTCTTCTGGCTGCTACGGACCGTCCGACGTCCTGGAAATCAGGCGACGGTAACAGACCCAGCAAGCGGGCTCTTACTCAGCGATTACCGAAACAAACGCCGTTGGTACGTTGGATGCGCACTTCTGCCCATGCGGATGCGTGGGGTCGAAGTAAGCGCAATCTCCTGTCTCGAGGACGAACTCCTTGTCGTCGAAGGTAAGCGTCATCGCACCTGACAACACCAGGTTGAACTCCTGGCCGTTATGCGTCACCAGATCGGCGGGCGCCTCGCTCGGGTCAAGCTTCACGAGCATCGGCTGCATGATCTTACCCGTAAAGCGCCAGGCCATATCCTGATAGTGGTAGCCCGGGAAGCGCTCTGCCGTCTGCCCGGCGCCCGCGCGCACCACCTGGATGGTATCGAGCTTGGCGGTCCCACCGGTCAGTATCTCATTGAGGTCAACGCCGGTACGCCTCGCCAGGTGATAGATGGCGCTGACAGGCACGTCAAAGCCCGTCTCTTCATAGCCGCGATAAACCTCAGGCGTGATGCCCAGCTCGGACGCGATCTCCTCGGCAGGAATTTCGCAAGCCTCACGCAGGCCGCGAATGCGCTCTCCCAGTTGGTGCAGCTCCTCGATCTCCTGGGCGTTGGGGTTCGGGGTGTTGTCGATCATCAGGCAAGCTCCAATCCTATGTGCAGGGCACGGCGATTAGGCTCAAGAAGCTGTTGCTTGCGCGGAGGCACACAGGCGGCGAGCGCCTCCTGCAGGGTCTCTTCCGCACAAAACGGATGCTCGCGCCACAGTTTACCCACCAACATCACGTTGGCCAGGCCGTGCAGGCCCTCGTCATCGGCCAGCTGCGTGGCCGGCACGCCAAAGATGGGGACCTCGTCACGCGGCTCGATCACCGGCACCAGTAAGCTGTCAAGTATCGTCAGTCCGCCGCTTACTACCAACGGATAGAACAGGTCAAACGAAGGTTGGTTCATCGCGATCAACACATCGGGATCAGTCACGAGCGGCGAGCCTATGGGCTCATCAGAAAGGCAGACGCTGCAGTTAGCCGTGCCACCGCGCATCTCCGGTCCGTAGCTGGGCAACCAGCTGACTGCACGGTCCTCGAGAAGACCAGCGGTCGCCACGAGCTTGCCCGCGAACAGGATGCCCTGCCCACCAAAACCAGCAAGCACCAGGTTGAGGTTGCCGTAATCGCTACTCATGGCTGGCCTCCGTCTCTGCCTCTGCCGGCGCTGCGCCTGCGTCTTTGAAGACGCCCAGCGGATAATACGGCAGCATGTTCTCGCGCAGCCAGTCCAGCGCGGCGACCGGGGAAAGTCCCCAGTTGGTCGGGCAGCTCGAAATGACCTCGATGATGCTGTAGCCCACGCCGTCCATCTGATAGCTGAACGCTTTTTTGATGGCAGCTTTGGCCTGCCGGATGTTCTTAGGGCTGTCCACGCTCACGCGCTGCACCAACGCCGGACCGTCCAGCGTCGCCAGCATCTCGCAGACCCGGATAGGAAAGCCCATTGTTTTTGTATCGCGCCCATACGGAGAGGTCTGGGTGACCTGACCAGGCAGTGAGGTCGGCGCCATCTGGCCGCCCGTCATACCGTAGATCGCGTTGTTAATAAATATCACGGTGATGTTCTCACCGCGCGTGGCCGCGTGTACCGTCTCGGCTGTGCCGATACTTGCCAGGTCGCCATCGCCCTGATAGGCGAACACGATCGAGTCGGGGTTGGCGCGCTTGATACCCGTGGCAACCGCCGATGCGCGGCCGTGCGCCGCCTGCGCCATGTCAAGATCGAAAAAGTCATAGGCAGTGACCGAGCAGCCGACCGGTACGACGCCGATGGTGCGCCCCTTGATATCAAGCTCATCGATGGCCTCAGCCATCAGGCGGTTCACCACGCCATGCGTACAGCCCGGACAGTAGCTGAAGTTTGCGCTGGTAAGCGTTTCTGGCCGCTGAAAGACGACCTGCTCATCTGCGTGGGCCTCCAGCTCTGCAACTGTTTTCGTGGGAGTAGCGGTAGGAGTACTCATTGTGTTCATGCCTCCTTAGTGCCAGCAGCCGTCACGGTCTGCTGCAGGTCTGCCAGGGCCGTGGCCACCTCGGCCGGCGTTGGAATCACGCCGCCGGTGCGACCGTAGAACTCGACCGGCGCGCGACCATTGACCGCCAGGCGTACATCGTCGACCATCTGGCCTTTGTTCATCTCGACAGAGAGGAACGCGCGCGCGCCAGGCAGCGCGGCTTCGATCGTCGTCGTCGGGAAGGGCCAGAGGGTGATCGGGCGGATCAGCCCGGCCTTGATACCCACGGCACGGGCGCGCTCGACACCGCTGCGCGCGATACGAGCACAGGCGCCAAAGGCAACGACCACATACTCAGCGTCATCGATCAGATAGGTCTCAGCGCGCTGCTCCTTGGCTTTGATCTGCTCGTAGCGCTCGAAGCGCTCGTCATTGCGGCGCTCCAGGTTGCCCGCCACCAGATCAAGTGAGTTGGCGATGTTGCGTGTCGTGCGCCCGGGGGCGCCCGTACCAGTCAGCGCCCAGGGCTTGTCCTCGATGCTGGCCAGGTCGAGCGGCTCCGGTAACGTGACCGGCTCCATCATCTGGCCGAGCATGCCATCTGCGAGCACCATCACCGGCGTGCGGTAGGTGTCGCCGAGCGCAAAGGCGGTGGCCACCATGTCGGCCATCTCCTGCACGGTAGCTGGCGCGAGTACGATCAGGTGGCCGTCGCCATGGCCGAGCGCGCGCGTGGCCTGCCAGTAGTCAGCCTGGCTCGGCTGGATGCCACCCAGGCCCGGGCCGCCGCGCATGACATTGATGATCACGGCTGGCAGGTCAGCGCCCACCAAATACGAAATACCTTCGGTTTTAAGCGAGATGCCCGGCGAGCTGGACGACGTCATGACGCGAGCGCCCGCAGCTGCGGCCCCATAGACCATGTTGATGGCTGCGACTTCGCTTTCCGCCTGCAGGTAGGCGCCGCCTTCTTTAGGCATACGCTTGGCCATGTAAGCAGCCAGCTCGGTCTGCGGAGTAATGGGATAGCCAAAGAAGCAGGTACAACCGCTCCTGAGCGCGGCCTCTGCCAATACTTCGTTACCCTTCATGAGAACTTTTTCATTCGGCATCAGCTTTCACCTCCCCTTTGCTCTCTTTGAATACGGTGATCGCCACATCGGGGCATATCTGTGCGCAAAGCGCGCAGCCCGTGCAACGGGACTGATCGGTCAGCCGCGCCGGGTGATAGCCCTTTGACGTCAGGGTCTCTTGATCGAGTTCCATGACATCGCGCGGACAGACGGTCACGCAAAGGCCACAGCCTTTGCAGTAGCTGTCGTCAACGATAATCCTTGACATACAAAACCTCTTTCGAAGTACTCCGATGACCAGTGATAGTAACTATCTAGGATATCGCAAAACAGGCTTTCAGGATACCTTCTACGCATAATCCGAGGAAGAATAAGTTAAATAAATCTCATGGCTACTATTCCTTCTTAGGGCCAATTTATATAAAGCATATTCCCACCGCAATGCAATTTATAACTTAATTAAATCGGTCAGCATCTTGGTATCAAAGACTTCGCCAGTAAATACATCAACAGCATAATACCCAAGTGTAGCTGTATGCGTTGGCCTATCTTCATAACGCTTAAAAATATAGTAGATGCGACCGTTAATGAACTTGTAGGAGAGCGGGTTTCCGATAGCGTCATAGGTGATTGGGCTTCCATTGTAGTTATCAAGGCGGTCTTTCCACACAGCGTATTACTGACCCTGGTATTCAAACTTTAGAGATTCATAATCACCTGAATAGTTATACCCTTTTTGTGCTTGCTCAATTTCAAAATGGATTCCTTTAATTTCTAGAGTGCGCTGTCGGTAGATTTCTAAGGCGTTTTCATCTACCTTGTAAGGAAAAATACTTCCAATTACCACGTTATAAGCAGTTGAGCCTCCTAAACTCTCACTAACAAACCTGAAATGAGCCTCCATGGCTTCCTCCCATTCAGTTTGCTCCTTTTCAAAAAGTACTTTGTCTTTCTCGTTTAATGCCTTTTCCAATTTTGCCGCAGAGGTGTGCATTTCACTCTTCCATATGTTTGCAAATTTTGCAGCAGTTTTTTCCATCCCAAAACTAGTACCATTTTCAGGTTTTTCTGATTCCGCTTTATAATCTTTATCGATTTGATTGTTGCGAACAGCTTCTTCCAGTTCGGGAGGAACTGTTGACGAATAATAATAGTGGATTAGATCGTATATCGGGGGCTCAGGCGTGTATGTTGTACTTGCAGAAGAATTGGGATCAGTTGAAGGCAAAACTTCATTATTATTCTGTATAGCATCTCCTTTTGAACAAGCAATGAGTAAGAAGGCGGTTACCAATATACAAGTTATTAGAGCGATTTTTTTCATTAGTACTTCCTCCATGCAGGATACGTTCGTGTATAATCTCCAGAAATGAATATATTGGCTTCGTCGTTTCGTCTTCTGAACAATCCTAAATCAGCTTGAAGGATCTTGCGACAAAAAGCAGTGCGCGGATCCATGCCATTGGCGATATCCCTCATAGCTGTTTTCATGTCATTCTGACCATTAAATGCACAGTCAACCATAGCATCAAATTGTTGCTGATCCAAAACGATTCCAAAAGACGCAGAGTATTTCGTGTGCTGCGTCGATTTTTGTGAGTGGGTAACTCTGTTTTCGTATGCATCTAAAACCACCATGCGTAGCTAAGCTGCTTTCTTTAAAAATTTGCGAAAGATATTGTACGTTGCCCCTGCTGGTAACGTACAATATCTTTCGCAAATTGAAAATTGAATAACCCAAAATAGGTAATGGACATGGTCCAAACACCGTCGGTATGATTTTTATGACCAAACAAAAAACGTACCAAGAAAGGCGGAT
>Ga0123354_10001184_pt1 | contig 30688 bp, 23 predicted proteins | sample TergutLab28metaG_2_FD_97872 | JGI IMG/M metagenome (GOLD analysis project Ga0123354, IMG submission 97872) | Labiotermes labralis P4 segment gut microbial communities from Petit-Saut dam, French Guiana - Lab288 P4 | ecosystem: Host-associated > Arthropoda: Insects > Digestive system > Gut ... | reverse complement strand
GACCTAGGCGTAGATGGGTGGATAATATTAGGATGGACCTCCAGGAGGTGGGATGTGGGTATGTGGACTGGATTGGGTTGGCCCAGGATAGGGACAGGTGGCGAACGCTTGTGAGTGCGGTAATGAACCTTTGGGTTCCGTGAAATGCGGGGAATTTCTTGACTAGCTGCAAACCAGTTAGCTTCTCAAGAAGGACTCTGCACCATGGAGTAAGTAAGTAAGTTATACTGTAATATTTTATTTGCCCTTACGCCACATTTTATGGACTACTAATACATTTTGCTTTTACCTATTGTGCTGTGGTGTCTAATTTTTTTATATCTGTGTACGACTGTGTTCTTCTGATTTGTGTGACTTGCTGATTTCAACATGCTTTTTATACCTGCGTCACGAGACTTACTAATTACGACGCATCCGTAGGCGTGTATTTAAATAACGTTATTGTTGAAATCTAAGAATATAGTAGCCCAGTCTAACAGGACGTTTCTTTCTTCAGATTTTTGTTACATTATCAGCTGATTCAGTTTCTTTACGCTTGAGTATAAAACCTTATATTTATCATCATAACTCCGTGGCAAAGTTAAAATATTTGTGAAAGACACCAATAAATCAAAATTAGAAATATGAAGCAATTAAGGGTGTATTAAGTTCAGGAAATGCCTGTAACCATTCGATGCAGATTCTTTTGTCTTCCCGTCTGTCATCGAAAAATATTAATATTAAACTATACACAATTGTAATTACATCTTTTGGTTTATATGGGTGTGAAACTTGGTCTCTTATGACAGGAAGAACGTAGGCTGACGGTATGAAAGTTGCAGAGAAAGAAATTAGACCCTAAGGGAGAAGTAGTAACAGTGGGATAGATAAAACTGTATAAGCAGAAGCTTCCGGATTGGCACTCCTTATTAATACGTACTTCGGGTGATCGTGTAAAGAAGGTTGAAATAGGCGGGTTATGTGGCACGTATGTGGTAGAACAGAAATGCATACGGCTTTTTGAAAATGGAGAGGGGGTTTATCTGAAAGAAAGAGACAAATTAGAATAACCAGGTGTACATGGGGATAATATCAAACCGACTTTACATAAATAGAAACTCAACATTTACAGTGAGTTTTATGCTATACCGTGATACTTCCAATCGTTTCCACTTTGTTCTACATGCCCACAATTTGCAAAGCCTTGCCTAAATATACAGGACGCGCAAAGCGTATTATTAATAAATATGGCTTACAGCAGACGGTTTGTCGTTGTTAATTAATGAACACAGTATACAACGGTAAATATAAGGTGAACAGAGGTTTTATACTCAAGCGTAAAGAAACTGAATCAGCTGATAATGTAACAAAAATCTGAAGAAAGAAACGTCCTGTTAGACTGGGCTAATAAAACGGTAAATATGTATTTAAAGCTAGGGCTACATATGTCATCAAATAGCGTATTTCCTTACAAAAAACTGTAAACACCTTATTTTAATTTTTATTAGTGTTTATTTAAATAATTCTGAAGTCGGCAACAACCATAAGTTGTCTATGAAGAAAAATTTCGTAGTCTGGAAATTTGATGCTATCCGCTCGAACACGGCGCCCTTTTTAGGGGTCGCTTCTCTTGACAGTGTATGCTACGAACGTGAAAATTAATTTTTGTATTTCAAATACTGCAAAAGTTGCCTATGGCCTATTCCACTCGGGAAGCAGCTGTTTTCAATATCCCTTCTTCCCACCTTTACGTACTTCGCTGCCGTTTGAATTTCGTCTATTTCACATACAAATGTACATCGCGAATTTATTACATCACATGTGTAGGACCGAGCAAGCTGGTTAAGTGATAACAATTTTCATACGTGCTCTGGAGATCCGCGGAACACCGATTACTCCACTCCATAATTTTCGTGGCTGCCCTCAAACCCTGCAGGTAAAATATGGTATAATAATTCAAATTAGGACTCGGCAGAAGTATTACACGTACCTTCCAATTTATTATCCACTGATCGTCCAACACTCGGAGCCATACAACTTTAACTAGAACCAGCGTCGTTATATGGAATATAAAACATAAATACAAATCAAGGCCTCCACCTGAAACTGCGTAGATTGAAATAACTGTGTCGTAATTCCTTAGATAGGCCTATAAATATTCACCACATACATCGTAATGGCGTCTAGTTTCCACCTCATGCACTGATCTTTTGTACGATGGGCCATATGGAAAATATATATGTGGCACACAAGTATGTTCAAGCATGCTTTTCGAGCCGATCCCAGCGGCCGTGAGGTCTAAAGCGTTGGCTTGCGGTAGCTCGCGGGCTGGGATTGCAGGTTCGAATCCCGCCTGGCGCATGGATGTATCTGTCTCTTGTGAGTGCTGTGTGTTGTCAGGTAGAGGTTTCTGCTCGTCCAGAGTAGTCCTACCGAGTGTGGTCTGAGAGCTCAAGAGTGAGAAGACGTGGATCCATTAAAAAAAAGTAATTTTGTGGTTCAATTAAACATAAAGTATGGACTACTTCGGACATGAACAGATCAAAATTTGATTCATTATTCGACATTTAGCCCACGTTCTAAATAGGCTACCAAATGTCAAGGTATGTCGAGTCGTTTAGGAATGGAAGGTGTAGAGACAGAACGGCGGAAAACACTCAGACGGACTGTAGGAACTTGCACAAAGAATGCACAAAATTGTCTTTCATTTTGTGTCAGCTGTTGAAACAGGAATTTAACAGGCTATGTGCGAAACGACAGGTAGAAACTACACTCTCATGAAAGCGACTACAGTTCTGTGTCAGCTTTCCTTTCTTACCACCCTTACATAACTTCACTGTAAAGTGAGACAAGCATTTCATTTTTAGCATATTTTATATAGTATTCTCGTGATTGGCTATGTGTTACACCGTGAACAGCTGTCGAGCAAGTTATAATTCAAGCATGTTTTCGTTTTTTGCAGCGTGTTTTATGTTCAAAAGAGGAAATCTCGCAGTTTCCTCATTTCCTCACACCTGTATATTTAATAGCATTCATCTCGGTTCTTTACACCATGCAGGAGAGTAACTTTTTTCCCACGTTTTGGTATAACACACTAATTATCCTACACTATGCAAGAACCCAGAATACTACCTTTTGAGCAACATCTTCTAAAAACAAATATACGTGTTCATTATTCCCTTGCCTAATCCAGGCTGAAATCTCCTAATTAGTTGTTCTGCTAGACTGATAACAACAATCGAACATCTTTACGGTAACATGCTTTTCTTACTGGTTGCATTCACGAAAGGCGTTTCTTATACCAGAACAATTTGACAACGGTATGTCATTCTAGATTCCTTGACGGAATGAGAGCTGGGACAGAACAACCCTTTAGTTAGAAGAAACGGTTGCCAGCACTATGCACATTGATATTTATTCTCTCACTCCATGGCACATATCTTGCTGACAGATACTCAGCTGGTTAAGAAATTTCTCACGGAACTTACCAACGTGTTCTGAAACCCCTCCAAGAAACATTTGTGGAATTTTCCCTTTATTATTTTCGTATAAACTTCTCTCATTTCTCCTGTTACTACTTTCGTAACTTTTATCACCACAAACATTACAAGAAAACTACATGCATGTTTTCAATACAAAAACACACTTTTGTATTTTAACAGTAATACGAAGCACACATCTACAGGGATCCACAGTTTATACAATTAATTATGGTGCCGTCTTGGATCGTGACATATCCCGTAGCGGCTACAGCCCTTTTGCGTGAATAAGTCTCTTTCACAATACAGTCTTTTCATACAAGAAAGTTTCTCTTGAACGATGATTGACAACCCAAGGAGAAACAGCGCAAACCTGAAGTCTCCAAACTGCTTCGAAGGGAGAAGCAGAACACGATAGGCAGTGAGTAGTGCAGCCCACTTACAGGCCTACCACATCTACAGAAACGTACTCTCAAGCAAGTCGGATGAATAGCTATTGCTTCTGGCTTGCATTTGGGAGGTGCAGGGTTGAAATATTGGTAGGGTTCCCGAAAAGCGTGACGGAGGTTTTCCAAATTTTTGTCTTTCCTTCCGCCAAAATGCAGGAACTATGCACTAAATTACATTACGACACTCCCTTTACATAATTTCTGAATCATCATTCGCTATCATCAAAACAGAGATACGTTAAAATGAAGCACGCAGAAGGTAAACAGAGGCACTGTAAGCCTACTACAAAACAGAAAAATTAACACTTAAATACAGGTTATTGGGAGAGACCTCTGCTTTACTGCTACGTAAAGTGCTGTAATATCAGGCCTTTCCTCCTATCTGTGCCAAAGTATCTGAAACTCACTCTTCTCTTGCAGTTTAGAAACAAACGATTTTTACGAATTCTTTATGACCAATACTTCATTGAGACATAATTAACAGTAGTTCGTAAGGTGTGTACACTGAAACAGGACGTTTCAGCTCTCACTTATCAGCCCATCGGTCTGTCCTGTAGTGTATTTGTTAAAGTAATTCTGCTCTTTTACGTAACAGCGAATTTTAATCTAAGTGATGCATCATTGTTTCTACGTCCACGCCGTGAAAGCACATGGAGGAGGCAGCGGCAGAGATCCGCTTCTTCTCAATCTCGGCACTAAATGGAGGTGAGTGGTTGACGTGACGCCCCTGACGCTATATCACCGAGCATGAACCCCGGTACCCATTGCAAAGTAGGCTGGGTGGACCCCAGAGTCGATCGAAGCGTTCTGGAAAAGAGAATAATATCTTGCCCCTAGGCAGATTCGAACCCCGGACCGTCCACCCGTAGCCATCCCCGCTCCCACTACACTATAAGACACAACTTTTTTTGACGTTTTGCTGACCGTGCACCTATAGGTGGCCGTTTCGTGCACGCGACGGCCACCTATAGGTGTGATGATACCAGAGGCTGTGTAATGCAATTTTGACCTCCTGATGATGGGCACATGTACTCGAAACATGTAGAGGCATGAAATAAATTTATTGTAAAACAAAAATGTTGTGCATCAAGTTGGCTAATTACTTAGATAAACATAAGACACAACGTCATATAATAAGCAACGGAACATAAGTTATGTATTTTAAAGGAATATATAGGACCGTAAGATTGACCTTAGGCAGCATTCTCCAGGAAAACAAGTACATTATATATACATATATATATATATATGTGTGTGTGTGTGTGTGTGTGTGTGTGTGTGTGTGTGTGGGCGAACGGAGATCAAACGGAAGTAGACTTTGTTCTTGTAGGCTGTAAACACAAATTTCAAATAGTGCAGTGAGTGATGTTAAACTACAGGCATATTTCCATAGCCAACACGTTAAAAAGTTTGAGACACATCGATTTAAAAAATTCAATTTGCGTAAGTTTTCTGTGTTAATGATATTTCGAATTATTTTCTTTCCCTGCGACATACGATTGGCATAGGAAACACGTGTGGTGTCGAAGGCATGCGTGAAATAACAGACTGTAAGAATAACTTCAAGCGCACATAACAGTTTTATAGGTGATGATGGTAGGATGGCGAAATCTCCGCCTGTCAAACCACCTGACGCTACATTACCACCATTATGACACTCGGCCATGTCTACTGCAACACATAGCGGGGTCCTTTAGAGTATCACATAGTGCAATATGGTAGATAAGTACATATATTTCGGAGAAATACAACGCATATATATTTTTATACATAAAAAGGCAAATCAGTCCCCATTACAGGCCCGAGGTGCCCAGAGGGTTCCAGGAAGTTAAGGTTCCCAGATTATGTGACAATGGCCCAGGATGGTGGTAAGATTGTCAGCCTTACGCACCGGCCGCTTTTACCCCCCAGGAAATACTCCTGGTACTCATTTCATATTTTTGAATATACATAACTTTATTTTATTTTAAGTTTTAAAAATCATGTATTTAAATGCCTGAAGATGATCAGTACGACCGAAACATGTACAATGTGTTGACAAAACCAGCAAAATTATTGTGGTTGACGGCAACACGTGTGTCGATTTTAAGATGATTTGTTACATGCAGATATAACATAAAATGTAAACCTTATGTTTGTAACAGTAATGTCACTTACAGTGTCGGTTAAGGAAGGACCCACCGTATTTTGCCAGACCGGTTCTGAGGCCCACCCAGCCTCCTATTCAATGGGCATCGGGTTCTCTCCGGGGGTAAAGCGGCTGCAGCATGAAGTTAACCACTAGCCTCCAACTAGTGATAAGGTTAAGAATGAATGGAGCTATATCTCTGCTCCCCTTGTGTGCCTTCACGACGTACACAGGGAAAACTTTACCTTTGCCACTGTTTTTTGTTCTTAAACACTCTCAGCATGTTCTTACCACAAGGTGTGGGCCCATATTTCAATGCGTAAAAGAAACCATACGCGTAAATTAATAAATGAAAGCGCGATTTCGAGTTCGTGGTTTTTCTTTTAAAGTTACGCCTGCAATCTCATATTCCACAAAGAATGCCTACGCCGCCCGCAAGGCAACTGTGCACTTCCTGCCTCTTTATTCATAACATGACTTGCGGTGTATTTATTGTCATCTGCATTCTAGGCAGGTTTCAGTACAAGCAAGCCACGTTGTCTGACGCTTTCGTTTTAGCAGTCTGCATCAGACACAGCTCTTCATTGTACTGACAGAGCATCTAAACCGTCTACTACAATTGCTTTACCACTGTTATCATTTCACTTTAATCCGTTGGTCACCTACTAGGAATGTCAGGCGGTTTAGCGACAGTTACACACAGGGGGAGAGGCCGACTAGCATTCACACGAAGATGTTAAGCCCGATGACTTCGTCATATAAATGCATGCATGCTTGCATTCATTCACACACACACACACACACATATATATATATATATATATATACATACATAAACACAGGCATAATCGACAGAGAGTTGGGGAAAGACGCTGGCAACAGAGAGAAATCCCAAGAAAATTCCAGAGTTATCGAAATAAGGTACAACTGTGGCAAAATTAGAAGACGGACAACAAATGGCACGAAATTAAATAGAAATGCATATAACAGACTTAATTTGAAGGTGAAAGATGTGGGCTGACAGACAGAAGAAGGGCGTGTTAGTGCTAGGAAATTCGCGCAATAGAAATTCTCTTAGATATGAAGACAAGCTGTGAATAAACACCCGTGCTGATGGAAGCGACACGAGCGTCTGGGACAGAATATAGGAAACCTGGTTAGATTCTGTGACCTACTGGTTGCTGGGCGGTCGTGCTAGTCACAAAGTCACGAACTCGATATTGCATCACTGCAATGATATGTCTGATGGGGCAGGCAGTGAAAGTGTTAACTATCATGTGCCTGTTTGTCCTATATGGCGGGCACCTGCTGAGTTTCGCGTGGGTGAAGAAAATCCAGTTGAGAACATACAGACATAACACATATCTATTAAACTTCGTAAGTATTCCACGCCAGCCTTAACACGTTAACCTTTTGGCGCCTGAATTATTTTTTAAATTTTAGCACATCCTGTATATAAAATTTGAATAATACAGGAACCAAATACGTTAGAATTATGAAACAAACTGCATTTTGAAGAGAAAAAAACGGAGAGTACATACCATGCTTAAAATATTCAGTACCAATATTTGTTGAATAAATATATAAAATGCATCTTTAGAGGTTAGTGGTGCGGTACGACCATTATAGTTGACATTAGGCGTCTAAAGGTTAAAGTTCAGCGGTAAGCATATGTACCACCAACTGTCAAATTTAACGGCCTGCATTTTGCCGCACGGCGTATGCTATTATTTACCGAAACGGAATTAACCGAGTGTAACAAAAGAGTAGGAGTTTGTTCTCTGTAATGTAGGAACTTAAATGCTATACATAATTTACATGAATATCGGTCCTCAAATCGGTTGCTGACAGATGTAATGTAATCTTATTTATTTATTCATTTTAGTTCATTCAATGATCTTTTTAATTCCTAAGTCTACATAGCGATGGCCAATAGAATAAAGAAAATTTGGACAGAACGTGTAAGGAAACAGTGTCTGCATGATCTAATATACTATCTGGACATTAGTCTCAAAGTACCCAGATACGATTCTCCCTGCAGTAGCATTCCACAAAAGCTCTATAACAATCTCTATTTTCAAGCTGCTCTTATCAGAAGGACAAGCGAGCAAAGCCTTGGAACCTTCAAAATAAATCAATGTTCTTCTGAAAATAAGGAACATTGAAAAGAAAAGTATTTGAACTTTAATTTTGTTATACAGTCTTCAAATAATACATACCACTTACTATAAGTAAAATATCAGTACATCCTAAAACAGTCTATTGCCTTACACTGCGTGCATCAGCTGTATCACTCGCACGCTTTGCGGAAGAAAAAACTTTAGGTCAGAGCATAGATTTTCGTGTCATACTTCACTTATGGTACGATACTTTACACACGCCATGAAATTATGCAAGCATCCTAATTTATGACAAATTTATGACTATCATTTGAGGGTTGTTTGACCGTGAATCTTCATCGTGAAATAAAGTGAAATGCCAACTTGAAGCAACAATGTAATTTATTGAAGTTTCTTTAGCTCGACATGTTTCGGGCGGATACGCCCATCATTAGGAGCACTAGATGTTAAGTTACAGCATACGGTTTTCTGCACCGAGTTTGTAGATGGGTGGTGGTCCTGAGAGCACCATCCAAACCGTACACACTTCAATAAATTACATTGTTGCATCAAGTTGGCATTTCACTTTATTTTATAACTGTCAATTCATGGAATACACTACGAGTATTCCCTGTCTTGTGTGCACTTCGCATTAATGCGAATTCATTTCATTTTTCTTTACGATTTAATCGGCAGTACGAATTAAAAACAAAGACACGTTTTATCTAACGGAATATGATCTGCAACAGGCTAAAAGTTAACGATCTTAAAGTGGTGGTACGGAAGTCTGTTCAAGCGCAGTTCACTTTCACTTTCTCCGTGACGGGTGCCACGCGCCGTGTAGTTTTGTAGTTCAAATGCGCCGCGCTGTTCTGATTTCGTGCACGTAAGAAACTCACGTTAGGCTCGTTTGTGTAACACGCCTTTTTGCTCATCACGCTACCGCCACAACGCATGCACCGGATCGAACCTCTACCCCAGCCATAGTCCGTCCTCGTAATGATATCTTATTGAGGTCGATGTAGTTCTTAAGAAAGTATTAAAATCGCTGCTGTCGCGTTGGTCCCTACATTGTGCACTGTATACTACATTAACGCCCTGTATAATTAGCTCTATTATGTCTTCTGTTTCAGATCCTGCCCGCAGACATGAAAAGGGACAGACTGTTGTTGTCTTGGTACCTACTGACAGGTAACACTACTATTTCTATACATTTCAGTAAGTGTTTTGGGCCGTTTTGCTTAACTGAGAGGTTGATGCTTGGTTTAAACAAACACGCTGCCTTAATTGCACAAGTACACAGTACAGCGCTGAACAGTACGACGACTCTGCAACTGATTAATTAGAAGGGACGTGATTTCTGAAGTGAACGATATCAAACAATCCCTAAATATAAGTTTTTCTTACTTGAGAATGGAATTTTGAATTGTTACAGGCTTTCTATAGCATTCGGGCTAACTTAATATTTTCAGCTAAAAGAAAGTAAAATAGTTTTTGGTTTACGTCAAACACAACAATATTTATTTTATTTTATGGTATGTTAGCATAATAAAATAAAATAAAATAAATATTTTCGTGTTAGACGGAAGGCAAAAACTCTTATACTTTCTTTTAGTTCTAAAACATTAACGGATGTTATCTGAAAAAAAAATATTTTCACACTATTTATTCCCTAACTTTACACCACACATTCTCGCGGCGAAACAGACATATGCACAAGGCTTTCTTTACATTTATCTGCAGTCACACTCCCATAGTAGTGCCTAATATGTCCCAGCATTTTTCCTTTCGGTAACATTTTCCTGTATATTTCCGTCAAATAAATTAACATTTGCAAAACAGACCAAAACTGATTTTTCTTTCAATTTCAACCACTCCCAATCTTCTGAGACCCGTAACAAACAGACATCCACACAAGATATCGCGTTATATGCACTTGTCGCTCTATCCAGCCAAGAGAAATCTCTGCTGCTTGCGTTAAGACCACTGTCATAAGAGTTTTGCTTTTTTTTTAACAAGAGAAATTATTCTGCTTGCTCATTTCTTTCTTGTATGAGTTTGAACGCCCTGCAGGACAAAAACTTGTCCGATTTAGCTGGAGTATTTCAACCAGCACCACTTCCATTTCGAATGCAGTGAAAAACGCCTCGCAAGCAAAACCAGGTACGATTGTAAATCAATATGACAGTACTCTACCTAATGCATTATGCAGTTAACGCAACACTGTGGTAACGGTCAAATTCGATTAAACTTGCATTGCCACCTGATTCAATTGATCACTCTAATTACTCAATGTTAAAGTGTATCTGGTTTAAAAATTCAAAATGCTGAACATGTATAGCCCTCATTATGCTGTTGCTCCGTGCAGTGGGAGTACAGGCGGTAGAGTACAATGGCATGAGAAATACATGGAAACGGATACACAGTGCACGGTACTTACATTTTGTATACTGACGTAATTCAAGAAAGGAAGCTACCTGTTTAACATAATTTATACGAAAAATTTGGAAAGTTGTTTTGCGTTTTAACTACACCAGTGGAACAGAAGAAACATATGGCAATAATAGAGGAAGATCGTCTCCCACTATTGGTTACCAGCATCATCCGAACGGACGCCGTGATCTGGGTAGGTCAAAACGAATATGGAAAGACTAGAAGCATCTTCAAGATCAAGAACAGGCCTTAATGTATCCAAACTTCAACGGTTTATAATGATGATGATGATGATGATGACGACGACGACGACGCTGGTGATGACGTTTACATGTGTTTTCTGTTTTGTATTTCGTTTTCTCCTTACCTTCAATAAGACATATAGGATGAATTTAAAATACACAGATGTAAATTTTTCCTAAACTAATATCTAATCCATGAATTCATATGGGGGAGTGGAGATCCAAGCATTTTAATCTGGGAACTAGATGGAGGCGCACTTCGTAACACATCACACGCGTTTCGGGTCTATACCATGTATGTTCATTGCCATGTCATCTTATTCTGCTTGATTTAATAAATTCAGTAAAGTTTTACGAAGAATTTACCAACGCGTAGGTGACGATTTATCCGCGACGTTGCAAACTACTTCCGGCTTCATATTCTCTGTCCAAAAATAAAATAGTTACCCATCTGGTAATTCATCAGTGATCTGCTTATGTTTGTGAAGGCCTACATTTGTCCCCTAATTCATAAGTTTAACAAAGAGAAAAAACAATTATATTAGGTTATGTGTTTCAGTCTCGTCGCCAAATTGCAGAACAAAATCGTAACCTTACAACAAAAAATGTAGCAACACAGAAATGTTACAAAGCCCAATATGTGGGAAAAACGGTAGCGGGTAAAAATTATTTACATGAAGGAGATAAAGGCAGATACAATTCGTAAAGCTTGCTACTGTTTAGTTTGGAACTTTTTGTATTCCCGGGTCTCATTTACAAAAACGTGAAGATTACAATACGCAACTACAATTGTACGGTACATATTTTGTATGGTTGATCGCTAAGGTTAAAACGTAGACACAGGATATTTGAGAACAGGCTGCTAATAATACATTCAACTGTGAGAGAAGAAGTAATATGAGATGAAGGAGGAAAGAGTTTGCCGTGTCTGAAGAAAGTGTACAAATGGAAAGCTTCTCTTCTCAGGAGGGGGGCCAGGATTCGTTCCTCATGAGATTTGTGGTGAAAAAAGTAGAAATGAAGCACATTTTTCTAAATATTTCGGGTTTCCCCTTTCAATTACCATTTCACTAATCCTTTATGTTATTCATACAAAATCCAGCGGAGGGACGACGGGGCTATCATAAGCACCAGATCCATAGGGACAGCTTCACCGTAACATGGTAAGGAAAACAGCATGAGATTGGTAAGAACTGAGCAATAGCGAGCTTCACTGGATTTATATGTCATGATATGACAAGCCTATTTTAACAAAAATCCAGGATCACAGCCACGGTTTTTTCAGAGAAATACAACCACTGTTAAAACGAATTTGTGGAGCAAAGACGTTTCCGCTTTTCGCTGCGTGTTACAGAAACGACATTCTCTGTATTTGTGAAAGGCTTTTGTTTCTAATATTAACCATTCGAAAATAAACCCACAATCAATAAACCAGACACATATTGCAAGCAACTGAAACAAACCTAGCTGAGTTATGTAACCTGTTTACCTCTACGATTGCTGCAGAGACTGTGGCCGGTTAGCCTTCGCCAGTGTGCGACAGTCAGGGCGGTATCTGAGAGACAAAATGTCATACATGAAAGTGCATCGGACAGCCTTGAGATAAGACGGGACGGGCTTACGAACCTTTCGACATTCTTAACAACTAACAGCGAAAAAAATAACTGAAGAATAAAAAACCAACTAGATGCCACCTATTATTTTATCGTACTATTTATAGGCTCAACATGTTTCGGGCCCATCATCAGGAGCTCGCGATTATGATGTTGATTACCACATTGGTCGTTTCGTTCTTGGGTTGCTGTAGGTTGGAGGTTAGGTGGGGTTAGGCTGGAGTAGTGTCCGGGCTGCAAGCTATAGCCTATTAAAATTGACAACAAAATATTTAAGTTTTAAGTAAAAAAAATATATATAAAAACTGAATTCGTTCCGATATGAGTATATGTTCATAGGTTCGAGAGTTGACAGAACAAAGCATGGTGTAACACATTCTACCACTTTATACAAACACAACAGAATTCGAAAGTGGACATATCACTGACGCATTTGCTGCCATCTCTCCGCTGCAGTTACGCAATATTCTGTACCATTAAATATGCAGTTCTCTTCTTCCTTAAGCGTTACAGCTTCAATCTTTCAATGTTTTGGCCTTCTCCGCATAGGATTTCCACTTATTACGATCCTGGATGCAGCTAATCCAATTCTTTATTTTTAGTTTCTTCATGTCACTTCTTACGTCATCTTCCCATCTGTTCTTTGGTCTCCTTTGTGGTCGTATTGACATCGGTTTCCACTTATGTACTATTTTTACCATTTTCTCTTCCGGCATTCGATGTAAATTGTCAAACCAACTTAATTGTTGTGCTTTTATGTGATTTATTATGTCTTATTAATTCATCTAATTCATAGTTTGTTTTGATTATCCCTGTACCATCTCTTTCTTTTGTAGGACCAAAGCTCTTTCTTAACACTTCCCTTTCAAATACCATTAACTTATTTTTTATGGCTTCTTTCAAGACACACACTTCGCAGCCATATTTACTATTGGTCTTATAATACTCCACTACAGTTTCAATTTTGATTTCTTTGAGACCAATCTACTTTTAAAGAGAAATTGGTTTGCATAATATGCTTTATTTCCAAGAGTCAATATGCAGTTAAACATAGTAATTTGCATGATAGATAGTACATTTGTATTAACTATTTCTGAATCTGCTTTGACGTTCTCACGACTGTGCGCGTAAATATTGAAGTTCCCACGGATGTGATAATGTGCACTTTCATAGGTGTGTCCCACAACTTCCGATGACTGGCTGCCTCTAGTTTGTCGGACACCAGGCTCCTAAAAATTGTTGGTACCATTCTACCAAATTAAACAGTGTTATATACAGGGAAACTGTAACCTTGATTATTTCAAAATATTTGTTACGAATGCATACAATCTGATATCGAATTGCGGGATTTTGATTTATGACATCGTGTAGCCTACTAAACGGTTACGGGGGTTTCTCTTCCAACTTAAATGGATAGAAGCAGTATGTCCCACCCCCAGAGTTGGTAACCACTCGTAGAATACACAATGTCATAACTCAGATCCTTTGCCGCCATGACAAAGTCGAATTTCTTTTAACTTTACACATTACAGGTATTAAAAAGATGCCGTATTTAGGAGGGAAAAGCCCTAAATGCCTCTAATTAATCTCCTACATATTTCAGCCCTTGAAGGTCCTTGATAATGACCCAAGAGTGCCGAAGCATGTAGGCGAGTAATTTAAGAAAATTAGAGGTTTCTCCCTCAATACAGTGGTTTCTTTTTGTTTTAACTTCTGTGATTAAGTCAAATTCCATTCATAACTGCATCTCTTCCCACTATGTTATCTTTCGTGTAACATCCCAGACTGTAGACAATGTCCAAAGAATTCAAATTCCAATTCTACACAAAATCCCCCCCCCCCTTAACGGAGACACATGACGCTTGATCATCCTCTCACCCAGCTTCTTCTAAGAACATGCGATGACATCTTGCAACACGCTTTCATGGAACTAGCCGCAGCCAAGACAGGTATTTCTGCCTCCTGACTTCAACTGTCTGTTTTATTTTATAACTTGAAACCGCTTTATTATTTCTACTCTTTGCTTAGAAGTTGACAAAAAAATTATAAATTAAAACATAAAAAAAATTAATTTATAATCCGAAGCAAAGCTGAGGAACATGTGATTAGCTTAAGCCTTGGAGCAGGTACTGTGGTTCTTTTATCTGGCGAATCCAGCAACTTTTATGCCATAGGCAAGTTCAAAGACCCGCATTTCCTCCACCTCTTCCTCAAAAGTGTCGAACTCAATAACACAGGCAGCAACCTGCAAAGGCAGTATGCGACTTACGTGCCTCTTTTCGTCGTAGTTAAGGAGGCAAAGTCTAGGCTCCGAAGCTTTTTATGTTAAAATGAAATATACTGATTAAATCTGGTCACGTTCTGCCACCTTACTAACACGACAGCCGGTGGTTGGATGATAATCCCTCGTATACAAAATAAACACTGACAGACGCTTTACAAGTTTCACCAACATCTATTATTTCGACATCAACATGACGTAGTCCATTTTTCCCGTTCACATTATTATGTATAAGCTCAAATTTGCAAAGAATGGACCTAAATGTGCTGCACAACTTCTTCGTATCCCTGTAACAGCTGTTCATTCTTCCCCAAACAGCAAAAACAGTTTCCTTCCACTGTCGCGTGAAGGCAACCTCGCCACAACCCTCTCCTCAGTTACAAATTAAACATCTGAAAGAAGGATTCCATCTAACACATGAGCGCCGATCCCAGTGGCTGCGCGCCTAGGGCGTGGGTCTGCAGCCGCTCACCTTCTGGGATTGTGGTTTCGAATCCCGCAGGGCGCATGGATGTCTGTCTCTTGTGAGTGTTGTGTGCTGTCTGGTAGAGTTATCTGCGTCGGGCTTACTACTCGTCCAGAGGAGTCCTACTGAATGTGACGTGTCTAAGTGTGATCGTAAAGCTCCGACACTGAGGAGGTTCTGCCGCACTAGGGGCACTTGCGCCATGGGGGAGGGGGGGGGGTATCTGCGTAAAATTCAGTTCCTACATCACAGCACGCTTCTGTATTATACAGGTCAGCTGGTCAGAGCTGTTTTAAATAATGAATGTTTATTGTGATAATCTTGTTGAGTGTTAAATAAGAAAGTACATAGAACAACCAATGTTTTCTAAAGGATAAAGCCACGTATGCATAGAAGTTACATGGATTCGATCACGTGACCCCCTGAATACCGGTAAGTTCTTTGCCTTGATTGACTATACTAAATTTAAATAAATGTGACGAAATTTTCATAACAGAACTGCGGTTACCGGTTTGCATTTATGACAGATGCAAAACAACAGCAACAAGTAAAATAATACATATTCGTCAAAAAACGAATTTACAAACAACTCGCAGGAACAAATACAAGCAACAAGACACACTGAAAGGTAAAAATTTATCAGACGTAAAGGTAGCAAGGTGCGAATCGTCAAATATACGTTCATATTTGCACAGCCGAGTTGCAAACGTAACCACAAGCACTTCCTGGTATTGCACAGTCTCTGTATAATGGTTTCAGAAGAGTGTGTATGTCCTAGGGCACAGACTCTAAATGGCACACTCGACGTTGCATTCCCGGATCCTCAAATTTCAAAACCCCTATGCCTCACAATTTTGTTAGGAATTTCCCTTGTTTATTGGGCAATGCGCTGACATATTCATTGTATCGTGATACAGTACTGATTACATGGCAGGATTATAGTCTCGCGATAGGAAATAAAATTTGTCCATCAAGAATTTTTATCACAAAAATTTTAGTATTTGTTAATACCTTCTTGCTGAGATTTACACCTCGAATAGCATAGGGAACGAAGAGGAAAGGGTAAAAGGTAGGGTTGAACTTGTACATTCCATGACGACGTACAGGAGGAGAAGAGGTATAGTTTCGCCCATTCTTAACCTCTCGGCACTGAATGAAGATGAGTGCTTAGCCTCACGCTCCGGCCACGCTACCCCGGGAAAGAGCAGCCGGTACTAATTGAATAGGAGTCCGAGCGGGTCAAAGAGCCGGTCCAGACGTTTTGGAGAATGGCTTTTAAAGGAGCAGGATGGTGGTGTGTGAACTAGATTTTGCGAGGTTCCAGGCTGCCGCCGCGGTAAGGTTCAGGCCATCGCTCTTCAGGAATGTTATGCGGCGCAGGTTGGTACTTGGTTACGAACATTTCGGAGAAAACATATCTGTCCCTTGAGTAGCTTAGCTTATATCGTCCTCAAAACCCCCATTCATGTAATCAGTAAGTAGGTCAGTTCATACAAAATCAAAACACAGCGACAATATTTGGATTCAGGAAAGAAGGAGCAGGTCTGGTGAGAAATCAAGGATATTCTATTGCTTATCTGAAGAACGTAAGTTTGTATGTGGAGGAACAGCGCGGTACATTTGCTGGTCGCAGGCTTGTACACTGGGATTTTCCTCTTCCTCATTACGTTTAGACACTTGCTAGATATCTAAGCCTTTTTCTGTAGCTCCGATGTACCTGAGACTTTTTACCCGAGGTAAAAAGCCGAAGGGTGAAGCTTAATATTTAATATGCACCTCCTTCTAATATCATGGTATCATATGATGGAGGTTTACCACCACGTTAACTGTAGCCTACTACGAAGAATTGTACTTGGGCACTATGAAATGTTTACCCATGTGTTTTAATTTACAGAGCATGAGAGTTTTTCCAGAGCAGACACTCTTAGACATACGTCTCAGATGTGAAAATAAAGAAAAACACATGCTACAAAATTTTCGTCTAAATAGCATTTAAAGCGGCCACTTGCAAGCTGAGAATAATATTTAAACAAATGCGAAAGAAGCTTATAATGAGGACGGAAGTTGACTGATCTGTCTCATTCATTCAGCCAATCACTCACTCCTTAATTCTCGGTTCCTTTAAGGAAATATTTTCAACGGCCTAGTTCATGTCGCTATGAATTTTGTGATTTAAGAATTCGAATGACATGAAAAAATATCGTTCCTTATTTTAACTCACTATTCCGGCATTTGTCTTGAGGAACTTAGGAAGTCACAAAAGAAATGGTGGATTTAGCTGGTTTCCGCCGCAAGATTTGAACCAGGTCCCTCCCTATTTAAAGCCCGACTGCTAGCCGTGAGTGCAGTTTATAGGAGTTAAACCGACTCGAGATTGTGCCTAGGGACAGGCACCAGTATTAGCAGTATCGAAGATGCGGGTTCAGTTGTCGGCCACTCTATTGAACATGACGTATTACTGGTTCGACAGCATGTCTGTACTTACTTTAGAGGGCCCATCCAATGATCAAACCGGCTTCAGACAGCTAGTTTCATGCAACGTGACACTACAATTTGAAGAAACACATGTTTTGATTCGTGATATGTTACGGAAAAGTGCAATAAACTGAGTTTCAAGTAATGTCAATTTCGTGATTTCAAGTAAATTGCCAGGGTGACTGATAGCGAATTCAGTTTGCTCTAAAGCCCTGTGTTTCTTGTATTTGGTTTTGAAACTGTGCATCGTCAAGCCTCCAGACGAGTCTGTCTGTAATACCAGGCTGGTGGAAACTCTAGAGAGGACACAATGTAGAACTCTGATTTGAAGGAACACAGCAACAGGAATGTCGTAGGTGGCACCTGGGAACGTGTGGCTAAAGAAATGAAACATCTGAACGACATTAATAATTATTACGTTTACACAATTTCTTTCCTTGTATTTCATTGTTAATACAATTTTTCATGTTACTACTTAACATTTAAACATTATTTAATATAGTTCATTAATTGTGATTGCAAATGATCAAGAAACAGTCGCGCTGCACAGTGTGAAACTGGTTTCATTTAACTATTTGCCTGTAATATGCTACTTCAAACTAATTTTTCCCGTGTTAGCGCCGCTTTAGACAATTTCTTGTGCCACCAAAACAGTGGGCAACGCTACACAATTCCTAATCCGGCAACAAATAACAAAAAATGCTCCGATGAAGTTCAAGCGCATCTGTATAAATCTTGCGCCTCTAAAAGTACATTAATTGGTAGAGGACCGTGTCTAATGTGTGTCCTGCATTTGAATCCGGCCAACGGGTGAAGAGAGTTGCCAGACAATGACCCAGTTGTGTATTGACACACAGCATAAGCATCATCGCGGATGAAATTACTTATCGCGGTGCTGGCTCCCACACATTCGTCACCCTACCCTTGCCTTGGCGTCTTCGGTTTCTTGCTTTCTTCGTGGATTACTTTGTCGCTGTCAGCAGCCCACATTATCTAGCGACGAGTAGTAAGACGATTCCTGAACAATGAACTGGAAAGGATGTGGAAGGAAGCTGTCATGATATGTTAACCGTAAGACTCTCGAAGTCAACGTGCTTACTGCTTTCTCCCCGCTGTAACATAGTGTTAAAAATAAATGAATGCTAAAGGTTATAATCTCGCCCAAGTGTTCATATTGACTAAATACATGGAGCGGAATGATTCTGGAAGAGCTAATAATTCCTCAGCTGGTCAAGAAATCCGAGCATTTTATGTAACTCGAAAGTTCATTACCGCTTTCCAAACAGCCCGCAACTTGTCCCTATCCGGAGCCACATTAATCCAGCCGACGCCCTCAAAGCCTATTTCTTTCAAATATATTTTAATATTACCCTTCCATCTAAGCCTAGGTCTTCCAAGTGATTCCGTTCCTTCAGGTTTCCCAACCAAAATCTTGTACGCACTTGTCTTCTCTCCCACGCGTTCCACCTGCCCCGCCCATATTGATTTGATCACAAGGATAACAGTTGGTGAGGAGTACCGATCATGAAGCTCTTTGCCATGTTTCCTCTAGCCCCTGGTTCGTCGTCCTTCGGGCCCAGATACCTTCCTCCTCATTCTATTTTCGAACACTCTCAGCCTACGTTCTTCCCTCGACGTCAGAGAGCAATTTTCACACCGAAGTTCATCTTGACAGGCAATGAAAATTAATACAAATCTCTGCAAGGACGTCCGATCGCGGAGATTTTTCAGTTTCATACATCTGAGATGCGAAGCGGGTTTCAATTCTTTTCTCATAAATAGACCGCAACCGAAACACATGAGACTTCGAAGCAGAAAATTAACACCCTTTCTCCTCTGCTGTGTAAAAGACACACAATAAAACATTCTACATTTTTCTTTGTATGGTTGTGGAACGTGGATTCTTGCTGTGACAGTAGATCATAAACTGAATGTATTTAAAAAAAGTACTCAGAAACTATGGGAAAAATCAGCAAAGAATGGAAGAACAAGCACTCTTGTTAATTGTACAACTCCTTTGTTGTTAGTATAACAGTCATTTATGCTTTCAGGTTTGGTGAAGAATGTCTCTGGTATCTGCCAGTTGCAAAACTGTAACACGTATGGGATTTAGGTCCATTACGAACCTTGAAATAGCCAAGAAGTAGAATAGGTAGAGATTCACACCAACAGCATCCTATAGTTTTTGCGTATTCAAGAAGCAAGACTGTACTTTTCCTTTGAAATACTGACATGTCTCCTTTCTAACCATAACGACTCTTCTACGTTGGATACAGGATAACGCACAACGCTTGAGTGCAAGCTCTCCCAGCGCCTCTTTGCACGTTGGCGACATTAACTTTCAAGATTACATTGATTTCAAGTCAGTCTTCAGCATCACGTTCCGCCCGGTTTTCTTTGCTTGTACATTTCGTGGAGCAGTGTGAAATGAATTGGAATGTACGCAGGTCGTCTGCCTAGTGAAGGTTGGGAATGGAAGAAATAATTCTTACTTTCAAGCTGCAGAGTCTAGAGAGAGAAATCAGTATTTATGAAGGTGCTAAGTAGCTATAAATTTGAATTCCCTTAGAGCAAGGAACCAAATTTCTACCCTATAAAACACCGTGCAAGTATAAGTTTTGTAGATTTTAATCTGCAGGTAGGATTATAATGTGTACTGCAACAAAACACGGTGAAACAAGACTTTCTGCCCCGCAATATCGCTACTTCTGATTTTTCAACAATCATTAATTTATGTTTCCTTCTGATATTTCAGCAATATATAATTTATGTTTGAATGCATGAATACCATCTACGAAGTGGGAAGTGACATAGAGTGTAGTAAGAGAGCTACATGCTAGACCAGGGTGCTTGAAGTTTGACACAGTGGTTTTCATCAAAGCGCAACTACCCAATGATAAATAAAATGAAGCAATACTGTGTGAGACAAACCCAGTTGCCACGCGGTCTAAGGCGTAGGTCTGCTGCTGCTCGCTTGCTGGAACTGCCGATTCGAATACCGTCAGGGGTATGGATATGTGTCTTTTGTGAGTGTTCTGTGTTACTAGGTGGAAGTCTCTGTGCCGGGTCTATCCCTCATCCAGAGGAATCCTACTGTGTGTGTGTGTGTGCGTGCGTCACTGAGTGTGATCAAGTACAATAATGTATCTCTTCACCAACAAATATGCAGACATGGGTCAGACTAAGAAAGAAAGACACAGTAGAACTCCACTTATCCAGATTAAATGGGAAGGCCAGCCACCCGGATATGAAGAAAATCGGGATAACTGGATTTTTCTTTGAAAATAGGCTGCATTGGCAGTTTGAATGTCGGCTGTTATTATTTACAGTAAGTACCTGCGTCTAAACCATTCGACTACGCCTAATTTGGAGTTCTAGAAGGCGTAACACTGTACTGTACTTGATCCGATAACCGGCAATATCAAGGCAAGTTAGTTTTGTAACATTTTCTACAAATTTACCCGAAGGGCCAAGCCGATCCGGATAACCAGCATCCAGATACGTGGAGTTATACTGTACTGTGTGAGGTATGCAGTAACAAAAACATGTTAGCGTGCTTCTTTTCGACATCACAAGCATAATTACCACTTATGAACGGAAGAGTAATCTTATCTACACCGTCTTACGAAATCATACACCTTAACGTACTTTCCACTAATTCGCTGTGTGGTACAGCAAACAGAACTTTGTATTCAGTACAAGAATGGCATATGTTTTTCTTAAGCGAAGTAGCAGGATGCTCCTTCAATACAGACCCTGAATCAACTTCCAGAGAAGGAATGAGGTAAAATACTCCGGAGTTAAATACATTGAAACTTTAACTTTAGGCGCTTCTACATTCTGCTCATCACAAAATATTACTGTCAAATCAAGGTGCATGAACTGGGCGGTACATGTACCATGTATAAAGGACACGAGAAATACATACAAAATTTTAGTACAACAAACTCATGAGATGACGGCACTTGGGAGACTTAGCAGCTGCTGAGAGGAGAGTACCTCAATCGACAAAAAAGGAAAGAGGTTGTGAAGTGTGAAGAGGTTTAAAGGGGCTCAAGAGAGGGCCAAACAACAGGGCCACGCTAGTGAACCTTTGGGCTCCATAAGCACCGAGGAGTTGCGTGGCCAGCTCAAAGAAATTCTAGAGAATTCTGTTTTACGGAGTTGGTTGAAAGTAAGTTAAGGCATCCCATCCTCCAACACATAGGTATCACGTGTGCTCACCAGTCATTCCCCGTAAATCTCAACGCAATCCTAAGAGTTTAAAGTTACAAAAGCACCAGTAGGGTGGATGGATTGTAGCTTACGAGGACACCATAAGAGTAACAATGATTTATTTCAGAGACAAGAGTTATAGGTATATTTTCTTACAATAAAACCATGAAAACTGCTATTAAGAGACAGCTAATCTACAAAATCGATTCAGAGCAAAAAACTTCCCGCATCTATGGAACACGAAATTCATTACCATTTTCAAAAAGACCAACTGATCTCAGCGTAACACACATTAATGCAGTGCTACCCCAACACCTTATTAATCTCAAATTCAAATTAATATATTCTTATTTACTACACTATCGAATCAGCTCTCTTTTGCTTTGGGTGTTTAAGGTCGAAATACTTTACGGTGTTGAACTCTTCTATGTGTGCTACATGTCATTCACCTGATCAACTTTATTACATAAAGTATAGATAATAATTGTGCAACACTTACCCTCGTATAATTTTCTGTATTCTTCTATTACCTCATCGTTCTCAGGTACAAATATTCCGTTCAACACGTTTTGAAATATCGTCAATCTGTCTATATTCTTTAGTGTGTGTAGCTAAGTTTTACATCCGTAAAAATAATGTGTGACTTTATACCTGTTACTTTAATATTTCGATTTTAAATAAGACACTAATATTTCGATTTTAAATAAGACACAAGAAAACAGGCGACTTTGTTCTGAATTACATATTATTATTATTATTATTATTATTATTATTGTCATCATCATCTCCTTTATGCAGGGTATTTATACTTATATCCCTGAGACAAACTATGTCCCTAGAGAATACAGTGTTGCAGCTATTCTGTTGTTACTATTCATGGTGCTTATATCGTTAGTTTCAGTGTTGAATCTATTGTATATTTACATTAGTACTTTCCGAAGTATGTGTGCAGTGCCCAATATGACTGTTTTCTGTAGTTCTTTGACTTCATGTTTTCCTGGTAAGTTGCTCATGTACTTTCTAAATGACTTCGAAATAGTCCCAGTCGCCCCTATTATTACTGGTATCACCTTTGGTTTTACATTCCACAAGCGTTGTATTTATTATTATTATTATTATTATTATTATTATTATTATTATTATTATAGCCATTATGGTCGTCGATTTCTAAAGTCAGTACTCGTGACAGTAGGAAATAAGAAACAGCGTAATATATTACATAAAGAAAGAATTGTCTAAAATGTCCTTCACGTTTTCGAAAAGTCAGGCCTGTGGTGGAGTGTGTGAGCTTTCGTGTGTGCCCCGCTGTAACTAAACACCACAGTAACTAGCAGGTCATGAACAGAAAGGTGGCTAATCGTGCCAGTGATTATTACGAGGCTGATTCGTATCGCACCACAAAAACTGCGCGTCACGCGGACAATCATTTATTCATTATAAGCGTATACTAACAGATTACTGCAACAGTACTGAGGTACGTGTTTAGACAGGAAGCCCTACCATTTACTTCTATTTCTAACTCTGCTTATACATTATTAAATATGAAGTATCTAAATTTTATGTTTTGTTGACCTGCATCCCTGTATAATCTTGTAAATAACGCCAACTTGGTGCACAGTTTTTCTTAGTATGTTTATTTTTTCTCTCCATGTTTCGGGCGACTATGTGCCCATCATCAGGAGAAACAATGCGACACTTGGTACTTGTCAATCTGTAAGAATGACTGTCTTGTATGCAGGGTGGAATTCCTCCCTGCATACCAGATAGTCATCCATACAGAGTGACAAATACCAAATGTCGCATAGATACAGTTGTTTCTCTTGATGATTGGCACATAGTCGCCCGAAACATGTAGAGAAAAGAAACAAACATACTAAGAAAAATTGGGCACCAAGTTGGCTTTATTTACAAGATGAAGTACCTACTAATTGGTACTGGATTGCATGACAACGGATACGCCTACGCTAGGCTGTTGTATTATTTATTTAGAACGGAATTTCCGTTCATTATGAATGAAGCCCCACTTTGTGGTGTATTTACACTAATTCTTTTAGAAGTAGAAAGTTAATATTGTCACTGCCTTTACCTTATATCAGAAGAACGAATGGAGTGTGTATGTAGTTAGAGTTCCACGCAATCTGTGATGAAATGGGGAGGTTAAGTCACACTTTACCGCCAAGAAAAGGACCGCGGGTGGCTGAAGGGCCTTGGATAAGAGATCGAGTTGACCCTACAATTCATCTAGACGTACAGAAATATCCCTACGCTGTGCCGTTCCTTCCTATGAACTTCAGTTTGGTGACTAAGCTTATCCCTTCTCAAATTCACTATTTTCCAGAGTTTTACGAATGTACATTTTTTATCCTTTTAATCATTTTCTTCATTTAGATGAGTGTTTTTCAGCGTCTTGCCTTCTCACTTATCGGCCTGTGTATGGAGCACCACTTAGGCTATAGGCCCCCTTTCCCCTCCTGACTCACACTCACCCTGAAGATGGCAACGCCAATGTGCCCCGAAACGTCGACGCAGCTTCAACACACGACGTGGCTTCGCCGCAAAAACCTAAGTTATATGACTCGATGTACCTACTTCTCTCCTCCATAAAACGTTGCTTAGTGCATGACAAGAGCATCTATTCGCATAATAAACACATTATTCAAATTAACCGTTCTCTTTATGTACCAACTTAAAAGCAGGTTATTCCGTTAAAGGAAATTATAATTAACTGCACGACCAAGTAGGCGACAGAACTTGTTAAGTCAAATATAAGTGAAATGTCAACAACGCAAGTCGGTAAAAATCAATAATAATAATAATAATAAATAAATGCAGAACCGCAATACGTGGTCCAGTGAACGTGAACAGTGTCACGGGATACGGAATACCGGCAGCAGTGATACCGATCTCTTAAACCGACAGCCTTGCTTTTTGGCCTGATCATGAAAGTGAGCCTAAACGCCAGTTCCGCATGACGCGTTCCGCATTCTATTACCAAGCCAGTTCGGCGTTCCAGCTGTGAACACTGTGCTTGTATTGAACTGCAGGGGTGCACAACTTTTCCATAAATCTATAAGGCACCTCAAAATTATAGGCGCAGGAGGGTCACATAAAGAATGTTCCATAATGAGGACCCATAAATATTCGGCGCACGTCTACAAAACACTGGCGCCCAGGATCAATGCACCCCTGCTAAACTGTACGAGTGATTAGCCTTTCGTTTATATCATTTGTGTTTTACCTGTGTCGTATGGGTGTGAAACTTGGTACCAGAATCTGAGAGTACACATTTAAGGATAATGGATAATAAAGCACAAAGGAAAATATTTGGACCTAAGCTAGCTCCAGTAACAGGAGACTGACAAACATTACTTGACAAGGAGCTTACTTAGTGACTAATTCATTAAGGCAGAGTACGTACTACACGAAACACCTGCCATAAAAATTGAAAAAAAAATGCCCGAATTTTCCCCACTGAATGTTCGTTTGTGAAGCATATGATTCTCGTAACACACGTAGTGATTCAATCGCAAGTGTCCTTCTGCTACATTTCTTAGGAATTTCAATGTTGTTAGCTGTTCCAATCGCAGTGTTAAGTAATAAACCTGCTGCTGAAAAACTACGGACCTGCATTTTGACAAAATGCGTACCTGTTTCTTATGACAACAGTAACAGCCATGATTTTCCCTATACATCATTAACCGGTTAGTTTTGTACCAGGCACAGGCCTTTTCGAAAACACACGTACGTAAGGAGTGTCCGATAGCGTCAAGTGCCTGCCGCAGGGTGAAGTTACAGATTCTGTTCAAGCCAAGAAGGCATGTGGGCGAGTGGATGTAGAGCTCTACTCGCTCTTAAACTCGGTATTAAAAAATGTCAGTTCCACGTACCGGAGGCTGTGTGGCACCCACAGCCAGTCTGCACGTTCTTGTCTTTGCCGGAAATCAAAATACGATTTATGTGTCTCCAGTCCGTGGTCTAATCACAGTACCATGCGCGATTTCAGGCTTCCGCTTGACCCTTGAAGACAGGAGATAGGCTGTCCCGAAACGTCGGTAACTAACTACCAATATGCGCTGCGTAACATCACAGAAGAGCAAGGTCTTAGTCACTCTGTCGCACATCTCGCTGAGTAATAACAAATACTTAAGTGGAATAAGCGTTGGGGAGGAAAATTACTGCATCTGAAATGAAATGCTTAAACGTATTGTGTAGCGAAGTTGTGCGCAGTGGAAATAGGAACAGCTCATCAGGAAGTAACGTACACTTGAGTGAACAAGCGCACTTTCATATATCTGCCATGCGTGTAACATACTGTAGAAATTGTCCCAGTTTCTGCCCGTACCAGCTCTCAACTCCCGTAACCAGATGCAGAGCGGCCGAATTGTATACTTATGTATACTTCTGTTCCTGCACATATTTAAACATCCATTTTAACTCAGTAATTTGGACTGTGGTGTTCTATAAAGAGAATTCTAGCGTAGCGTTCATAGAGTCTCGAGTTCAAGACCAGTCTAAGTCATACGGCTTTTTATACTGCTGAACAGTCTTCGTTTTTATAACCACTTTCTCATGCGCAGACAAAATACAATTACAGACTCCCGGTACTTCCATATAAAGAGTCACGTAGAGAAGGAGCAGGGGTCAGGACGAAGATCCTTAACTCAACTGGACACATACACAACAAAAACACCGACAGCATTCTAATCTTCGTGGGATTTTAGGTCTTCGTCCTTCTTGAATGTTTCGCAGTGTGCAGGGATTGTTTGTTGTGGAAGTTTCGGTGTAGCGTATCGGTCGTGTGCACAAGGGTCAAGATGTCTTCTTGAGCGCCTTGACCCTTTAAGAGTACACCGTTACGTTACACTGTCCTGAAGCGTCTGTAACGAACTACCAACTGACTTTGCCAAAAAAAATCCACAAAAAATACCTTAGCTGCATGGCGAAGAAACCCTAAAATCTTGCATATTCTTAAGAGTTTCTGATGTCCAGTACTATACTTTTCTAAAGGCTATACTTCCCCCATCTTAAGAATTATTTCTCTTAATTTGTAGAATGATCCACGTACCAGTAATTAATGCCTGACTGACGTAAATATTGTACAGCTGAGGTGAGTTCTTATCTTACACTTGCATCGAAATCTCTGCCCCTAATCTCATATCCTTCAATGTGTGTGTGGAAATTCAAAGTAAACTGTTGCTTAATTCTTGCTAGCACCATAGTTTGTTTTGAAGTCCCGGTGGTTGTTGCGTTACATGAACGCGATCCCTGATATGCAAATTGCGGAACTTGGCACAGAGCTTGTTGGAATTCCTTAATGAGGATTACGCCGTCACACCACCTGTTGTTGCAGGAGCCAAGGAATGCAAGGAACTTGGGTGTGGTGAGATGAAGACATTTAAAAGTATTTGAACATCGTAGCGATTTCAGTTACACCGGGCGATGACCTAAAAGTACGGCCGTTCGCCATTATCAATTAATTGCCATCCTGGGAAAGATCGTGTCACATGTATAGCTAGTACTCGCCAAACTCAAAAAGAAAGGATCAGCTCTGCGGACGTCATAGAAAAGGTACGAAATCAGAAATTAAGAGAGATGTCACTACCGTAATTTCTCCACTCTCGTGGGTGATAGTTTGCTTCTTCGGTGAACGAAACAATTATGAAATCAAAAGTGCATTCTTTTTCCTAAGGGAACGCGTCAGTGGTGTCTTAAAATCAAAAATCATTTCAGTTGATCAGACTTTGTATAAAATTACCATACTGGGCATAGGTAGGCTTAAATATGGAGATACACACATACGCATAAATCACCTGCCATATGGTCTACAATGAAACCTCGAAAATTATTTATGGTAGAGAGAAAAATGTTTGGCTTCGAAATTTCCGCACGGATTCGAAGAAATATATTCCTTCGCCCTACAAGATCAAGCCTAGAAGATTCCAAAATATATTTGTTTCTAATTTAAATTTGCAAGGATTCTTGAGAAGGGGGAAAATTTCAACTCTATGTGCGGTTCAGATAGTAGATTCGAGATAGAACTTTTACTGCACGACATAGAATGTAGTAAAATTTAATTCCGAAATTTACCATTACAAAATTCGTTCCACTTGCAGTATGTATTACCAAAGAGGAGGCATCTCACATCACAGAGTAAAATATTACAGCACGCCTTTATCGCCAACCCAGTTCCGAACAAATTACCAAGAAAAATCTTTCTTTAGTGGCGTAATTCCTTTAAAGCGCAAATTAGAATCCCAGTATAAATGTCCCAGTTTCTTTTCTTAAGATAAAGTCGGAATACCTAATTTCGTACAAATTTTATGGCTGAAGGATAATTAAAATAAATATCTGACACAGGGCGCCTAAAAGTTAAGTTTTAAGATGTGTGCTTGTCGTGTATATGTTACAGCATAATTATAGGACAACTAGCTTCTGTCAAATGATGTTTAAAAATACAAGCGGGACAGATTTGCCTCCTAAGCAAATGGCCAGAGAGAAAAAAGGATGGGAACTCACATATACACAGACTAACCAGGTTCAGACAATAGGGAACTTACATATACACAGACTAACCAGGTTCAGACCATGACATACTTTGGTTTATAACGTCAGGGACAACATGTTCGAAAATATACTCAAAAGAATATTACCTCCAAAATATGGTGGGCAATGGAACAGAATTAAAATACTTTTTTGAATGCTTTCCCCTTAACGATACAAGACAGGCCTCTATTTCTTAATATTAACCACAGGATGTTTAAAATTTCGTTCCAAAGAAATAATTACTTTTATTTTATGAGGCTTTCGAGGCAAAATGACACAAAACACAAAATTCTTATAATTACCTCTCCTCCCATTTACCGTTGAATTTAACACGAACTTCATTGCCTTGGCGCGATTACGTGGTGACTGATCTTGGCAAATGAAATAAAACAATCACAAAATTTTAATATCACTCCGAAGAATTGCGTAGTATGTATTTATTGTTTAATTCCGAAAATAATTTTGTCTTTCCTAACATAAGCAGGTGAATACGCATGTCTCATTGCAAACAACTTCCAAGGAACTTACGGTACTAAGATGTGCCCTCAAAATCAATTACCTAAACACTCCCCTCTGTTAAGGCATTAGTTTGTATAATGAATGGTTTATTTTCATTTCCAAGTTTCGTTTTTTAACGGCCTTAACACGATGTATGATGGCCTCTAAATTGTTTGCTTCAGCGAAGAAGAAAATTTTAAGTACTGGTTGTACTATAAGAGTGATAACTCGGAAACCGTACCGCCCGAAAGGGTGCCCCGCGTTCGCAGACAAGCATGTGTCACGAGCCTTGAGAACATCAATGTTACCAACATTTCTGTAACGGGAACTATAACAACTGGACTCATTTAATCCAAATTAACAAAGCTGAAAAATACAGGCTGCATAACCACGTTAAATTCCTGTAAGTCCAAAAGATCTATATTTCAAATCCTGTAACTATAAGAGCCCTAAATTTTTAAATACTTTATTTCTAACATTCCGACGTTTCAAGTCCTGTAGTCATAATGGCCCCAAATTTCATATCCTGTAATTCATCCTGTAATTCTAACAGACTAACGCTGTAATACCTGTATTTCCATTAGCCCTGCATTTCGAATTCTGTAGCTATAATAGTTATGGGTTTCAAATCTCATTAAATGTCCCATTGAAACAGATCATAGCGCTGTAGGCGACATTCACCAGACCAATTTACGAAGTCGATTTTACGTATGATTAAGGAAATGTGTCACAACTTCGCTATCGTGCAAAAAAGAGTATTTTATGTAATACAGTTCTTTGTCTTGAATTACGATTGCAGACAAGATTCCGTAAGAATTCCAGCAAAATACACGGTGCGTATAAATTATTGGAGGATTTCGCAAAAACCTGACAGTGAGTGATTTCTTCCTGTGGGGTTTCGTCAAGGACAATGTTTTACGTCCCACCACTTCCAAAGACACTACCAGAATTGCGAGAGCGCATCAACACCGCAATCGGGAACGTCACACAAGACATGCTTGAGAGGGTTTGGCGGGTATGGGAGTATCGCCTGGACATCTGCCGTGTCACACGAGGGGCGCACATCGAATGCATTTAAGATCGCCATGAAACTGCAAACATTCCTCTTTCAAATGGTAGTAACATCATGTATTTCTGTTCAGTATTTGTGAAAATATGGTTTTGCAAAATCCTCCGATAATTTATATGCACCCTGTACTTCAAGTTGTTTTAATCATTGTAACCTCATATTTAATTACAAACACGCTAAGTCAGTGTAACAAACTCTAACTTTAGAAGGCTGGACACGGAATTCGCTACGTAGAAACATTACATAAGTGAAAATGGCGCACTTTATTATTAAAATTGTAAATAATGGTCAATCCGTCATTAACATGCAACACTAATGGCCACTGAAAAAGTAAAAGCGCTAAGAATGGTATCTGTAGATAATAAATTTGTAGATGTGTTGTAGGATATACTGTATTGCTCGTAAAAGACAGAGCACAACAGTTAGAAAGTAATTAAAACATATCACTCTAATAATTTTACCAATATATATATATACAGCGGCTTTGTTTCAGCTGGCGCCGTTTTCCGCATCCTGCCTGCCATGCTTTTCTATTCTCCCAGTCCCCGGGTCGTAGGTTCCTCCGTTCCATTTCGAGGTGTATGTTCTCTCTCCAGTCTCGTCTGGGTCTTCCCCTTTTTCTTCTCCTGTTTGGTACCCAATCCAACATCCTTTTGGGCCACTGTTCTTCGGGCATTCTTTGGACATGTCCATACCATATGAGTCTTTTCATGTTGATT